>Ga0307514_10001569_pt1 | contig 27035 bp, 35 predicted proteins | sample 16_EM_MG_FD_203088 | JGI IMG/M metagenome (GOLD analysis project Ga0307514, IMG submission 203088) | Populus trichocarpa ectomycorrhiza microbial communities from riparian zone in the Pacific Northwest, United States - 16_EM | ecosystem: Host-associated > Plants > Roots > Unclassified | place... | reverse complement strand
TTGCGCGAGTTGAACGACGGAGTGGAGGGCATATCGGACACATCCAACTTCGAGCGGAGGTTTAACTCGGATCCATCATTCCTTGCCTCTTACACCATAGTCATCGCCCATAACCTTCATTCAACCCTACTCGATAAGGTTGCAGAATTCCTGTGGACAGATTCATCGCTGCCCACTCTAATCATCGTTCGGTCAGCCGGGTTCTTGGCGGAGTTCTTCATCCAATTCCACGAACATCATGGTGAGTCCGATATCCGATCTTACATTTCATCTATATATTTATGGGCCAGTCATCGAGTCTCACTCCGAAAACCTGCCATCTCTTCGGATTGACAAACCGTTCCCCAGCCTCCTGCAACATGCGTTGTCCTTGGACCTCGCTAGTATGGATCCCACGGATCACAGCCACATCCCATACGTCGTTATACTTGTGCGTGCGATGGAAGAGTGGAAGTCTTCGGTATGCAAGGATGTAAATGCCTCGTTCACACGCTGACGTGTAACATCCCTTGTAGCATGACGGCAAGCTGCCAAAAACAATCCAGGAAAAACGAGCTTTCAAACAGGCGATTCGAGACATGCAAGTCAAGGCAGACGAAGAGAATTTTGAGGAGGCGGAAGCTCAGGCGTACCGTTGCTGGGCAGAGACCACCGTTCCCTCAGACATCGCCGCTCTCCTTTCCGACCCAGTCCTATCTCAGCTCTCCCTTGATTCGCCCCAGTTCTACCACCTCCTTGAGGCCCTGAGACAATTCACCCTCCAACCCCCTTACACTCTCCCACTTACCTCTACCCTACCGGACATGAAGGCAGACACAACCAATTACATTCGCATTCAGAAACTTTATAAGGCGAAGGCCGAGGAAGACAAGAAGATCTTTCGCGGTCTCGTGAGAGTTCCTGTAGACGAGGCGGTTGTAGATTTGTTCGTCAGGAACGCCCATCATTTGAAGCTTATGAGGGGAACGAAATGGGGACAGCTGGACAAAAACCCTGCTGCCTTGGGTAGGTTGGATACCGGCTGAAATTGCATAGTATGCTGATTTCTTCTCGCAGCCTCTTCCATCTCCGAGACTCCCGACTCCGCTTCGATTCATCTTGCTTTCTCAGCCTTGTCATCGTACATTGTGAAAAATGGTCAGAACTCTGGCCCGCTCGCACCAACGGAGGAGGAACTACTTGCCGAAGTACAAGCCTTGTTAGGAGGTTCTCAAATCCCAGAGGAGGTGGAAACACCCCTTAAGAACGCCGTTGGAGAGCTGTGAGTCATTACGTTTCCTCGAATACAACCGACTGACCGGACCACAGTGTTCGCGCCCCCACCGCCGACGTTCCAAACACTGCTGCCTTCATGGGAGGCGTAATCGCGCAAGAGACGATTAAGATGATCACGAAACAGTATGTTCCTCAGACGGGATACTGTGTCATCGATCTCGTAGACGGCAAGACTGGAGTTGTACAAACATGAAACAACGACAATTAGAATGTGAGCAAGGTGACTAACGAGGAATATTCTGCTGTACTTTACATCATCGAGCGATAGAAACAAGAGCTAGACAGCGGTAAGATATTGCGAATACGATAACAAACGACAACGACAAACAAGTGACTACGAGGAAGGTGCGAGTATGCAAGAAGGACTATTCACTTGGAATCGTTTATGAGATCCCTGAGGAGGTTGTGACTTCTCAGAAGACCACCTCCGTCACCGAAGTCAGCGACCTTAGACTTCTTATTGGGTCTGGAGGAGCTACGCTGGAAGTTCTCCGGGCTGCGGGTCGGCGACCTGTCCCCAACAGCCCGTTTGGACGGTCGGTTCGGTTTCTTCGAGGACAAGAGTGCATGAATGCGATGGGCGTCTTTCTCCAGGGTCAGAATCCACTTCTTCTCATCCATGATACCGAAGAACTTCTTGAGAAGTTCGTTATCCTTTATCGTCTGGCGTGAGCCGATGATGATCAGCTTCGACCGAGCACGTGTGAAGGAGACATTTAATCGTCTCCAATCCTTCATGAGGTTTCCGATCTGTGCGAGCTTTGATCAGTTCTCGTTGCAAGTCGGGACGCCAGGAAACGCGCACCTGACACGCATCATTTGATCTGACCATCGAGACGATGATACAATCCTTATCCCTCCCTTGACTCCGGTCCGCAGTGAGGATTTCGACCCCCCTCCGGTTGATCAACAGGTGAGAAATCACCTTGATCTGTTGCCTGTACAAAGAGAGGATGCCGATCTGTTCCTCCTTTATTCCACAGCCAATAAGGGTCTCGGTGAATTGGTACACCAGCTCGGCCTCGACGTCGTTTTGTACGAGCTCTCCGACACGAGTTTCATGGCCCGGAACCTGGTCAGTGTCCACAAACACGACCTTTGTCCTGTAACCGAGTCAGTCCTGCGCAGCACAGAATTTTGCGACGGAAAAACCATACCTGGGGCTGATCAGATACTCAAGCCAACACGAGACCCTATCACACTCATCGCCCGTTTGTATGTGCAGGTCATCAATGAACCGGTAGCTCGGTATCTCCAAACACCTCTTCGCGACCTCTTCAGACCCGCATACCAACTTTCCCTCGTAAATAAGCTCGTTAGATAGGTGCATGATATCCTCATTCATCCGGTACTGCTGGGTGAGGTCGACAACACAATCTATGTGTTTCTCCGAGAGAAGGCGGAAGAGGGAGACTTCGAGTCCTGCTTTCTTGGCAGCTCGGCTTCGGACCAGAGGCGGAAGCTGGTAGTGATCGCCGACGAGGACAAACTTGTCTGCGAATCTCAGCGGACCGAGACAGGTGGGAAGCGTAATTTGAGAAGCTTCGTCAACAATGCAATAGTCGAACTTGCGTCTGGAGAACAGGGCGCTATTATGCATTGTGTTGAGTATCCCGAGAAACCGGTGAAATACGGTGTTGCACTTACTGGTCAATCGAGAGACATGTCGTCGCGACGACCGGAGGGGTCATGACTTGGTGTTCGAGCTGCTCAACAGTCATGGCCGTGGTTCTCGCAGAGAGGGTGTACTTGAGGACGTCAGGGTGTATCTGTCGCACAAGCGATTGAGTGTGCAATTCTGCCACGAAAGCTTCGGAAACGCACCTTGTCCATGTTCCCTACCCTTAGAATCCCAAAGTCCGCACCATCCTCCAATTTCAACAGGATATTGTCCACAGCCGAGTGCGTGTAGCTGGTCAAGAACACAGTCTTGCCTAAACCCACCAACGCCTTGATAAGCGCGACGATGACTGTGGTCTTCCCTGTACCAGGCATGCCTAAAATGAGCGCATAGTCCTCCGCATTCAAGACCTTCCCCATAGCCAAGTTCTGGCTCGAGCTGAGAGTTTTCGCAATCTCGAGAATAGCAGGAGCGTGGTGTGGGCTGTCGAGAAGTTCGTCATAATATCTGCCAAAGACGGGTGGTCTGAGGTCTACCACGAGCTCCAGACGTCTGGTATCCCCGTTGACGAAGAACATACTAGCAAGGTTGTTCCTTATCTTCGCCAGCCCGCCAAACAACTCGTCTTTATCAATCCTAAATTCCACGACATCATCGTACAGGGCGTCGCCTCCTGATTTGGTCCGTACCCTCTCGGCGATGTCTTGGGGGTCAAGCCTATGGTCGACCCCGACGACAACTTCCTCGGGAGTGAGTTCAGTGACGTACCCTTTGGCGAGAGCCCACAAGTCCGGCTCAGCAGAAACGACGATGGCGTCTCCGACGGACATGTGCCCGGTCAATAGGGAATCCATTGCTTGGGGACCGGATCTCGGAAGCACAGAAAGGTGAAAATCCCTTTTCGTGAACCGGTACGAGAATGAGTGAATCTTTTCAGGAGAGTCCGTTTCCAGCTTGATAGGCTTGTAGGATTGATCCATGATCAATGAGCTGAAACATCTCCCGTGGGATTCGCGCTCCTCGGCGCCCATAGTCCACAACTCTCTCTTGAACCGATTGAGATCTTGCTCCTCGAGAGAGATGAGGGCCTCCCACTTGCGGAAAAACTCGCACTGGGACTCGGTGAGGTGACCGGTTTTCTTCTCATACAGTTCATGGATCGGGGAAGAGGAGTCCTCAACGCATTCTACCGCCTGAACAATACCCTGGTCAGACTGCGCGGCACAACAGGCTCCAGAGAAATTTTCAGCCTACCTTACGATAAAGCATACACACGTCCAGCCCGTAACAGTACCCGCAAGTGTGTTCAATGTCAATAGTCTCTGGCAGATGTTCGTTGGTGGGTTCAAACTTGCCCAATTCGGCCTTCTTCGTCAGGTCGTCCGCCTTCTGCGCCATATGGTAGACCATATCGTTCCTCGCCACGGTAAGCGCCGATATCTCGTTCCTTGAGGCGAAAACTTTGATGGGTTCCTCGTTCTGGGTGAAATACAACAACCCTTCGTCGAGCTGGTAGCCGTATCGTTCGCTCATGAGGAGAGTGTAAAGCATAGTCTGCGCGCGGTATTCGATATTTCTTCTTCCCGGATCCCCTGTTTTTATTTCGAGCGGCATTGGTCCGGAGCAAGTTGTCTTCTTGATCTTGCCGCGGTCACCGAACGGGGCTTGTTGATTCTCGATGACAGCCGTGACAGAAACATCCATTTTGCCCTTGAGACCGTAGGTGGGGGACCAGATATCCTCCTCGACATCGAGGACATCCGCGATCGCAAGCAACGACGATTCACCGTTCCTGGCACGAGGTACGTCCACAATTGCGTCCGGCTAAAACTCTCATCACCACCTGCGAAAAACCGGGGATTGGAGATTCGCCCTACCTTTGGCTTCTTCCCCATGTATCGCTTCGAGAACATTTCGAGGCCAACCGCGCGATCCTTGACCTTCTCGGTGACCTCTTCAACAGTCATTCCAATCCTCAGCAAATCCTGGAGCTTGCGCCGAGCAACGTTGTCGATTTCTTCGTTAATGAAATCCGTATCCCAGCGATTTTCGCTCATGCAAGATTGCACGACCTCATGGAGAATGTGACCCCACACCGAAGAAGGGCGGATATCGACAGTCCCACGAACAAGGCTCTTGAGGATTGATCTGCGGCGGCACACCGAGCCTTCGGAGAGTGATGTTGCTGTGACGAGGTAGTCTGGGTGATGAATAAGGAGGTTCTGTTTGGAATCGACTGTTATGGCAGGAGTTCCTGTGATGGAACTATCCCAATCCCCGAGGATATTGACAATGTCATCTAAAAGGGGTTTAGAGACGCGGGAGAGCTGACACCTCGGTCTCCATACCCTTTTTAAGCAACGTGTGCGACCACACATCGCGAAGGACGATGATTCTGTGTTCCTCCGTCCCAACTACTTTCACTGTCACCTTCTAAAGACTCATGTCAGTCACAACTGCGAGGGAGAAACAAGAAATTATCTTTAGCAACACCGCTGGGATGGGGCCGTACAAAATGTTGGGAATATTGGACAGGACGTCAAGTTATAAGATAACTCGCTTGGTGCCTGCAGACTTCCCTCCGAAAGAGAAAAGGGGGAGTAGAACGGAGCAGCCCACTCACCTTTACCAAATCATTAACCTCCTTGTAGTCTGTGATACCCATGACTATACACCTTGTACACGGTTTCGTGTACGGCGGCGGGGTGATCGCCAAGCCACCGCCACCTCCTGCGGCCGTCATACCCCTGAGATTGATAGGCTTCACAGGAGTAAACTTCTTGGCCTTAGAGGGTGATTTGGGCTTCCTTGGAGTAGTAATCGTGTTGTCCTCGTCGTCCGTCTCCCAGTCACTCCAGTCAATGTTATCCAGCAACGCTCTGGTCTCCACATCCTCATCATCGACGGCGAGAGTTTTGGATGAGTCATTGGTCTGAATGCTGCTTCCCGACTCGATAGAGATAGTCCGAACCGGAGGCGAGACGGATGAGTGAGCGAGTTTGGCGAGAGAGGGACCTCCGATGAGCGTGGTTTGCGTTTCGGCCTGAGTCTCCGGCTGAGTCTCGACCTGAGTCTGCAGCTGGATGTCGAATTGAGAATCGGAGACCTGAGACCAGTCAATATCGCCGCCGCACGCGAAAAAGAGGTCTTCAGATTCCTCCTTCTTAAGCGGCTTTGCTGGAGGCATCTTTCAAGAGCCGCTATAACCGACGCGTGACGTAACGCGCTTGACCATCACCGCGCCAACTCTATCCGACCGCTCATCCGTTCAAGTCATCTGCACTCACATGCTCGCCCGGAAATGCCGCGTCCGGCCAGTCTTCAAGAAGACGTTGACCGCCCCTCGCTTCTTCAGTCTGAGCCATGACCACAGAAAGCCAGAACCCATCTCTGACGCAGAGTGGGAGGTCCGGACAGGTGGGTAGCGGTTGCAGTCTCCCTGCATTTCATCTGAAGGAAGCTACCCTCCTAGGATATGACTCTCAGGCAGGGCAATAAACGTCCTCACGGAAACTCTTCCCCAGTTCTTCTCTACTGGGCTGGTACTCTCGATCGACAAATCAAAACTGCCTGACATCGTGGTCGCCTCGCGGAATCGTACTCTCAATGGAACAAGAGTGCGCAATGTTGTCGAGGGAGTCGGAAACCTTGTTACTGGAATGGCACGAATGGATTCAGCGGAGGAGTCTGAAGCCGGCGAACTGGAAACGCATGGGGATATCGAACCGATATACAGTTCCAAGATCCAGCTCGTGTACACTCCAAAAGGCTTCGAGAGGGTGTTGCATATCCAGGGTGAGTAAACCACTCGACGTCATACCGGAGTCGTACTTACAAACCGTTACCGGCTCAGGTGCACCGCTCTACGTTACGTCGTCTGTGTTCGTCCGACACACGCTCAACGCCCTATACTCAGACCTACAGGTTGACTTGCTCAGCGTACGAACAACACCCTCACCGCAATCCACCTCTCCTCCCTCGTCGAAACGACTCGGCAAGAGTCGAGATAGGTCGTTATCGATGCGAATAGGTGTTTCCGGGCTGGCGCGAGTAAGCGGTACCAAATCCGAGTGGGAAGTCGACTGCACATACGCCTTTTCGCCTCTTACTGGCCTCATCCTCATCCACACCATAAACTCGATTCACCCCGCTCCCCATGAGTCAGTATACGAGGCGTTCAGGTTAGGATTCGGGAGACTCGGTCTTGGGTTCAGTCCAGAACCAGGGACGGGACGTGCTCAAGGAACCATTTGCAAAGGGTCAACACCACACAAGGGCAGCAGCTAACATGTTCACGACCACTTTGGGTATCAAATTGTATACTAGTACCTATCATTATTCACATGCGCACCTCACCTCTCCGCTAATACACATCGCACAAGCCGCAGTTGTGATTCAGGCCGGGTTATGCTAGAACATCACGACGTACGGTGGTATAAATTGAGCACCTAGAGCTCATCACAATAAGGCAAATCCTCTTCACCAAGGTCGGAAGCGGGATCCGACGGAGCGGGGGGCTTTTCGCTTGACGGGGTGGGAGTCTTCGCCGGGGGGGCGAGGGTGGCAGTGGGAGGGACGCTCGGCGGCTTGCCAGAGGGAGGAGGAACGACGACCTTGTCAGCAACGCAGAGAACCTCATCAATGTAGATGTTGGAACACTCTGGATCGATCTGAGGATTGTTCTCGTAAAGGAGAGTGGTGTTCACGTTGTGAGCAGCGGCGACGGCATCACAGATATCACCCGCAACAACGGCTATGGGCCGAGTGAGCGAGTGGACGACTCGGGGACTGAGCAAAGCAACTCACTGTGAACGGTGGTGCAGTCTTCGCCCTCATATCCCAAGCAGATCTTCTGGTCAGGCATGAGGTTGGTACAGTCCTCATTAATGATACCGTTGTTAATAACGGCCAACTGGTACCTGTATTGAGTGGGGTCGAGGTCAGAAAGGAGCCGAGACAAGCAGACAAGCCTTACGTAGATACGCCTTCGGCAGCTGAGATCTTGTCACAATAGTCGCCTTCTTTGACCGTGTACTCTCGAACGCAAGAACCGGCGGCGACAGCTGAGGGGAGAATTGATAAACTGACCGAGACGCTGCGAGACGCGGGACCTACCTGAAACGACCGAGGCAACAACGAGAGATCGGAAAAACATGGCGAAGGAAGGTGTAACGAAAGGACGGTGGGTATTCTACTGATGAGAAATGGTGGTGGTCGTGGTTGAGAAGAAAGAAAGGGAAAGTTTTGGACCTCTCAAATACTCGAGCACGGGTTACGTAATATCCTTGGCGTTTCCATGCCCTCAGCTCTCTCTCTTGAACCTTACCAGGTTTCTCTTGGGTGAAACCGACTGACCGGCCATGGAAACCCCGACGCCGCCCGTCGCTTCAAAAAGCATCCCATTGAGTTTTGCCGATAATCATCAGCAGGGAAATTCGTTCAAGAACACATATACAGCTCATCCACTGGGCAGTTTCACGTTGCGCAACTAGCCGTCGTATTACTTCTCAAGGGGTCCCACCGGAAAGGCGACACGGTGGTACCCAGTACAGCAGAGATGTTCGCCTCCGCCGACGCTGGCGATCACTGTAAGTTGCTGATCGAATCTGACGCCAAGCTGCGCCTACACAATGACGCCAGGAGGCACGTACGTACCAGATCATCAGGAACGCCTCTCGTGCTCTCGTTAACATACCCCCACGCCTTTTGCAGGACACCTTCCACGGTCATCATCAGGCTTGTCCAGCCTCCCACCTACCTCGAATTCCTCAACGACCATCTCATCAAGAATAGCCCTGTATTGATCGGAAAAGTTCTGACGGAATCATGGCCTGCGTTTCAGCTCTGGAATGACAAGGGCGAAATCAATTGGGATTACCTTGTCGAAACCTACGGCACACAGACGGTCTCTGTTACCGACTGTCGCGCTCCATCTACTGACTCGTGTATAGAGGAAACCACCCTGAGGGAGGTCATACGAGGATGGCTAAGCGCTGCTGCCGAGAAAGATCAGCCGTTGCTATACGTCAAGGATTGGCATCTCGCTCGTTGGATCTCCTGCAATCCTGGACTTCAGCACTTCTACACCACACCGTATCTGTTTGCCGACGATTGGCTGAATTACCATTATTGTAATTTTACCAATGACGACTTCCGGTTCGTTTATCTGGGGATTCAAGGTACCTCCACCCCCTTCCACAAAGATGTCTACGACTCGTACTCTTGGTCGACGAATGTCGTCGGAAGAAAGCTGTGGACCTTCTGGGGACCCAACGACGAAGCAAGAAAGCAGGCTGGGATAGAATTGGTGCAAGAGGCGGGGGAGACCGTCTTTGTGTATGTCGCATTGTTGTCCCCCGACCATGTTTTCCTGTCCAAACTTACGGTCGGATATGTTCTAAAAGGCCTAGCGGTTGGTACCATACCGTTGAGAATCTCACAGCTTGTATCTCAGTGAATCACAACTGGTGTAACTCGGTCAACCTACCCTCGATGTATACTGCAATCTGCCGTAGGATCGTAGACGTCGAACGGGAGCTCGAAGATGTTAGAGAGCTATTGTTGTCGAACGCCGAGGGCCAAGAGTGGGAGATGGAATGGATGAACATTGTACAGGACGTCCTCGAGAAGGATGCAGGTTGGAAGTAAGCGTGGTATCCTTCCGACGCACGCCACTTGGATCCAGCTAACTTACAATCGGTTCGATTTGGATTAGTTGGTCTACATTCTGGCCCATGGTGCTCCACGGATTGGAGGGGTCTACAAGGGCGCATTCTATTTTATCTGGCGATGGAGGCGCCCATTCTGCTTTTCCGTTTGCTCCCGGGATCCTCCAGCCTCCGCTCATCTCCGTCCTCCGAAATGTCAAATACTGCACCGAATCGTTCCGCCGGCGACAGCAGGATGAATCAAGATGCGAATTTCATTTGAAAGCGAGGGACAGGCACTTGGAAACCATCAAGGTCGTCTTTGATCAAGTCGGTAAAATTTTGGACGGGTGCGGTGGTGATGGGTGAAAGTGCAGTCCTTACAAACAAAACTGATACTTATGAGATAGAGTACTTATAAGTAACCTATTGATGCATCTGTGTAGTTTGGTCGTTATTGGCGGCCTGAGCTTGCGGTCGGAGTGGCAGCTCGGGAGGGAAATCTCGCTTGATCCTCTGCTGGGTGGGAGTAAGTGCTCCATCCTGTGACATTATCGACCAACCCGCCTCAGAGCCAGTATTCTCAGGACCGCGATTAGGGGACAAGCCAGTCTTCAACCCCTTCGGATCGGGTTCCATCCCCGTATTTCCGTCGATTGTAGGTTGTTGATATTCAGTGTTTTGAACACCAGGCTGGCCATACCCGTCATCCGTTCCATACGCACCGTCCCTTCTTCCGACGCCACCGTCCACGCCACCTCCACGATCGTAATCGCTTTCTCCGGGGCGCGGGTACCCTGTACCGGGACCCGATCCAGTCGTGTGACCGTTTCCCAGGATTCCCGCGTTCGTTTGCGGTGGGTGACCATGTTCATTATGCAAGACGTTGGTGGCGTTGGGGTCGGGGTACCCGTATACACGAGCCATACCAGTTTCGGCTTCCATACGGCCACGGTCTGCAATGGAGGAGTAACGGGACTTGCTCTCGGATGAGCCGGTGTTGGTCATGTCGTCGATGGTTCCGAGCGCTCGGCCGCGAATATTCTCGCCGACGCCGTGGGCGGTCTGGAAGACACCTCTATGACGTTCAAATGTCAAACGTAGGTCAGGGATCTGAACGCGCAGGTAGAAAGAGAAACTCGCTTAATTCTGGTACCTACACCAGGTCGAGTGGAAGATGGGTTTGTTTGAGTGTGGTGAGACATTGCGGTTGTTTGTGTCGATGCACAAGAAAGATGGGGCCCTTTTTATGCTCAGCAAAGTGGCTCTCTCTCCCCACGTCGAGGGAGATTGACGTCGAGATGACTTCACTCACGGCTGAGAGGTCACTCCACAGTCCACTGTGCCCAGTGGAGCCGTCGTCACGTGTCAGGGTCGTACGAATGCAACTCCAGAATCCCTCTGAAATTGATTGGAGAGATTTCGAGGAGCGGACGTCACTGTGTTCCCATTGACATGAATGTAGTGCAACGAAAGCGGCGCATCGTGGAAGCAGTTGGAATGAGTTGGGAATAGATGATCCGCTTTGCTCGATTCGTGGGCGCAGCGACTTACGCTCCAAGGGATACTGCGTTCTGACGCCAAATATCGACTGGAACATATGATGACCGCCACTCCGAGTCGCGAGTTGATCGCGTCCCTGCGCAAGGCAGTTTGGTTGGGAAACAAACCATCGGAGAAAGTCCGGCATCATCTGTGGTTGAACGTGAGATGACCCCTAACCTGGTTTTCTCTGTTCCACCACCACCACCACCGTCTTTCCCCCGCTTGCCTGTGCTGCTGGCCGTGTTCCTCGTTGGCTGTTCTCAAGGCTCTCTCGCTTGAATTGGCTCGAGCGGTATCAGAAAGATCCATCTCTATTCGTCATTCTTTTGGAGTTCCGCACACATCCCACACGTTCCTTACCATTCACTCTTTTTTCTCGATACTACTATACCACCCTAATACCTCTATACTTCCACCGGTCAGTGTTCCGCGATGCCCTCCTTTCGTGATGGTTTACCATATGCTCGTTTCAGGCAACGCCACACAGATGGGAATGTCAACCAAACCTGTTGTCACTGCCTCGGTCTTGTATTCATCTGGATCTGGCATCACTCCTCCGGTCGTTCCCCACAAACCTAAGCTCGGAGCGCACAAAAAAGGAAACTCTAGCGTCACGTCCGTCACTCTTATCGGCGAATCCTATTGGAGATCAAAGGCACCCAAACTCGTTTCCCTCGAGGTCGCTAGTCAAACGCCCAGCATCATCAAACGAGGCTTTGAATATATGTATGACAAATCTCATGGGTACCGGTTCACCGGCGGGAGCCTTTACTTTGGTCCGGTCTCTAACCTTGTTCGCAAGTCCCAACGTGATGCTCCTCCACATGGCGATTCTGATGGCATCCCCGCTATGTCAATTTCTTCCTATCCGCGGACAAAGCACGATAGCACTGCCGCCGTTGACGTTTATGGCGATAGTACGAAGCAAGTCCTCGAAGATGCACCGCTGATATCCCTGAGGGAGGCTAAACAACGCGAGGTCTCGAGGAGGAATCGTGCTGCCAAGCGTATGCTGGAGGAGAAGACACATATCGAACACGAAGTCAGGCAGCTGGAGCGTGAAGTCGCTGAGATTTCCCGGAAGAAGGCACAAGCAAGGCACTTGGAGGAGGAACGGCTCGCCCGCCTGAAAACCGAAAGCCTGGAGAAGGAAGCGGTCAAGACTCTCGAAAAACAGAAGCGGGAAGAGGGGCCAACGCTTACTGCTGCCGTGGCTGCGAGGGAAGATGGACTGGTCGTGGCACCTACGAACTGGATTGTACCTCTGATAAGCTTGGACGAGGCTCGACACACCGAGAAGGTCAGGCGTGATGCAGTTGACAAGTCTAAACCTCTTCTCCCTTTGTCACCGCCACCGCCTTCGACCGTTACTTCTATCGATTCGCTCGTGGTCAACGCCGGGGGTGGGAGCACCGCGACTCTTCAGCTGATCAGTCTGAAGGAAGCTGCCGAGCGCGATCGGGCACGTCGTGTTGAAGAGGAGGTCGTCAGGTCTCGTACTCGAATGCTTGCCCATGCCGGGACTGGTCTCAGCCATGTAACATTGATCCCCCTGGTAGAAGCTCGTAAACAGGACGCTCTCCGAAGGAAGAATGGAAGCTCGCAGGACAGGGACAAGAACGTGTCGCCCAATTCCGTACTTGGATCGCGCAAGCCAGGCCACTCGTCACCATCCTCCCCAGTAAATCGGACGATCGAGAAGGGCAGAGGAGATGGACGCACCTCGTCGAAAGATGCTGCCGCTCCTCGGGAAAAGGCTCGCTGGCTTACGCTGATGTCTGATGTCGGTTGGACTGGACTGGACACTGTTTCCCACTTGACTCGTACGGCGACGACCACTCCTGATTGGGTCTGATCAATGCGTTTGTGCTCGGTTGACTGGCGTTTCTCATCTCTCCGCTCTCGCTCGGGAATTGGATCGCATGCTGGCTTGTCTCGGTTGGCGGTTATCATTTTGGTCGTTTTACCCTGGCTGTCTGGACACAGCCACCTTGGACATTAACTGTAAGATCAACATAATTAATACTGCGCTGTAGTTGGGAATACAATAATAGGATTTCAGAAACACGGAGGCCGGAGGACGAGGATCTTAAGATAAGAAGGTTGATACGCCTCCGCCTTGCATTGATACGCGGTTGAACGTTGCACGTGGCAGACTAGATAAGGAGCGGAATGCTCTCCGGGATCTTGTTCCCCCGTACCCGGTGACTTGAAGTGGCAGAATGATATCGCGAAGAGCATTGACAGATCGATCAAATGATGGTGCGATAATACGAGAACCACGGAGCCTTTATCGGGTCGTGTGGGAGGTTCACCACATGGTCTGACATTCTATCGGTCTTCCGCATCACACTGCTCTCTCCCCTCTCACATGCAAACACGGTTCTTATATTAATCTCGCGTCTTCCCCTCAAATGGTCGCCCTTCCTCTTCAGAGAGCCCCCATTGTCAAGTCGCCTCTTGTCCTCAAGAACGGCTTTTGCCACGTACCCCCCTCCCCACCACTTTGGTTCAACTTCCTCCCGTAGCTCGGATGTCCGAAGAATACGAGAAAAAACCCATCGACCAGGATGCTGTCGAGGGGCATACCGAGGTTGGCCCTGACAGCGAACTCCATCGCGGGTTGAAGAATCGCCATGCCCAGATGATCTCGTGAGCCCCAACTTCCCTGCCAACACTACCCCCTCCTTGTGCTGATCGGCCATTCCACATCACAGTATTGGTGGTGTCATCGGCACTGGTCTGTTTTTGGGAACCGCCAAATCCCTCGCTGCCGGTGGTCCCCTCGGCCTTCTGCTCGGCTACCTCATCGTCTCTTCCGCCTGCATCGCCGTCATGTTATGCTTGGGCGAGTTGACCACCCTTCTCCCCGTACCTGGTGGCCAAGTGACACTCGCCGGTCGATTCGTCGATCCCGCAATGGCTTTCGCTATGGGGCAAGTCCACCGCAGCCCTCCATTCCAGGATAACCCCGTTTGGACTAACGTCATTCTATTCTTAGCTGGAATTATTGGTACTCGTGGGTCATCACCCTTCCCGCCGAATTGTCCGCCGCCGCCGTTCTCATCAACTGTGCGTCTCTCGGCACCATTTCACATCACGCAGTGAAAATGCTAATAACACTTACGAACGCTTCCAGACTGGGACCAGAAAGTCAACAATGCTGTGTGGATCACCATCACCGGTCTCGTCGTCATCGTCATCAACTTCTTGGGCACCCGCGCTTTCGGTGAATGCGAGTTCTGGTTCGCCTCCATCAAGGTCATCACAATCATCGGTCTCATCATTCTCGGTCTCGTCATTGATTTGGGCGGTGCTCCTACTCATGACCGTCTCGGTTTCCGCTACTGGGTACGTTTCATAGGATATCGGTATAAGGCTAGCCGAATAACCAAGTTCACTTTACGCAGCACAACCCCGGCGCACTCGTCCAATACAATGAAATCCCTGGCTCTTTGGGTCGTTTCGCCGGTGTCTGGTCCGTTTTGATCGGCGCTGCCTACGCCTTCTTGGGAACCGAGATTCTCGGAATGACCGCCGCCGAAACCCACAACCCGACCAAGAACATTCCAAAGGCCATTCGTGGTGTCTGGGTCCGTATCCTCTTGTTTTACATCATTGGTGTCTTCATCCTCGGTTTGATCTGCCCCTCCAACGACCCTGGTCTTGTCACCGACACCGGCAACGCAGCATCTTCCGCCTGGGTCATCGCCATTCAGAGGGCCGGAATCAAGGTCCTCCCCCACATCGCCAACGCCTGCTTCTTAAGTACGTTATACCCCTAGTTCCTCTTCCTCTTATCCGCACCAGATTCCTTATAACCCTTTGTCATTGCAGCCTCTGCTTGGTCAGCCGGCTCTTCCGATTTGTACACCTCTTCCCGTGCCTTGTATGGTCTCGCAAAGACCGGTCAGGCCCCAAAAATCTTCGCCCGCACCAACTCCAGGGGAACCCCCGTCTTCGCGTTGGCCCTTTCTGCCGCTCTCGCTTGTCTGTCCTTCATGGCCGTCTCCGAGTCCTCAAACACCGTTTTCGGCTGGTTCGGTAACATGAGCGCCGTCTCTGGAATGTTCAACTGGTTCGGAATTTGCATCACCGGCATCCGTTTCCGAAAGGGTTTGAAAGCACAAGGCATCGATCCCAAGAATCTCCCATGGCACAGCGCACTCATGCCATATGCCGCTTGGTGGGGTTTGATCTGGTCCATCATCATCATCCTCTTCGCCAACTGGGCCGTCTTCCTCAAGGGTAACTGGGACACCGCCTCCTTCATCACAAACTACTTGCCGATTCCAGTCTTCTTCTGCTTGTTCTTCGGATACAAGCTCTGGTTCAAGACCAAGTGGCACCGCGCTTCTGAGATGGACTTTGTTACCGGCGTCACCAGCTGGAAACACCAATAAGGCGGCCGTTGTTTTTTTTCGGTTGGTCTTTTGTTGTCCGTTTTATATAATGTACCACTTGTCCTTTTCGCATGTCCATTGTGATTTACCTGTACTGTTTTGTTCATACCTTTCATCGGTAATTGTTATATAAGGTGTTATTAATTTTACACCACCCCAAAGAGTTCACCCTTGACGAATCCCCGCTACGATTCAGCTTGAGCATTCGGATTTCCTGCAAGCTTGACGAAAGTTTATCCAAGTGTGGAAGCCAAATAACTGTTATATAAATGTATGGTACCATGCGAAAACAAGATCCGATGCTGCGAGGGTGAAAACAAACAGGTATGTTCAATGCAAGTGGGTGCTCCAAAATACCCTAATCATCGTCCTCGATGACGATCACATCGTCCGCGTTTGAGCTCGGTCCTGCCACGTTCGACTCCGGCTCCCCCCTTCCCCGCTTCTCCTGCCTACCTGAATCACGGTGGGGCTCCTCGCGTTTCCGTTTGAGGTTGACAGGCGCCGAACGTGATGAACCGCCGCCACTCGAGTTCTCTTCACTATCAGATTCGACGAGGATGGGGTCATTGGTCGTGTCCGTAACGCTCGGTGTGGACGCTTGTGAGGGTGGCACGGACGAAGTCCTCGACCTTGATCGCGATTGTATCGATTCGAAAAGTCGTTGAGCATCGATGACAGGGATGGTGAATAATCTCGAGGCCGTCCCTGTTGGAACCGGGCCCACGCTGGACGCTGAAGGCGACGCCGATGGTGGCGAAACACAAGGTCGTGCGTACAGTTCTGTCCAATGTTTCGCGTTATTATCGTGCTGTTTCCTGTTCCTCACATATTCCGTAGCAATTGATGGAACTGCCGATACGATGAAAAATACAGTGTAAGAAGGTTTTCTGGATAACTGCGGACGGCTTACCAAGGGGATCCTCTGAATGTAGTCCGCAAGTAGGGGGACTCGGTCAGGAAACGGACAAACAATGCCAAGGTGATCAACTTACGGGGATTGGGATCCGTGAGCAATGAAGACAGGGACAGGATGACTTTAAATATTGAAAGAGCTGGTGACCACTGATTCTTGAGAATGTCAATGCAGACGGCGCCACGATCAGATATGTTCATATGGTATATCCTGTTCAGGAGGTGAGTTGAACACACGAGTCAGAGGATTCCACCTTTGCGCGTACCGGGTCAAGAAGAGTATTTTGGGAGCTGAAAACCTAGTAGGCACAGCGAAATGTTGGGAGCACAGGTACGGTGGAGGACGTTGCGACGCACGGGTAATCATGTGGGAGGTGTATCTCGAGGCGAAAAATTCCTCCTTCATACGGACTGTTCTCTTGGCCAGGTATTGAGGCGTTCCAGAGGAAGAGGTTGTCTGTCGGCTCGATCGTTATCCCTCCTAAATCCTCCTTCTTGACATCCGCCAATTCCTTGTGGATGCGCTTCAGCGTCATCTGTGAGACATCCGAGGAGTTAGCTTGTCTACTGGAACATGAAGAGAGAACGCACCCCCGAAGCTGGTTTGGGAGCCATTGAGCCTGCGAGGTATTTGTAAGTGTGAGGGAGAGGGGTCGGTGAGTGTGTGGGCCTGTGCCGTGTGGCCCGGGGTTATTGTCTTCACGTGGACGTTGGACAGGATTTCCCACGATTTCAACGCCTCTAGATTTGCAGGAGGGAATGGGTAGTGGTAGTAGTCTCCCCACCTCATCAGTGGTTTCAATGTGTAGAGGCAAAAATAAAGGGCAATTGTGTTCAGAATAGCTGCAAATGACACGCTGGTCAGGAATCCACCAAGTGGTCTTGAACCAGGAGATGATGATGAGTGATCTATGAAGGACGGATATCTCGCTGCGGAAACTGATAACGATTTCGAGGGCGTAGTGGCTTTGTAATGTTTTGACGTAATTGGAACACATAAAGTAGCGTGGCATGTATTTCGACATCTCACCTTCGTCGACGTAGCGGAAACATCGTGGTGACAGACAACATTCACGAATCAATTCGCCTGTCTATATCTTCCATGTTCTCCTCGGTTGCGCTCTGCCCTACCATTTCATCTATCGGTTCTCTGTAACGCATCTAACGGTGAGCTGGTCGCTCTCAACTCAAAACCCTCACCCGATCGCCCACTCGCACCAGGAAGAACAACCGTTGAAGGTGAAAAAGACGTTCGATTCTGCGCGCCTTTTCTTTCAAAGAGTAACAGAGTCGAAGGACCCGCGCGTTGAGTGCCACGTTCGAGTCGTGCATTGCGCATATAGAGGATCGATTGAGCAAGACACGACACCCGCCAGTCGAAGAGCAGAGGCGATGCTCAACGTACTAACATCGCCCAGCACCATTCATGATAGACAGCTCGACGACGAGTCATTTCAAGCCACAGCCCTTTCAAGACAGCCGCGCCTCCTACCTATTTAAAGTGACCGGGTCTCCGCCTCCGCTCGATTGCTTTCAGCATCCTCCACACACACACACAGACGTCATTTTCCAGAACCTCAATGATTCCTCGAATACACCTGTGACTTTCCTCCCCTAAAACCGTCTGCATAACCCGCCCATCCCCCTTCTATCGTACAACCCATTCACACCCACAATCGATGTTTGGTGAAGATGACTCGGAAAGCCCTAGGGTAGCCAGCCCCTGGGACCCATTCCTCACTTCCCCTTCCTCTCGGTCCGTTTCGAGCCTCGAACTGTCATCGTCTTTGGCTTCATGCACCCCGGGGTCCGCTCCCCCATTTCCCAGAGGCATTCCGAAATTGGTCCCCGAAGCCGAACAGGTAACGCACTCGATTCTCACTGATCAACCGAGGGCTCAATATTCACCTACTCCTATTGGTGTTTGCCCTCAGGGTAATATAGAGTACAAGCTCAAGCTCATAAACCCCACTCCGGCCCGTTTCGCTCGACTCGTCACTCAGCTAAAGTGGCGCCTCCTCGAAGGCGGTGGCCAGGCCTGCTATGAACTGGGAGTAACCGACGACGGTCTCCTGATTGGGCTCTCCCGTGGACACCTCGAACGATCCCTCGAGACATTGGAAATGATGGCAGGAGAAATCGGTGCAAGTGTCGTGGTTGTAAAGGAGATCGAAGTTCCCAAAGAGCTCGCAGGGCTCAACGAGAAACTCGCCTCCAAATACCTCGACTTCGACACCGGTGAAGTTAGGAGGGCTGACAGAAGCCCCCCATTTCCTACCCCGCCTAGGGACTCCCCTACCTCCCATACAAGCACCAGTACTGAGTCCGAGTCGGAACAAGATTCTGCTCCCGACACAATCTTCCCGGTGGACCTGGAGCCGAGAGCTACACGTTCGTCGTCAACCATCGACCTCGAGATCGCTTCGGTTTATAAGCCTCGACCGATGCGCGCCCGCGCCAGCTTCTTGACCGCCCACGCCGAGACCCTCAAACACCGAGCACACCACGGGAGGAAGAAGCAGAAGCAGAAACATGGAATTTCCTCGTATATCATCCCAACCCCCGATGGTGCCCCCTCGCTCATGGTTACCACCATCCCAACGAAACAACAGACGAAACAGGCTTGGCGTCAGCAGGCCAAGGACAAACGGAACGACGCACGACGCGCAGCTTCAAACGTAACCCAAGAAGCCGTACAAAGTGCTGCAGACACTCTTATCCCCGCCCTTGATGGTCTCCATGTCTCTATTGACCCCTCTTCGACCCTTCCCACAGACGAAGATACTCAGGCAGCGGTAGCACAACCAGCCCCTGTTGACGGTGGACCGAGGTTCATCGTCGAGGCGTTAGTTGTCCGCAAGCTATCTTTGGAAGAGGCGTTCCTCGACTTTGGTGGTTTCGGGTTCGAGGTCTAACTGAAAGTGTTGCCCTTTGACTCTGTACGGGAAGACTGTCAATGGACTGTTGAGAGCCAAGTCGTTTACGCATGCAATAAAATATAGTTTTCTAAACCAAGGATTAGTCGTGACGGTATGGAAAGCAGGTATAAAACAACTACAAGCAGGTTTAGTGATACAACAACAGCACAACAGCAACCACGAGGGGTAAACGGAAGAAATAAACATTAGCGTCCAAGAGAGATAAAGCCACTCAAAACCCCCAGATAATTTACCAACCGCCTGGCTCGGGCCTAGAGTGGAAAGGGCACCGTAAGTTAGATCATCGATGCCCGGTTAGCTAACCACACACCCAAACTTGACCCCTGGTGCAAGTTCCATCAACGGCCGTTGTTCCCAGTCTACAGTTTTCCGATATACTGTATTGCCCCACCACTGTTGGATCGCATTCGCTCCGATCGTGCCATTCAGGGGATACTGCAAGCTGCACACACGTCGAGTAACCTCGTGCACGATGAGCCGGGCTGAAACTCACCAGAAGAAGATGAGCACAACGCTGATCGCAGTGCCGGCATCCAATGCCGCGGACAACACATCTTTACATGGCCAGAGATCAGCATCTGCAACTCGGGGAATGATGAGATCGTGAACGTACAGTTGTATTTGGCCCAGAAGGAGAACCGTCGCCGCCTGATCAGGTACTGGAAGACAAACCCAACCATAGTCCACGGAACGTAATTCAAGACCGTTGCAGGTGGTATGGCGCCAACACCACCAAACAGTATTCTAAACGGTGAGAGTTTAGCCGGCTTGGAATTCTTAGTAGAACCGGGACCCGGAGTTTTTTTCTAGGCCATGTGCAACACTTACGGGAAGCTGAGGAGAGAAATGCGTTACATCGTTAGACTGCATAAGCGAGATCATATGCCGGATAGGCGTACTTGATGTAGGCGATCCAGGAACGGGGGTATCGCTTGGTGAGCGCCCATGCGAAAAGAGGGCAGAACGCTCCAATCAAGAAGAACCAAAGCAACCCTTGGGATTGGTTAGTCGGAAACGCTCGCGAGATGGAGGAAAGTCGGCTAGAACACACCGCTAAAATTGTGGTCAGTAAGACGTACACCATGGTGGAACCTGGAACATACTAATAGATCTGGCCCCTAGAAAATTGGAGGGCAGGACCAATGGCGCCCCACTGTGGATAATGTCGGGGTTATTTAACCACAGGAGAAAGGGGTCTGTGCTCACCACCACCGACGCAGTGGCGAACACCTGCGTGGCTCCGCAAATAAACTTGTCTTTCTGACCAGACTCGCACATGTCGCTGAGTGAGGCGTCAGTCTGGCCACTCGTAGAGAGCGGGAGAAAGAACTCACGGAATGTTTTCGAACATCCTTTGATAAAACGTCAGTTCAGCAACGGACAAGGAAAATCCAGGATGCACTACCATGCTTGGACGCCGAGTTGTACCGTCCCGGCGACAATGATGGCTGATATTTGACCAAAAAACATGATTCGTGGTGGAATTTTCATGTAGTGTCCCAGTTTGAAGTCTGCCGTGAATACCATGGCTAATTGAGAGGAAGTTAGAGAATATTCCCTGGTAAAAACTACCTTAAGATTACCTTGGCTGACAGAAATATAGGTGAAGGTCTACGTGACTACATTTCAGTACCAATCGATTAGGAGAGAGACGTGGTTACGAGTACCTTAAAACTGTTAAACAGATGATATAGGTGAGCGGTGGTGAGGGGAAAAACATAGAGACGTACATCATCATCGCAACCGGTTTCCCCGGTAGCATGTAGCCAATAATCAACTCGCTCACGACACTGAAGAGATCATTAGCTGACCATCGGTGGCCATAGATACGAAGTGACGCACTTGAGACCGACTTGTCGGTTAGTGACGGCCAGGATCATTCCTATAAACTGTCAGAAAAGCCGACTGTAGCATCTCTGCCCTCACCTATCGGGACAATATACACAATGGCTGGACGAAATTTCAACCGCAGATGTGGTTGGATGTTAATATCGCTTACCTATGAATAAAGCAATTACCAACGCCCATATTGGAAGATGGGTGGGCCACAGTTCAACGCTGAGGCATGCGAAGACGAAGTTGATTGAGAAAAGGGTGGCATACCACCATTCAGGGACCTGGCGATAGTTGGACATCAATTTGGCGTGTATATCAGGTTGTTCCCGTAGAGAACGTCGAAGGTGGACTTGGATAGGTTTCCGGAAGTACAAGATCGAGTGCACGATGGTAGCAGTAATGGAAGCAAAGGAAAGCCCATATGCCATCGCAAAGGAGGTGCTACAAGTAGGAGTCACTGAGAGTCGGGATGCACATAGAACGAGTGATACGTACGAGAGGAATAGCGGACTGTACGCTTTATACTGCTCGAGGTTGAAGGTTCTGTCCTCGTTCAAGACGCGCTCAACTTGGTACTCCGAGCCAGTATTGTCGTACGGTTTCCACGACATCACTGAATGAAAGTTGTTGATTAACGATAGGGAAAGACAGCCGTGTGGCACGCACGAGGGAGTCGCTTGCTGTACCACGTATCCGTGTACTGACAGCCAAAGGTCAATCGCAGTACCTTCGTGGGGGGCGAGATACATACATAAATGATAGGAGTTACAACCCCTGCGAAAATATTTGTCCAGGGCCTGTACAAGACCGCATAGTGAACCGCACTTACAGAAGAACAGCACAAATCCCGCAGCGACATTTGCTTCCGACCACCCTGCATTATTCCGCGGTTAGAGTGTTGCGCCTGAGGCGAAACAACACGCACAAGGTGTTACGAGTCTAGAAGACGTTATCAACGTTTGTGTAGAAGATAAGGCAAGTGCAAACTTACGGGCTGCCAATATAAGCGATCTCATTCCAATCAAAGGTGAAAAACGAGAACCCAAGGCCTCCGCGGGAACTAGGAAAGAAGGGTGAGAGGATCATCCCCCCCAAACGACAGGATGCTAACCCAAATATTTGGTTGACGATCTAGGGGTTCATCAGTATTGTGGACGGCTACAAGGGGGAGCGCACTCACCGTGTTGTCTGGGGCAATCCAGCAAACCCAATTGAACACACTGAAGTGATCGTATTAAACTTAAAATCGAGGAATTCAGTGGACGACATACCTCAGCGCCTGGAACAGGTAGCCTGGGATGAAGTCTACCAGGCGCTCAGTCAACAGTTCACGATTACGAGGAGCCAACGCGAACACTGACACCAAACCGCTGCCCCAATAAAAGCGTACGTGAAAAACCTCTCTCGACTTGGGCCGGTATCATCAGCACCGAGGTACCTCTGTGAATGTAGGGTGTTGAATAATGCACAAATAACTAGGGTATTTGGCCAGACTAGGAATTCCATTAGTATCTCGTCTTGGCCGATACAATGGTTTCTCACTCATGGAGGGTGGTGAGACCAGCAGTCGTCGCGCGATTCCACCAGTCGATAACCCGATCAATTGTGTTGACATGACCAGTAACCATTGATCTGGGAACGATGAACACCAAGTGCGACGACCATAAGGTGCTTCTTACATGTGAAGCTCCAAGTTTGTTTATACAACACCCGTTGCACGGCAATGATGTCAGTCTTTGCGGATCGATCGACCATCAGCGCAAGTAGATTCCGCTTGGATGTGATACCACTTACCGCATAAGCGGATTCTGATCCGACACCAGCCATGATTGTGACCAATACCTTAACAGACGCTGAGAATATGCCCAGGTGAAATGAATCCGTACCCACATGTTCCTTGATGGTGAATGGCCCTGGATTCAACGAGACGCCGAGAATCTTGACACTGGGCATAAACCGAGCCCAAAGTCTGCCCATTGGATAAGAGACCAGTTGGGCGACGAGCTTGTGACCCCGATTCGTCAGTGATTCCTTACATGGTGTATCACGAGACATACCCCTCCCACAGTAACCGTTGGGTATCGAAAAAAGAAAAACTGGTTGACCCCAGATAACACTACGGCCCAAAGCAATCCAATAACCCACGCTCGAAGGGTATTGACTTCATCACTCAGTAAGTGGCTCTGGCGGGATGAGTACAGTTCGATGGACGCACCAGGCATTTCTGGGTCGTCGAAATTTGCCACGGCGGATCGTACCTCCGGGTATGGGGATTCTGCACGGTAAGTTTGGTCAGCAGGAAAACAGACGGTTCGCGTCGGGAACCGACCATCATAAACAGCATCTTCGTCAAAGTTTGGGTCGAAGGTGGGGTCGTAATCTTCGGAATAGGAGTTGTGGGAGAAAGGTGAGTCCTGGGGGGTTTGAGAATGAGATTGTTGGAATGGAATAAGGGACATCGATGAGAGAGAATTACTGTGCGAGGCGCTTCTAAAGTCTCTGATAAGAAGTCAGCTTGTGGTCGGTCTGCATACATGCTCGGCCCGCGCACCGAATGATTTCTCAGCTTCAGGGGGCGTAACCACTATAGACAAACTGGAGTCCGTCGAAGTATGGTTGTAGGTTGACATCTCATAGGAGAGGACGACAAACAACCAGCAGGGTTTCGGCTACTCCTTTCGCGACGTGTTGGTTGCCCAAGAGATATACAAAGCGGTCGTGTCTGCTCTTCAGAATGCTGGCAATGAACCGAGAATAAACCGATGGATATATGAGCGGAATGCGCTGGGATGTCAAGTTGTAAACCTGCGATCAGACTCTGGGAACGGGAGGGCCAGCAGAACGGGTCTAGAAAAAACCAGGGCTGTGAAACCCGGTCGTATTTTTATACAGGGAATCGAAAGGTGGGCAGAATGAAATGGGGGGAGGGGAGGGGAAGATGGAGGATAAGGAGGGAGGGAGGGTGATGGGAACGCAGGTACTTAATCGAGAGCGCGTGTAAGTACTGTAGTGCCCTTGATCTGGAACGATGCAGTGGGAAATGTGTGACCCAACCAAATCCTCTCAGAACCCTTCATGGGTATAAGAATGTCTGGATTATCATTGCAATGCAAAACACGCTACGGAAAACGTGGGCCTACTTCCACGAGATAGTCATCTACAACCGGGCTTGGGATGCAGAAATGAACGATGAACACCTGTCCCTCCGTGTATGGCGGTCTTGCGGTTTGAAATTCGGTTTCAACTCAATGCTCCCCATACTCGGCTAGCGACATTCTCCATCGACTTTAGCCACTGTTCACCCGCGATGCCGTCATCTTGCTTATTCCACAAAGTATAGGGAACGCCCTGGTCTCCACTGGTGCTCACACCGGGAACGAGCGGCAATTCCGCAAGGGTGGGGATACCGGTGCGATCTGCCAAGCGGTTAAAACCATCAACTTTTCCAAAGAGCCGAAACGGGGTCATCGACCCGGGAGGTATGAAGTACCCTTGGTTCAGGATCATTCCAGTGATCTGCAGCAAATGAAAGGGGAGAAAACGTTATATCACTGAGCGACCTGGGTAGGACCTGACCTTACTGGTACTGAGATCTTGCGGAACATAGCGATACCCTTTTGGACATCGACCAACGCCACGTCTTGGGGCGTAGATACGATGATGGCCCCTACTCGTCGTCAATGGGGAACATCGGTCGGGCATAAATCAACCACTTACCGTCAACGTTCACCAGCTGGCCAAGGGTCAACGGGACATCGCCGGTTCCTGGGGGCATATCGATCACCAGTACATCAAGTTCTGATCCACTAGAATCGCGCCAGTCGACATCAAACAGCAGCTGTTGAGTTGCTTTCTGTACCATGAGGCCACGCCATACGATGGCTGTATCGTCTCCACCCGAGTCCTCTTTTCGAGGTAGAAGAAAGCCCATAGACATGCAAGGGATTCCGTGATTCGTCAGGGGGAGCAAGGCGCCATCTGCCATCCTTCAGTTTTACAAAACAGGTAGTCCGAGGTAGCTTACCGTTTGTTAATTCGGGCTCTCCCCCGCGATTCAAGCCCATTAGGGTAGGGATTGAAGGTCCAAATATATCCAAGTCGAGTATCCCGACCTTCTTGCGGCAACCCCTCGCCATGGCCAGCGCGAGGTTGACTGGACAAGGATTCGAGAAAGCGCTATCATTCTTGCGTGACTGAACCAACCTGCGATTGTGCTCTTCCCAACACCTCCCTTCCCGCTCGCGACGACGACCGTCTTTTTTACATTTGGGATGGGTCGTTTCTGTGGGGGTCCGCCACGTCTGGGGATCTCCGGTGGCTTTGTACGCGTGCGGGGCAAACCCTGTAGGCCGCAGGGGGATCACTAAGTTGTTGTCTTCTGACTGTCATTACCCAGCGCCGCTCACCAGAGGATTTTCATGTCGGAGGCTGGGGAAGCTTTGAAACCCCCGTCTCAATGTGACTGACATCACAAGTCGCAAAGCAAAAACTTCCCACACTTTCACCACATGGAAAGACATGATGATTCATTCCGATTCATTCCCCCCACTGCCAAAAATATCGTTACAGCTGCAAAGTACAATATAGTATGGACGCAGAGCGCATGATGCACGGAGGAGATCCACATGGTTCTAAGCACCTTTCCTGCATACAATCACCTGAGTCCACGCAGTCATGTGGTCTGGGCGTTCGTGTGCCATGCTGTTGCAACTGCAAGTCGGCGGGGATCTTAAGAATTGGCCGCGAACTCTGGTTTTAGCGTCTCGGTCTAGGGCCCTGTATAGTTGAGATCACGGTGTGGGTGACTTTCGGGCATTTGTGAACTTACCGTTTGGAAAAAAAAAATCATTGGACCTCCTCCAAATAACCCTGGACGATGAGATGTTCAATGTCTGCCCGCCTAACCATGAACCTCTGGCCCTTTCGGAAGTCGATGCTACCGAGCTCCGTCTGGATGACCCCACAGTCCCTTATAACCTTCACCAGGACGTTCAAGTCTTTGGGTGGTTCTGTGATTCCTGCCATAATGTCCAACTCGTCCGAAAATTCAGATCGAAAATCCATGACTTGTGAGTTGTATTTCTTGAGGAAATCGACTTCGAGAGGCGAGAGTCTGCTACGTATGTCTGCCGAAGAGAGAAGATGGGGGAGGGCTCCGCCAACAGCCCAATACATGTCTTTCAGCCTCTCGATTCGATGTTTGTGATAGGCTAGGAGGCACCGTTTGTTTCGTAGAATAGCAGCTTGATAGATGAGCGGAGCCGGTGACTCTCCAGTGAACGTCTGCGGGATGGACTGCATGAACGCCTCGAGTTGTCGTTGCTCGCGAATTATTTGTCGGACAAGCGGATCGTTGTACTTGAAAAGCGTGTCTGAGGCCGTAGATCTACGCGATTCGGTGATCAGCTGTGTTGCCAAGTCACAGAACTGTTTGTATTCTGCCATTCCGCGTGGGGTGGATTGAGGAAGGCGTTGTGATCGTGAGAATCCGAGCACACCGTCCACAACCTTCAACGACCATGCCGAGGGGCGTGTCGAAGCCCTCCTCTACAGGAATTAGGCAGACATCGCGCACAAGCACCCTTACGGCGGATTGCCAGCCTCCGACAAAGAAACACAAGTCGTTGTCCGTTGCGTAGCCCTGTCACCGTCGCGTCGGCGTGTTTAATTAACGTGCTTCAGGTTGTAGTTCGCAGCCCCACCCAGCTTCGCGCTCACAAAATCGTCACAAGGGACTGATGCTTCGTCGTCTCAGCCACCCTCACAGCCTACTCCATCGCCAGTTCATAATACATCCAAGGGGAAACAGAGAGAAACCTCGGACTTGTCGCTTGACGGTACGTACGCACCACGT
>Ga0307514_10001568_pt1 | contig 27061 bp, 20 predicted proteins | sample 16_EM_MG_FD_203088 | JGI IMG/M metagenome (GOLD analysis project Ga0307514, IMG submission 203088) | Populus trichocarpa ectomycorrhiza microbial communities from riparian zone in the Pacific Northwest, United States - 16_EM | ecosystem: Host-associated > Plants > Roots > Unclassified | place... | reverse complement strand
AAAGCAAGAAGCGTTACAACCGCCAACTGCCAAGCCTTTACCACGGAGCGAATGTCCCACCCCTCCGGGACTAGAGTTCCCCAACCATATGGCACCTGGATCATAAGCCCGCTACCAGCGAAAATCCTTGACAGTAGCATTTTCTCGCTTCTTGATACCAGGATGAGATAGATCGATCGGTATTGGTATGTATATCGTGCTGTGCTGATACATATAAGCTACCATAGGTATCGGTGTTGTTACCTATATGCAGACCAGTGGCACAGGACTTTAGTCCGGTATGCACAGGGTTAAATTTATCCTATACCCCAGAGTTGCAACGACGGGGGATGATTTGTCAACAATTATATCTACAACTAATGATATGCATGTCATATATCCGTGAAAAACAACAACAGGTAGTCCATCTTATTGCTTACATATGCTTATCTCCTATATATATATATCGGGTACATAATGCCAAAATCCCTACCTATGGAGTATGCATAAGCAAGCCATCCAGGCATTGTCATCATGCCAAGGTATCCAGTCAGACCAAGCCTGGTACTGGGTGGATTAAGCGATCCTGGCTCCCACGTTCAACCCTGGTTCATAGGGCAGAGTTTGGAAAGACCCACTCATCAAATCCGTTGTTACGGTGGAAAGACAGGGGGGTCCTGCTAGGTACCTACCCAACTTTTGCGGTACCATAGCATGTACCTATGTAAATTATGTGTACCGTGGCTTTCAAGCTATCGGGATGGGAATTGCGCCTCCCCCCGGCTTAATAAACCCCAGAATCCAGGAACGTATATAATCTCGGATTGTGCCGAAAAGCTTACTCTGGAACATTCAATGCTTACCATCTCATGCGAGTTTTTTACCCACAGCCAAAGCCCAACTGAGACAAAGTCACTAAGCGGTCAAAGCGCACAGGTATGGTAGGGTCGGGTTAATACTCCGATAGGTACCGTAGGGACCAGAACCTATCGAGATGTGATCATTTATTGTATTTCACTCATTATTGGGTATATAGGCATATCATACATGAAGTAAAAATCCACCCACACAGTATGGCTAACTAGCGCTGGCATTCAGACGAACTGGAGTTCGTCCGCCTCTACGTGGGGTTGTGCAACCGTTCATCCGATAATCCTGGTACAATCATATCTGTGGATCTGGCACAAATTGACTCGGAGAGTCTAGCTCCCCTGAGTTACTTCGGCCCGAATACGAATCACTGTCTCACGAAAATCTCTCGAGAATTCGTACGGATATATTTGAAGAGTGACATCTGGTTTCCGAAAAGCAAGAACAGGAACATATCATATGCACTGTATGTACTACAGCGTACCAAGAGGCTGACCAATATTGGTAGTGCACGAAATTGATCATGTTTCACCCCCCACTCCAGTGCCAGCATCCTGATGCCGATATGTGTTCCTAAATTCAAGCTGACATTGACACTGCCTCACCCCGTGGCCGGCACCTCAGCAACAGTTTAGCAACTAAGGTACCACTGTCACCGTAGCTACCGTAGGACTGTTCGTCGGTTTTTGCCTAGTAGGGCTATCAACCCGGCTAAGTTATAACCGAAGGTCTTACTTCTGGATCAACCCTCATGCCTTACGAATCCGCGACCTTCCTATATCTCCAGTCACATTTCAAATATGCCTCAGACCCGCGATACGCGCCCTCTATCGTCATATTCAGGGATAGAACTTTTGGGCCGATACATTTGCATAGTATAAACATTACCCAAGGACATACAAAGCTTACGAGCTGCGCACATTCTACAATCAATGCTAGAAGTCTCGGAATAAGCTTCCGAGCGGCCAATGGATACATCTCGATCGAAAAACAAATCTCCCCTCTGCACGATTGCCTGTCCTGGTGTAGGTATGGATTTAGGTAGGTCACCGAACATGAGACAGGTGGAGTCGGGGCGCCACAAGCTCTTATGTCCGAAAAATTTCCGCGATCCTCATTATCGACTTCAGCTTTGCAGCCCGATACTCATCACGGTGTGCGGTTGAATTCACCGGTTGATCCCTATATATGCTCGAGGTTGGTATGCCACTGCCCAATTGGGGATTCTTAAGCTCTTGGCATTGTGTATCGATATCCCTATCCATGGGGTATATTAAAAATCTCATCGAGTGGTATTCGGAATACCCTTCTTATCACCGGGAACTAGTGTAAGAAAGTATTTTCATATGAAAGGCGGCTGTATGTGAGACATGTACAATCTAATACCATCTTCACTGTATCACAACCCCTCATCATAGTTAATATGTTTAGCATGCATTTTGCATCCGTTTACCTGGATTGAGCGGTTGCCAAAGCCTCTCTCCTTCCAGAATACCCCCTACAACCTTCCCGGGTCCAGAATTGAAAAGTGATATCGATATATTGTCTGACGCACAGAAATATATCTGCTAATTTATGTATAATGGATATATTAGTATGGTATGGGATATGATAGGCCAAGGGTAAATTAGAGTACAATATAGCCTGCGGTAAGGAGGTGGCCTTGGAATCTTGAAGGTCGGGAGATCCGGAATCCACCAATCAGACTGGCTGTAGTTCTGTGCTGGAGGTTAACGGCTAACTGCTGAGGCTTCCACGTGGAGTATGGAGAACTCAACACTGGATGGAATTGAGACAAAATAGATGATCACTATTCCGGCATGCCAGTATGTGTAGTTCTTGCATGAGGGAGAAGTGGTGGAACAATGGGCGTAATTGTTTAATGAGCTATGTGTACAATATTTTGAGATTTGCACATTCTTGGTTATCTATTTCTCCACTACTGGTAAATATCCAAGTGCAGTCCCATGGGTTCGTGCTCGTCCCTGCAGTTGAGGTTGTGGAATAGGCGGAAATGGTATAGCGTGGGGATATTTCAATCGGCATAGTGCTGTACTGGAACAACATAAAACGCGAGGAATGATTCCTGGGGGCATGCGCCTTGATTCAGAAAAGCCTCAGTTACTCAAGTTGTACTTGCTCTCTACCCGATGTAAGAACATCCGATGGCGAGTCAGAATGAACGTCCCATATTGCAAACTCGAGATATCCTAAGCGACTGTTTCATGCATCCGTATTCACTGCACTCCATATCATGTGCAAAAAGTGAGTATCACCCAATTACAACCACAACTCTACCCTGTTCTGTTTACCCCAGCACATGCATACGTATGGTCAATACCGATCGTGCTCATGTAGTTCGATCTCTGAGCTACAGCGTTTGTTATCTTGTGAACTTCGTGTGCATTTAGCAGCGAGAGATTTAACGGTATTCTGGCGGTAGCGAGCTGAACTGAAGGTGGAAGCTCATTTTATTAGTGTGGCTGTGGTAAATAATTTGTGGGCACAGGAGTCACATCATCGTTATGAGATGTTCTAGGCAGGTACTTTGCACAGAGTACTTAGGGTGTAACCGGAGCTAGTGGGGCTCATCGAGTTCTGCATTGACATTCTCATTTATGGAAAGATCCATGGCGGGCGGGAGGTAATTTAGCTAGTCTTCGATAAAATGTGTATAATTATGAGCATTGGCTTGAGACTAAAACCTGTGGAAAGTTTTGTTACTGTTACTGGCCTGGACTATATCTCATGGAGTGTCTGTGTCGAATTTTATTGGAGAGCGTGAAATTACTGGGCAACCCATTCCATTACAGATTATGAATAATAACAATAATAATATAGTTATATGTACTGTACATACCTGAAGCCGATCGAACTCGTGACAGCTCACATGATTCTTGTCAGTTGGTTGAGAGAACTTGGTTCTACTTACCTCATAGAGTTGGTTTCCGGTTCAATTGCAAACTTGATTGATGCCTGTTCTATCCAAAGTAGTTCAGGGCACATCATGTAAGTAGGAGCGAGATGAAAGCTGTAATAATGCACACCTCTGTGAAACACACATTCGTAATTGGGAACGACGAAGCAAACGAACGTGTCCCGTTGAGTTTAACATTCTATATGGGGATCAGCCTAGATTGGATGCCTGTTGGGATACTGGATTGTATTACAAAACAAGAAGAGAAAAGCAACTTGGGGAGATGCTGGTACAAAATTGCAGCAGGTGCAACCTGGAAGGGGATTTGACCACGGTAGCTAGGGCACATTCGCCACCCTTATGTGGAATTTGATTTGAGCTGGGAAGGCGTTTGATGTTCCCCAAATAGCCTATGAGGCGTACAATTCCGGCGCTGAACTCAGTTGAGTTTCCTGCAGTTTGAGCAAGAAAGTGATATCAGATGCAAGGCCAGCCGTGGGCAATTTTGTTCTAGCCCAGAGGTGAGCAATGTACTGTACATTGTCGCCTGTGGTAAACGGATCACGCGGATTCCGGGAAAAGTCACCCTTATTATCCACATGAAGGGTCCCCATGACCAGATGCTTGAAGACGCACGTGCCTGCAGGAGGTTAGGGCCGATTTTGAAGTCCCCCTATCTCACAAACACCTAATGCTTTCACCTCACAACGTTGCTTGTGATAGGGGATTGTGACCAATCGATGTTACCAAGTTGTCTTGCCAGCGAACATGATTTTAGGCGTCCATGCAGAAATCAGCATGCAAAGGTTATGTTCAGAATCGAGCCATCACAGGAAATTAGAAATCAAAGTACTCACTAGTCTGGTTTCATGTCTTCGCGGTGAACAGCTCTTGGGAGCTTACGGTAGTAATCGCTGACGCACATCCTCGCCCATGCTGAAGGGAGCTGCTCTATCATGAGAATGTATAGCCAGAGTACTTCCGTCGGCCTGATGCAACATTCCAGCCATTTTTGCAACTGCATACAACCTAGCATGGTCAGGTGGACAGAGTAGTTTGGCAATACATCCGTCCCAAGATCATCTCTCTAGTCAGGGAGAGCGTACTTGGCGCCAGCAGAGTGCTGCTGAATATATCTTGGATAGTCCTGTAAGTTAGCGATAGGTAATTGGCTAGAAAATTATGCCTGTTGATGAAAGGCTTACCTGATACCTCATTACCACATTTGAATTAGTGATGTCTTTGTGATGCTGTATCATTTCCCTTGAGGGTGAGGCTAATCGCCCATGACTGACGGTTTTTCCGGTTATGGTCTGGCAGGCCATGTTGAGGGTAACTGGAGTAACTTGCTGGACGACAGATGTTAATAAGACCATCAATCGTATACATAATGGTCCGTTCAATCTTGGGTATATAAGTCGAGTACCTGGGGCCTCCATACTTGCTATACTTATGGTATGTGATCATCATAAGTAAGTAGCGAGTCACGGGTCGAATCGACCTGGCGCTAGCCTAAAGTTGTCTGACGGTTACCAAATGTGGTAGTCCATGATGCCAACTAGACTAGGAAAATAGAGACGCTGAACGCTCTCAACCCAGTAAAGTAGGGAGTATTTACTTCCCCTCTCGTACCTTAGTTATAAGTACCCACCAAGTAACTTCAATATCATCTCTCCTGTCCATTACTAAAGTAACAAATCAGTGCTGCAGGCCAGTTTTCTTTTCCTCCTTCTGGGCACGATATTTCATTAAGATCCACTGAAGTATGGTGCAAATATATTAAGACTCCTCATCAGCTGCTTTTATACCGTGCCCTGGTCCAAAGCTGCTAGACTTGTCTCCCGCCAGTCCACGACAGTATTGGAATATTTGCGTCCCAGCAGCTGCAAAACGAGTGGGTTTTGTTGGGAGAATTCATGTGAGATTTCGTGAAGCTGACAGCCATCGCCTGTAAATAGACTATACAATGGCTTATTCCTCAAGCTCTGGCATGCTCCCCCGAGCACATACTGCTGCTGGTGCGGGCTATGGGAGTGCTTATCCAGCTGAAGGAGGCCACGACAGGCTACGGAGAGCGAAGTCCATGTCTTCCACCTTAACACAGTATGGGTTGTGTCCAGCTGTCACTAGGTCGGACAACCTTACAGAGCAGGAGAGGCAGAATCAGGCACGAGCAGCAGCAGCAGCAGCTTTTAAAAACGATCTCCTGAGAAGAAGCGAGCCTGGAATTGCTGCTGATGGCACGCCATTCCGTCGACCAAGTGTCCATTTTGAACCAACTCCATCTTCGGTCCCTGACTATAACCCCTATGCTTTCCTGAAAGATGAGCAAGCGTATGTAAAGTTTTCCCTACCGTTACAATCTTCAACTGACTTGACGACAGCAGGCTCCAGGGGGCCAGGGGGAATAGCGGTGATAGTTTACCACCCCATCAATCTTATAACCTAACTTACACTTCCACCACACCCTCAAGTTATCGACGCCTTCGGAGGAGCCGTTCGTTGTTTTCCATTACAAACGCAAAGAAAGGCTACTCACGAGGTAGTGCTGCCCTGGGTCGTAGTAGCACTGTGAACAGCACCGACATGAGGCCTTGCCGATCCATGTCCTTTCTTCGGGGCGGAACTGATTTCATGCCTTCAGCCTATCGGCGGGATAAGCAACTGCCGGTAAGGGAGAGGAAGCCACTTTACTCCTTTGGAGCTTTGTCTACTCTGGGTGATAAACAAATTTCAGGAGAGGCTGGGCTTCTGCAAAAACCACAATCACTCCGCATGAAAATTCGTCGAATATCTTCATCAATTATGAACTCCGTCAGGCGTGTTTTCTTTGCCGGCACTACAAGAGACACTGGGGGAATGGAGGTCCCTCCCCAGCACGTTTTGTCAAACCGTGCTTACTTTGGAGATTATGATAACACCTCTAATATTGGCAAAGATGTGGAGAACATACCTCGGGATTTGTTCTTGTCCAGGGTAAACTCTGGGGCCCCAACAATTCGGAGAGTTCCATCTTCTGTTGGTCATACATCTCTCTCCGGCTCTATTAGGATTGTGACTCCTCCAAAAATGACAGGTACTCCACTAAGTTCCTCCGGGAATACATGGAACAGCAGTACCGCAGTCTCCACCTTGAGGTCTGCCACAAGCAGCAAAAGACTGTCTATTATTCGGGAAGCTACGCCCAAAAATGAGACAGAAAGAGGCCTAGGTAGCCTGCCTCGCCCACGGAATAAAGCACTGGATACACAGAGAGTTTACTCTGCATTCCTCAGAGTTACTCGGGCAAAGAATGTCGTCGATGCTGCTCATGAGGCAGATAAGCAGGTATTAGACAGAGTGGAGTATGTGAACTTGCCTGAACATCCGGCTACGCAATCCTGTTCTTCATTTGCAAGTACCGTCAAAAGGAACACATGTTCTCCAGAGAAGGAGGCTGAGGAAAGCTTTGCCGAAACACCCCTCCCATTGCCAAAGCACACGATGGCACAAGAAAATAAAGAAAATATTCCTCCAACACAGTTGACGAACGAGAATAAATATCTTACGAGAACCAACATCAGGGTTGGGCCAAGAATCACTCTCTACCCGCCTCCCGAGCATGCAGCAACTCCTAAGAAGGAGGGGGAAGAAAGGGAACATGCAGAGTTGGCTCTGAGGACGGCTCGCCATGCCCAGTCAGCCTTCTTTCCCTATACTGGCAGTCACCCAATGATTGGGGTTTCCCCCAGCCCATATAGACGCGCAATTGCCATGTCACCGGATGCACCAAGCATCTACTCGAGAACAACGTCTGGAGAAACACCAAGACCCAATTCCACGCTTAATACTGAGCCTCCCCTGACCCAAGCGAGTCGAGTAGGAGATTCGGCGGGGCTTCAAGGCCAGTTTGTCCAACTTGGAAGGAAAGTGAGTCTTGTTCAGATGAATGAGGGCCGCGAGGTCGCTGTTCACAATCGAGTGACGCCTTCGCCATCCAAGAATTCCCTTGCATCATACCGTACCGCAAATACAAAAAGAGATGAAAATGCGCCTTTCTCGGCATACCTAACCAGATTGATGAGGCCTGATGAGGATGCCAACATGATAGCAGAAGCATCTACGCCTCTACCTACCAATACTGGTTCTTCCGGAATGAGTTTTTTCAATAGAGGAAGAGGGCGCCGTGATATTGGATTGGGATTGGTAACCAGAACTGGAGGTGGGGTTATGCAAAAGGAATCAAAACAAAAACACCGTGTCTTGACAGCTAAAACTCCCCAGGAAGCTTCTCAACCAGAAACCCAGCCACTGTCAGGTATTGACTCTAATGTTGGACCAGCCACGAATATAGGAGATAAAGGACGTAGTTGGGGAAGGGGGGCGGGTATGAAGCTAAATCGCTCGCAAGTTCCCACTGGTATTATCAGTTTTGGAAAAAAGGGAGTTAACAGACCTAAATCCGGGTCTGGAAATACCAATACTGGTGCTAACAAGGATATAAGTGTTATACCCAATCCAAATTCGGCATACGGAGAGAGAAACGTTGAAAACGAGAGGAAAATGCTGGGGCCCTTCAGCACAGGAACTACTGCAGGCACAGAGGGCGAGATATTGGGACAGATGTCAAAGTTCTCATTCGAGATGAATGATGACAGAGGATACGCCCTTTCTGGAAACTTACCCTGTATGAGCGCGGAATCCCGTATCAAAAGCCCGGAGGCGTTGTTGAGGAATGAAGGAATAAATGCCAGCGTGGAAAGCGGGATCGGCGCTTTTTTGTGAATGGGCTCTGATGTACTCGTACACCAATCTCCAACGGGCTGACTGGGGTATCAGTTATGGGAGAGGACATTGGGCAAGAGTGACATCACCACTGCGGCTCACCTAGACGGTTTTATTGATTCCAGTTATTTTTCATGTAGGAAAGCAAGTCAGTGGTATAGCCAATGATTGATCATTTGGTCTAGTTTTTTGTTTACTATGGCTGCCACTACCATGTATATATATGAGGTTGACGGCTGCGACCACGCCGTTTAGTTGATAAATGTATCGAAGAAGGTGAAGACAACGGGCCAAGTAAGCTTGCACAGGAGATTCAACCAGACTGGTAACCAGACTATTGGAGGATCCCAATTTTGCATTACACCAACCAGACCCGATACTTCGAGACAACCCTTTCTCCTTTCCAGGGGCATAAAACTCTTTCACCTCGGCACCTTCGGGGGAAAGGCGTATAACCCCCCCCTCAAAAAAAAAAAAACATCCTGTTATAGGTGACCAGGATGTCCACAGACTTTCTGCTTCTCGGGCTCTCATAAGTTACTGTCACCCTCTATGAGTAGTTTGCAGTTAATGCATGTCTTCTAGTGTTTTTATAGAGTGAACCCTCCTAGTGAGGGATTGAGAATATGAAGACCCTACTAGGTAGAGGATGGTATCAGGGCTTATGGAGGGGCGGGTGTGTTTTGGGAACAGTTAAAACCTCGAGACCACTTTTGGGTTCAATACACATTCACCACTATCACTACTTGTATAATCCAGACTATCACCTTCAAAGAGTGCTGCTATAAGTAGTCAAAGAGTTGATATTTATGGATGTTTTGGTATATACCAGTATAATAAATACTTGATCCATACTGCTTTGGAGAGTATTCAAGTGTGTATGTTCACAGGACAGTTTTCTGTGATTTGTACAATATCTGGTTTGTAATGCAATCGCTATCATTAATGGTAAGTATCTCAGGCGTCGACTCTAAGATTCGATGCCTCCTCATTCTGTGCTTTGTTCCTGATCAGGTTCCTGATGCTTATTTAGGCACTTAGTCACGTCTCAAGATGGTACGGTAGGGTTTGCTGCCAAGTGAGACGAGTGTTTCCGGATTGATTTCGTCCTCGGCTCGGATGGCTGGATATCGGGACCTCCTTGTTGGAATAATACACTGCACATCTGTGCAAGCTCAATTGGTGCAACAAAAACATGGCGCAACTGAACAGCAATACAAAACAACCTATGTGTCGCCCCATCTACTCTACTGGCACAACTCGCCTTCATTCGGATCGTCGAGTTTTGATACACGAGACGTCTACAGACCCCTGTGTTGAGACTTGAATGGTCCCATTTTACCGCTGTGTCACGTTTGATCTAGCGCGGAGGAAGTCTTCTTTTGATCGTTTAATTCGACCTACAGAACCCAGGAGAGGGGTTCATTATGTTTGACGAATGCAAATTGCCTAGTGACTCGAGATGTCGCGACTCTGGTAAGGTTTTGAACTGGGGGTGGTCATGGAGACCATTGATATTTTGTAACATGTCAATACTTGAAGGAGTCCGCAATTTGCGTTTGGATTCTGGGTAACCCTGGAGTGATTGGGGGTTCTTGTCTCTACGAGTGGCTGGTGCCCGCCAGACTACATTTCTTGATACCCACGTCAGCATCTTCATCTTATCTCGTCTGGCGATATACCTACGATAGATATTCTCTTTTGATGAATATTCAATCCTACCCTCTCTTCCAACCCACTGGCGTTTATACATACATTCATACAGATATTCCTAACCCCTCTGGTCAGCAAAAACAAAAGTTGGACAAGTAAAAGGTCAGGTAGGAAATAGTTTTCCAAGCTTCATTTTATGCTTATACTACGTACTACAGGTCTGCCAGAACTTACCTCATCGCATTGTCTTAAATTTCGATCCTTCAAAAGCCATTAGTCGAGGCAGGATTCTCGAAAACGCACTTTTTATTGATTCCCGAAGACTGGAAGCATAATCACTTGGAAACGGAAGTACTGGTATGGCAGTTTAAGGTCGGCGCTTAAAATGTTTGGCTGCTTATGCATGTATCAACCGGCTGACAGCAACGTGCATTTAGACATCTACCGCCGTACGGCTGCGCTAGGCCTATTCGTTTGGATTGGTCTTTGGGAACTATTCATGGCTCTGCGACAAGTGAGCGAGTGGTATGTATGAGTGAAGAGCAGCTTCTGTGATTCTGCTTTTTTCTTTCTTTCTGACCCTAACCCCTTCTTTTTCTCTTTTTTCTTTCCTTTGACTCTGTTGCTTCATAGAGGCTTTCTTCGACACTATATTCTTGTGCGTTTTACTTGTTTGATTGTTGGTCCTTTTCAACTTGGTATTTTATACTGACCAGTAGTAGTATCTACTTGATTTTCCCTATAGTGGTTGGAGCATGCTTGATTGCATTGTTCCCTTCTTCTTCATAGGTTCTATATAGTCTGGATATGTTGCCTTCTCTTCTATAAATCGAACGATCTGGGGTCCTTTTAATATATTCATACATGCTTACTAGATAGGTATACGGATCTCCTCCTGGATATTGAAGTCGGGATACTAACCAATACAGGCTACAATATACCAATTATCAATTACCTTTTACCAATCATACCTTTAGCCAAACACCCATATTGGTAGTGACTTTGATCCATATATTCAAGAGCTACGGTGTAGGAAGAAAATGTCTACTTCACAACCCAGACAAGATGCCAGAGTCACAGCGCCCACAGAAGCATTGGCAACATTAGCCTCTACATTTGCACTGTGAGATATATCTCTTGCATCACAAATTTCCATATAAAACTTACGTCTGTTCTCCTAGGGGTGTACTTCTCCATGCCGCATCTTTTTCGCTCGCTGGTGGATTATATGGACATTTCAAGACTCCTCTGCACCGCCGAAGGCTGGTCCTTTTATTTTTCTACTTGTGTACCACATTATACTCACTTGGCCAATTTATCGTCCTATTACTCCTAGGTGATGTACAATGTCGGGTCGGTGTTACCTTGACGGCAATTGCGGAACAGCTAGCGAGGATATCTGGATTGGGGATAATACTGTGGAAGATCCATGATGAATCGACATACAATTTTGAGAAACTAGGGCTGTTAGTGGCACTGGGTGTTCGGAGTGTGTTGGGAGCAGTGGTTATAGGATATTCTAGGACAGAGTTCGTGCCTGTGTGCTACATGAAGCCGGGGATTAGAGGACCTGACGTTGGGCAGCTGATATTTGATGGAGTAGTTGTGCTATATGCGGTGGTCAGGGTACCGGTGATGTTTGGGCTGTTTAAGGGTCAGGGCCAAGCGACTACTATGACCACAAAAGAGGGCAGAAAGAGTCAGGGTTATAGGCTTTTCTTGATTAGTTTAGCGTATGGAGGGTGGTGGACAGGAAGCTTTCCTCATCTACTCGGATTGGGGAATCTGGCTATCAGGGTGTTCCCAATGGTCGTCACACTTTTGCTGCTTATCAATGGATTTCGGCTATTCTCAACATTGGCTTTCTCAGTACCCATTTCGAAGGTGATGTCCTTGAGAGGATTGGATTCACCAACCCCACCCCAGAGCCGATCCACAAGCGATAGGATTTTCGCAATTTCCTCACCAAATGGCTCGCCGATAATGACACCCAGACTAGGGGATATTGAGAGCAATAAGGGGAGGAACAATAGCACTGGGGCTACCAATGGGTCTGGGTCTGTTACACCCCAGAATGCGCCTCCGGTGGAAAGGAGTAGTGGGTTTGTGTTTGAGGATATCAATGAGGCGCCACTCGTGACGAAGGTACCAGGTTTGAGTGGGGGATGGGAGTTGACGAAAGATCAACAGTGGAGGACGAGGCAGAAGTCTCTGGCTGCGAAGAGTGCGAGGCTGACCACGCAGGCGCCAGTTCGTGGGATGATGGCTAGTATTTCTGGGCCACCAATGATATCTGGTCCTTCCTTGGTTTCGGGCCCAATGCCACAAAGCAGTCGTTGTACGGAGACTACCACATCTGATACTACCACATCCGATGAAGCTGGTGAACCTCCTAGCAATAATATATATAGGATATCGTCAGCTGAGGATAATCACTATAACTTACAGAGCGTTGAAAATGCCGATTTTGCCTTCTTACAAGTTCCTCCCGCTACTCTAAATGTGGATATTCCCACTGCGGGCTTATTGCCAGAACTTCAGGGTAAGGCCCACAGTGGTATTTTCGTCAACCAGATTGTCTGTGATGATCTAGCGCTTGTGAAGTCTCCGAACCCAGGGAAATTTATGACTGTTGATACTACAGGAGATCGAATTTCACTCGGCCTCACTACATCCCGCTCCCCTGGGCCTTCCGCGGGCCTCTCCAAGCGCAGTCCCAGCCGCAGTCCCAGTGGCAGTCCCGGAAATGGCCTTCACATTACGAAAGCTGATGACGAGTCTCCAAGGATATTAACCCCCATCATGATGCGGAAGAAGAGTCATGGCACGTCGAGCAAGAGTCCTAGGTCTTTATGGCCTGGCTCTCCAATCGAGGATATGATGCTGCCAAAGAGAGTTCGTATGCATCAGAAGTCGAAATCGAATCCCTCGAATGGGCCACCAGTTGCGCCATCTCCACTGCCACCACTTCCTGCACAAATCCCCACAGAATTGAGGGAAATCAAGTCTGCGCTGCTGGCGAGGAGTATGAGCGAGAAGAACCCAGTTGCCAAAGAGCGAGTGCCTGGGGGTGTGAGGTGGTCGCCCACTGGCTTATCCAGCATCTTGAGCGCAAGTCCATCCCCGGCCCTTCCTACACTACGTCCTAAGGATAACAAGAACCACAACACTCCAAATGCAAATGTCATCTCGGGCCAACCAAAACCAACCCAAAGCCTCAGGCACATTGGTAGCCTCAAGAAGGCTGGCAGTATCAAGGAGCAATATGCAACTGGTACTCGTGTCAGCGGGCACGGAACAGCTAAAGCCTGGATCCAGAATGTGCGCAAAGCCAGTCAAGGTCCTTCTTTGGTCTCAATCCATAAGAGACGCCGATCTGGGACAATGGACCCAACCTCTACTACTGCTTCGCGCTCGAGCGAGGCCGGTGTGAGCATGAATGACATTACCCTGGCACAGGGTGGCTGGAGTGAAGGGGAACCGGAGGCTCTTCCCGCGCTCGCAATGGCGATTAGTTCTACATTGAGTTTGAATGGAAGCCCGGAGTTGATGCAGTATAATTCAGATTTTGGTGATAAGTGGGAGTTGGAGAAAGCGCAGGACGAGGCGGAGCATATGATTGAGAGTGGTGGGGAGGGGAATGTGAGGGGGAGCTACAGTACTAGTCGAGAGGAGCATGCGATTCACAATACTAATGATCTGGGATCAGGAATTGAGGGCATTGTGACTATCGAATCGGAGCTCATTCATGATGAAAATGAGAAGGACGTTGATATGGAGGTTGAGGGCATAGAGATGCAGCGGAAGCTCAGCAAGAAGTTGGATGATTTACTCGTATTACAAAGTTCCCCGAAATTAAGGCACTTCAAGCTCGGGGACCATGTACCAGCATTCTCAGAGGGTAGGAGGAGGTATGGAACCAAACATAGGCCGCCACCAAGTCCAATTGGATGGTTAATGAAGCAGCAGAGAGCCGGGGAGGAGAAATCTCACTCACAGAAGATTCAGGACAGACTTAGATTGCTTGCTGCAAGGAAAAGCGGAGAGTTGGATATGGCGGTGCTGATGAAGCAGTTTCCGGGGGCAATGGAGAAGGAAAGGGAGAGTATGGCTGGGAACTCGTTATTGGAGAGTCTAGAGATGGAGGTGCAAATTCAAGAGAAAGCGTGGATGGATATCAAACAGGAGTTTAGAGCGAGTACAACGAGTTATTTCGATGACGAGGAGGTCTCCCCAATGACGGTTCAGAGTAATCGACTCTCTGTAGCTTCGGGAGTGTCGTCGAGGTTATCACGCGCTTCCTACGGGCAGAGGGTGAGTACAATAAGTGCACAGCTGAATAGCCAGAGAGAGTCGAGCACGGCTTCTACAACTACTATATCTGGGTCTACAGAATTAGCTGGATGGCAGAGGCACCTCACACATGCACAGCTTGGGTATGCTGAGAAGCGGCCTAGCTTCACAGTTCCCACAGATGAACATCTTGTTCTCAGGAGCCAGTCTAGTCCAGCAATCAGTGATGTTACTGATTTGGAGATCTCCAGCGGCGAGGAGGGGGTCATGTCACCGGTGCAGTATCTCTGGGCGAGGGAGTTCCCGGTTGAGGCGGTGGCTATCCAGCAGTGGACAAGGAAGGTGGTTTCTCAACGTGCTGAGGGGACGGTAGCTGTGAGATCAAAAATGCGGAAGATGATGGATGGACAGACAAAGCAGGAGAAGGGCTTTGGTTCAGTCGTGTGCAGAGCTATATTTACAATGCGGTTCATCCATGCAATATTACGGAGACCATTAACACAATTCCCCACAATTACATCAAGTCTCTGCAGGCGCAGAGCCATCCCCACACCACGAACACCAACTCATCCTACCCAAGCATTCTTGTGGAGCGTCAAACTTCAAACTAAGCAACCTTCTTTGGGCCTCGATTCGGTAGTGTGCTCAATTCCCTTCAGCATTGGAGTGACAGGTTCCATCCGTGCAACATCACACCAATCTCGTACACACCTGCCAGCAATCTCATCACACAGCCTCTGGAGCTCCGTTAAACTAATACCAGCACCTAACCCTAGACTTTGGATGCCGTACACTTCCGGATTATGGCCTGAAGGAAAGCTTTCGTCTTTAGAGGCCCCTGCAGTTAAGACTTTAGGTTTGTGGCGGGATGCACCTACCCGGGCAGTTTCAGAGGAGTGGGAGGTGGAAAGCCAATCAAGAGAAATCAAGAGGAGGCGTGTTGAAGGGAGACTGGAGAAGGTTTCTGGATCATTATGGAGCAGTTGTAACAATAAGCTCAGGGCTATGACGCAAAGGTATGATATAGAGCTATGTTTGAATCCCAGGTTGACCTCGATGTATTCCCCTCTATCTTCATCCTTTTTACCCTCCCTCTAGACTACTAATGCATGACTAATGAGTAACCAATAAGGCACCTTCCCCTTTCACTATGGAGTCCAGTGACACCATGTCTCGAGGAGGAAGCGGAAGAGGAGGGCTTGTCAACATTGGGTGAAGATGAGGGTGAGGTGGAAGAGGATGGATGGCAGAAGGTGGCGGGATTAGAGGAGGTAGTAGAGGTCAAGATTGGTCAAGGAACTCTATGGCAGAGAAGAGGAAACCCACGAGCAACCACACCCAGGAAGAGTTTGAAGCTGGAGTTGAGGATGGGGGAGCCAAGGAAGACCCACAAGGCTCTCGCAGTTCCAGGTATACCAGAGCACACAGCTACTGTAAACAGCTCAATGTGGACCGCACAAGAAACCCAGGCGCAACAAAATTGGATGGAGGAGTTCAGAAGACCTTCACTCACAGGTGAAGAAGTGGTAGATTCTACTGGTATCACCTTTGTCATAACCTCCCCGGTCTCACCAGCCTACGAAGGCGAGGGACAAGATATCACATACCCAATTACCATCCTCTTAGATGAGGGGGAGGTATCCGGTTCCACGGGGTTGGACACATTGTACGAATCTGGAGCCGAGGAGGAAAGCCTTGCTATATTCGAGCCTTATGCCATACAGCCGCTGACGATCAACACTACAACAACTTTATTGTGGAACAAACAAACACAGCAGGGTACTATGCATTCGTGCTCTCTATGGTGCCAATACAATCAATTAAGCCAGTCATTGTTTGGCAATATTCAAATTCCAACCGTTAGGTCTCAGCGAGGCGCAGGCGCCGCTCTCTTGGAAATCACCTCGAATTCTCTTTGGAAGAAAAGTGAGACTGTCTTATGGGTGCCACCCAAACATACTGGCTTCAACAGTGAAACCAAGACTTTATACGAGGTTGCTGCAGTGCAGAAACTCCAACGTGGGGTAAAACTATGGACCAGGGCCAGGGGTCACCAAGGAATAACCCCGGTTGCAGATGGCACTACCACCCATATTTCCGGGGAGAAGCGAAATGCGACGGTACGCTATTTGTGGTCGAAGCATACAGCATCCAGAACAACCACTGCTGCAGTCCCACATACGGGATTTAAGAAGCAAAAGAGACTGCCTAGCAGCGCGCCATTGGCTCAGGTTGCAGGGGGGCTCTGGTTGGAATTAGCCAACCGCCAGCTCTGGCGGCAGAAGTCGTGGAGGTTGAAACAAACTACCAGGGCCTCGCTGTGGGCCAAGCAAACAAACACCCACGCCGCCGCCAATGGCAGCTACTGCCCGTTAAGGAAATCCAGCACTGCACCCTTGTCCCGTCTCGAGCCGGCATCCTTATGGTCCGCACCACAACACAGTAAGGATTATTGTTGGGTTGCTGAGAATTACAAAGCTCCATTACAAACGTCATCCAGTGCTGCGTGCCTCTGGGCCCCCATCTCTTCAGATGCTGTGCAGGAGAAACCAGCCGTCGACGTGGTAGTGGGGTTAATCGCCGATGTCGCCATGGTAACCAACACCACCATTGCGACAGGGACGAATTTTGCGTTAGCGCTTGATTCAGAGCAAAATGTTGCCGCTCGTATTTGTGCTGCCCCACCATCTATTCCGTGTGCTTTAAATCTGGGCGAGGACGGAATTGTTGCTTCTGCTAAAATTTCCCAAAAATCATCTCCATCACCCGTGCAAGCATCAATCCCAAGAATTTCTATGGCATACACACGATTTTTGTGGCAATATACCCCAGAGAAGAGCGTGACAATTGTGGTTGAAGAGAACGGCACACTGTGGTCGAAGGAGCGAGCAAGTCGGGCGACGACTAAGAGGCCGGAGAGGTTGAATCTTAAGAAATTCTCTAGCGGAGATAAGCCGGTCGAGAAAGTCTACGGGCCATTGTGGCAGCCACCGGAAAAATTAGTGTCCTCTCCAAACTCTCCTACATTCTCCAATATCACTGTGAATACTCGCTCTACGACCCCTGAGGTTGATGATGAACTTGAAGAGAAGGTATGGCTTTGGACAAAGCCACTGATCCCCTCCCCCTCGAAGGAGGATGAGACCGTTCGACAACCATTCTTGTGGGCGAAATCTACAGCCTTTAGAAATTCACCATCACCACCAATTTTCTCTAACGCTCCTCGCAAACTTGCCTCCGATGCACCTCTGACACAGGTTTCCGGACCACTTTGGCGCAAGGAAAAACCCGCCACTCCAAGGCTTTGGACGAAACCAGCGAATTACTGGCAACTGCCACAGATTACCCCCAAGTCACCTCTTTGGTCTCGCGAGCATGCACGCCGAACAACAAGCCTTACCCCACAACCTCTCATGAGGTATGTTGTGAGACAGAGTGATGCTCCAGTGGCACCTGTCCTAGGGGGCCTCTGGACTGCAGCATTGTGGGTGGATTCGGGGTTGGCACACCGAAGTGAGAAGGGGATTAATTGGTTGGCGCGGTCAGTTTCCTGCAGAGTCGACCCTGTTGCGTCGCTCCCGGATTCGGAAATCCCACCCTTCACGACCCACTCACCTGTGCAGCAACAGGCTAGGTTCACAACAGGCTCCAAGGATATTGCAGAGGGAGGAAGAGTGATCGATGCGAAGGCTAAGAAAATTGAGGTATCTCTTGAGGAACCCGGTTCGTGGACTGTGGGAACGGTGGAGAAGGCGGAGAAGGTTGAGTCGGTGGGGTTGTGGCTGAGACTAATGGAGAAGCAGAGGGTGGTGAGCTTGGAGGAGATTGAGAAGATCAAGGGGGCAAAGATGTGGATTAGGGAGACAGCAGAGAGGACCACAGAGCTGGTGCCGGAGAGGGTTGGGACTAAGGCTAGGCCGGCAGAGGATGTGGTGATCAGGTTTAGTGGTGGGATGTGGGCTCCGCCAAAGGAGAAGCCGATGCTGTGGCAGAGGAAGGTCAGGACTGTTGGGAGCTATGGATTGCCGATGAAGAAGGAGGCGATGTGGCAGAAGGAGACAGCGAGGAGGACAACGAAGGAGACCCCGGAAAGGTTGACGCTCAAGCCAAAGGCAAAAGTGCAGGTGGAACTGGAGAAGGTGTCTGGACCCATGTGGGGTGTGAGGTCACCAGGGCAAACCCACCCGCGGTCGCTGTGGCAGAAGTCTACGGTGAGCGCGGTTGTTCCTACTGCTTCTACATTGTGGTCAAAGGAGCTTGCTTCGCGGGGTACCTCTGCTGCTCCAGTCGGAACCGTGACTACCCCAAGGCAATCCACTGAACCGCTTGTCAAGGCTACTGGCAGTCTGTGGTCAAAGAAGTCCAACACCACCACCATCACCAAGAAGGGCAAGCTAGGTCTATGGAAGGCGAAGATGAAGTCTACGGTTCTCACTCCTACCTTGTCCCAAATGGAGGAGGTTCGCAACCTCCCCCTCCCCTCCCGCGCACGTTACTCTTGGCTTCCGTTTTTCGCCAACTTTTATCGATAGCAAATGAATAATTTGTCCCTTTTTGTACGTAAAGCCACCCCCCTTCTTTAACGGGCTAGTCAAGTAACGTTTCAAGTTGCTATTTTGGCAGTGGCTCGAGTACCTAGTTGCGATATGTATAGAGGGGGTTACCCACCATTTTTGTAGAGAAAATCCGCAATTGGTCAGTCATTCAATTACGGCTTCATTAGAGCTGCAAGAATGACAATTCTTAACCGATGTCACAACACTCTGACCCCGATAAGGAACAAAATGCAAGGGAGTAGGTTCTGGAATTTCATCTTGCTGCTACCTCATCAACAACGTACAACAGGATATATACATGTACGATGGCAGATATGGCGATTGTTTGTACATAAATGCAGCTTTCACTCTGGGGTATTATAGTGCGAACGCTTTGCTTTTACAGAACAGGAGATCCTGGAAGAGGGGGTTCGGATAGTTGTGACATTGTGATGATTGCCCTGGAGCGCTTAAGCGAAGGGGTACATATTCCACTTTCTGCGACCTTTTTTTTCTCCTAATACGGTAATTGGGGTTAGGGTTAATATTTATCTTGGAGTTGGTGATTGCAAATGCATGCTGAACAGCACTTCGTGACTTTTGTGGACGCTCATCCTTGTTATCACCTTCGATCTTAACCTCGATACTGAAGCTTTGTGATATAATGGTAATCAAAATTAGGGAACTGTGGGTGTTTTGCATATGGTAACCTAACAAGCAGACATTATGGCGGTGGGGCCATTTGTAAGTCAACAGTTGCAATTGAGCACCATTCCCGAACAACAACCGCAGGATCCAAGGAATGATCCGTCGCTTTGAAAATGAAGACTGGTTGTTTACGTACCTTTGCAAACCCAAATACTGCGGCGGGGTTTACCTGTGTTTGTGTGTACGATTGAACCGTACAATCGTTTTTGAGTCTTGCTAGCAGGACAGAATAGGATCTCCACTATCCACAATGCGTTCATATAATCTTCCTGTATTGTGGTTCCGGAGCAAAAAGACTCCCATAACCTGTTTGCTCATTATGGGCTCCATCTCCGCAGCTGCCTGTCATGAATGAGTGGGAACTGATGAAAATCTCCACAAAGTAAAATAACACCTAAACCATCGCATTCATTATCATTTTGGCGAACGACACGGCATTGCGTTTCTATCTCGCGAAGCGGCCTCAACCCAGTCATGCTAATCTCGTCGATGATGATGAACATTGATTTGCGTGCCCAAATTCTTTGCAACTTTGGTGAGGATCTACTTCGTGTCACGACCCCTTGATACCTACTAAGCCCCAGAGCACCATGAACAGTGGATAATGAATGAGTCTAGTATACAGTAGCTAAGAGAGAACAGAGGCTGTTCCCAAGGAATTGGGGCAACGACACCAAACAGTGATACCTACCAAGGGTTTTTTTTCCTGAGAACGGAAGTCGCCAGAGTGCGGTCAGCAGAGATACAACTGACAGTGATGACATCATGTCGCAACACTCCGACCCCCGATAAGCACCAAGGTGCAAAAGAGTAGGTTCTGGAATTTCCATCTCCTTGCTATCACCATGTGGTGGATATGATGACTGTTTGTACATAAATGCATAAGTGCAAAACTTGATGCCAAGTGAAGAGTCTAACCCTACCTACTTTATTGGGGATAGAAGAAGTACAAAAATTTATGTACGGAGTACCATACTTGGGGACCTGGGAGGACATGGATGGGCGTGTAAGAATACAAGGTTATGAGGGGGAATGGTGGAAGCTGACACGGGAGTGGAGAGATATTTATTCGACTGGCTATTTCGCTAGGGGCTTTTCGCTAGGTAACAATTGCTCTGATCTATCTAAAAGAACAAAATACATAAGGAAAACCCAACGCTTTTATCCCAAAGCTTTTTCCACGACTTTCCTAATTAGATACCCTTGTATGTCCTATGTTCACGACTTTCCTGTTGTGGAATCCTGCAGCTCTCGTGATGCCAAGGCGAGAGTATTCACAACACCCTCCCTTGCTCGAGCCTTTATTCTTCTATCCAAAGGGTCTCGTCATAGTTTTCCAGGAAGTCTAGCCATTCTGCCCAATCGGTTTCATCCATCGTTGCTTCCAAGCATTCACCGTACTTATGAAGGGAATTTTCATGAGGATATCTGATGGGTTGTCCTTCCCAGGGATAGTCTTGACCACAAGATTGTTTCTTGCCACTTCCTGTCGAATGTAGTGAAAGCGGTGCTCTATATGGCAACTCCGCCTGAGGAACTTGGTGGTTAGGCTGAGGTAGGCTGCTCCTTCGCTGTCTGTCCAAAGCTCTGGTATTCGTTCCAAGGGTACTTTCAATTCGGCTAGGAACTGCCTTGTCCAGCTGGAGTCCTTGGCTCCTTCGCAATCGGCAATGTATTCTGCCTCTGTTATCGACAGGGCTACTACATCTTGTCGTCGTGAGTACTACCCGATTGGCTGTTCCCCTAGCGTGGTCAAGACTCCTGTTTGGCTTCGGCTTGTTTCCCCCTTGTCTCCGTAGGAGGCGTCCGAGAATATTTTGAGGTCTAGATTGCCAGGCTTTCGTAGCATGATACCCTCCTGGAGTGTTGACCTTAAATATTGCAATACTCAGCGTGCTCCCTCCAGGTTGTGAATCGATGGATCTTGGGCTCATCTCCCTAACAGGTTGACATAAATGCTGATTTCCGGTCGAGTGATTCATGCAATAAATAATAGCCCCCTGATGAGCGATTGGTATTCCTTTTGTAGGGCTTGCTCTTCGTCGTCTGTTCGAGGCGCATAATACCTTTCGTCGAGTGGTAGAGAGGACTTGGTTCCACTCTTCCTATGTCTTTGGTGGATCGATTCTATCAATGCATATTGTGTTAGTATTACTTCCGTGTTATCTTTGTTCCATGATAATTCAATCCCCAATGCCCTAGTAGGTCTTCCACTCTTTTCCCACTTGACGGTTTTTTCGATTGACTGTTCTATCCAGTCCAGGGTGTTTTCCTCAGATGTGATTCCTATCAAATCATCGACATGCGTGCCAATAATCTGGTCACCGCTGGCTGACACATATGTGCCTTCATCTCCTAGGCATCGTTCTAGTCCAGTAGACCGAAGAATTTCCTTCAAGGTTTGATACCATTCGTGGCCAGCCTGTTTTAGTCTGTACAGGGCTTTGTAGAGTTTCCAGTATTCGGTTTCTCTATTTTCATTGATGTCGCTGATTTAGACATCATGGTGGAGCAGTGCTTGTAGGTATGCAGCTACCACATCCCACTGTCGAATTGCCCAATTTCGGTGCAGAGCTATGACCAGGAGTATTTTGAATGTTTCAGGCCTCATCATTTGTGCGAAGGTCTGATCTGCATCATAGGATACCCCTTCTTCTTGGGAGAACCCCCTCCCTACCTTCCGAGCCTTGTATTTTTTCGATACTCCCGTCTGGCTTTCGCTTGACCGTATAGACCCATTTGGTATTGACTGGTTTTATCCTCTCCGGAAGCTTGTCGACTTTGGTGAATACCCCATATTTCTCCAATTGCGCCCGTTCTTTTGCTCTTGCATCAGCAAAAAAAAATCAGCGTAGCGAACTGCCCCATCTTCCCATGCGTCTGTAGCGTCCCTTCCATCAGCAAAAAAAAAATCTGCATCGCGGTGTGCACACTTCTAAAACCTGCTTTATGACTCGGTCCTTTTCTATTCTGCGTCTGGTACATCTCCCCAATTACTTTATGTTTCCTGATCCCATATATCCGCCTACTCGAATTCACTCAAAATCTCCCCTGCTAACTGCCCCACACAGTCACCATGACGACAAGTAATGATGCGAAGTGAGAGTTGTGCTAGACTGTGGCACGAGTGTGGTAGCAAACGAGGGCTCCAGAGTTGTAAACAATCTTTCCTGCTAACCGCAATTGACTATCACCATCTCGTGCCTACAATCTGTGAATGATTTTCATAACCAAAATTGTGAAGTAAGAGTCGTGCCAGGGCGCGGCACGAGTGTGGGACCTAGGGTTTGTAACACTAACACCACAGACTATATATTTCCTAATCATACACCAAGTTCCATGTCTCCAGATCTATCCTGTTGTTCACCAACCAGCTTTCTCTTGGCTCCATCGGGATTAAATGTGCTATGCCCTCAATTTTGGCAATTCCCACTACTACATCATCCGCCAGCGTTGGCAATCGGACGTGTACCATCCCTTCTGCATCTTATACCACTGCGCCGCCTACACATTGAAGTAAAGTCACATGTGCCAGTCGATATATAGTACCCCTACTTGTGATTTTGAACAGCGCATTCAATCTCCTAGGTATTTGTCTATTTAACAAGTTTGGCTGGGCCTTACCCGACACCATGTGCCTTCGAACCCAAATCCAATCATTTCTTGCTTTGCCCTGGAATTCTTTCTCTCCCGTGCATCTTGCAATATGAAGAACAACCCCTTCTCCACTGAAGTTTAGCACCAGAATTTGCAGAGCACAATAGGCTTGGATATCCCGATTTAACAGCTCCTCTGTGTGGCAATCTGTTTCCTGGAGTTCATATGTTAAATGTACCCTCATAGCCAATTTCAAATTATCTAACCCAGTTACATGCTCCAAGTCTCCCAGACTCGATATAGTTCCCAAATCAATTTTTCCTTGCAATCTTAAATAAACCTGGTCCTCCTCGAGTCTTATTCCGGCGTTTGGGGTCTGATGTTCCAACTCTCTGATTCAGGTCCAAGCACTGATCGTTAAATCTTTCATGGCAAATGTATTATCCCTCGTGTAGGTAGTGATGATTTGGCGTGTGGCATTAACCTTATTGCTGCGACGATAGGCATCCTTGAATCCCTTGTACATGGCTTCAACTATGTCAGTAGAAAACTGCCCCAGGACACCAAACTTTACTATCTGTTCCGCATAATGGGAGATCAGATGAATGTTCGGAAAATTGTAATGTGCTCCTTCCCTCAAGATCTCACCAACCAACTCCTGACGTTGTAAGGCGTCTGCGTGACATAGCTTCAGCTTTTCTGATGTCGTGAGATCTGCAATCGACGCTTGTGATTGTTCCTTTCATAGATTCTTGTGTGCCTCTGCAGCTGCCTTCTTCACCTTCTTGCCCGCACGAAAGTGTAAGAATACATTCTTGGTTTCATGGAACTCCCGCAGGTACCGCTTCAAATAAGAAATCGTCTGATCTGTATGACTGGGATACTGCGTCATGAGATGGAAGTCAGTGAGGCTACTCACACAGAGGATTGCTTCATTGAACTCTTGAACTTGACCCCCAGTCAGTCGTGGTTGGTTGGTTGTCTGACGCAAGGCAGCAGCAAATGTTCCCAGGATAACCTTGGCGAAGTTTCGTATTTCTTTCCCAGACCATTGCGATACTACCCGGTATAGTTTGGTTGGAATGGAGAACCCTGGATATGGTGGCAATCGACACCAAACGTAGTCAAATGCATTTATTCGCTCATAGTGTTCTAGAAAATCTTGAATCCAATCTATCATATGCTTCCACACTCCAAGGAGGATGTTGTGCAGAATGTCTGCTCGGACTAGATCTGGGAGGTTCAACTTGGGGAGTGACCACAGGGCATTGTTGATATTCTTCACCCCCTGTTCATTCAGACTCAATGCATCGGATTCTCTATGAGCTGTTATATAATCTGCGTGAGAGCACCTAGGATAACCAGTCTCAGAATACTTGCCTAGCTTCTCAACCGGAACTATGCAAACAGGACAGGGGTTGCTAGTGATAGCATGAATCGTAGCATTTTCCATATGGTCAGTGAGCCAACAAAACAACTTAGGAAAGTATAAGCGAACATTTCTATCAGTACAAATCATTTCATATCCTGTCTGACATCTGGCATCAGACAAGGGCTTTAACAAATGTGTGAATACCTCATGCACAGTTTGTAAGGCCTGTTGCTTCTGCATCTCCACTGAGTACCCCGTTATTTTGTTGACTCGTTTGGGGCCAACTGGAAGAAGCGCAATGGGTATCCATGCATGCATCGTATGCATATTCCGTATAGAGCTTCGGATGTTTCCTATACTCATATATACAGGCCACAGCTTTTTATTCCCTGAAAAGTTCGTCAGGTGTGTTTCGTCCGATGCTAAGAGAATAGGCACAAGTGTTCCCTCTTCTGGGAGCAATTTCTAGCTATAATCAGTCACCAATCCGACACAGGATATCTGAAATACGTACTTGGTTGTCCTCCCACCATATTGCAGTATTGATCTCACTGTATACTCGATTGCCCTCCCTGTCATACTCTTGCTGAGGACCCCATACCATATCGCCTGCATAAGCCTTCTGACACAGCAGATACTTTACTGCCAAGATGATATTCCGGTAGTGAAACTGTACTCCGTTCAGTAGGGGATAATCCACCACGCCTGACTGCCACCGAGGTTCATTTGTAGCAGCATCTACAAGCTTGTACATTGTATATGCCGAACGAAATTGGATATGGTGTGCCAGATTAAGGCCTTGCAAAATTCCTTCCTGCAAGAATTGCTCAATATTCCCCTGTAAGGTTTTCGCACAGTTGAAGAAGCGTGCCAGGCGATAATCAACGTGATGCTGGAATGGAGCGTACAAATTGAGGCCAGGATCTTCTTCTGGAAAGGAATATGCGCGTATGGGGATGCCGGCATGGCAAAGAGTCATCGAATTTGTCACATCGGGATCTGGGTTTGTCACATCAGGTTTCAGGTTGTCCTCATCAGCTTCGGACTCACTGGAAAGGCGGAGAGCTTCCTTGTCAGATCCCTCACTCTCAGGTTCAGAGCTAGGGGAGTCATAATCTGAACAAATGACCCTTAGCATGTCCAGGTCCAGGTCCGGATTTTCTAGGTCAGATAACTGGCGCTTCCGAGATTTAGGTGCCTCCCCTCCATTGTTGAGGGGCTGTGCAACCAGAGTAGGTGTTTCCTGGCTTTGGAGGGTATGTCCTGGATGAGCCTTGGTTAAGTGTGTAGAATATGCCCCAGGGGAGATATAGAGTTTCGAATACCACTGGCATGGTGATTTGCGTCTATTCATAATGTTGTAGCTAGGTGTGTTCCTATGGCACTCACTTGGGGGATGGGCAAACAGCAAAGAGTGTGAAAAGCGAGAGTTGTGCCAGTAGATGATCTCGTGCCCTAGCCTCGTCCCCGAAGAGTATTAGTTGGGGTTTATTAGCTTAGATTAGTCATTGCTTGCCCATTGTCAATGTGTTATATAGCGCAGAGCTTCGACTGGTTTTCCACCATACTCGTTAGTTTTTGGGCAGGATTGTGTGCTGCCTATTGAGTTGTCAGCTATTTCGTGGGCATTATACCTAGTGGATTGGAACAAAAGTTGCACAAGTGAACAGTTGCTAACAACAAGGGCACGCCAGCTGGAAAGAAAGGATGACAATATCATAAAGGCTGCCCATATTTATCCGCGATGTGGAGTGGATGAGGTGGATGAATAAAAGTCTGTTTGTGGTTAGCGTGAGAGTCGTGCCAAGAGCCCAGCACGAGTCTCACTTAGGTTAGTGTCCGTTGAGTTTCTTTTTGTTGCATATGGGAGGGAAGAAAGAATTTGTTTATCTTGTTTGTTTGAATATATTTGTTTGGTGTGAATATGGATATGGCTTTAGTGTAGGAAATTTTTACGGGTTAGTGCGTTAGTAGAGGTATTTTTGGTGTATGAGAAAATAAATTCATTTGTCGCGCCGTTTGTGCTTATCGCGCATCACGCAGTTGCTGTAAGGAGTTCCCTTTTGGGCGTTTCTAGAGTTTGCACATTGAGTGTGGTATAAGATCCCCAATACCACCTATGCTTTGACGACTTGTTCTTTTCCTCCATTCTCCATTCTCACTGATCTCGTGCTCAGACTCCTGTATCTACCCACCCTAAGAAATAATTATGCTGCGGGGAAAAGGATCCTCACCTCTCACGCACACAAGAATTCTTTCTTCCATTATTCTTTTTCTCACTGCTTTCTACCCCTCTACCTCAATACCTGAGCAACTTACAATGGCGGCTGCACACGCTTTTGCGGACATAATGAGCCACAAGGATACCCTAAG
>Ga0307514_10001567_pt1 | contig 27066 bp, 24 predicted proteins | sample 16_EM_MG_FD_203088 | JGI IMG/M metagenome (GOLD analysis project Ga0307514, IMG submission 203088) | Populus trichocarpa ectomycorrhiza microbial communities from riparian zone in the Pacific Northwest, United States - 16_EM | ecosystem: Host-associated > Plants > Roots > Unclassified | place... | reverse complement strand
TTTTACGCGCACCATCACTTTAAGGCCACAAATACTGATTAGAGAGTATAGTGTTTGGTATGTGAAATATGCAGCTTTGCACGGCGCATCTTTTGGCCGTCTCCGATTTTCGATATCTTTAGATCTCAGCAAGCGGCAGCCCAAAAACCTCGTTTTTACGCCAAAAATGACAATAATCTCAAAGCCACTTGCTGAGTTTTAAAGATATCAAAAATCGGAGACTACCAAAAGATGCGCCGTCTGCAGCTGCATATTTCATGTACCAAACACTAAATTATCGGATGAATATTCGTGGACTTAGTTGAGGGAACCGTTTTGTATAAACCCGGCCCGAACCGGCCAGGTCCGGGTTTTCATGGAACCGCTATAATAGAAACGGTCCGAAAACGGAACCGTTGCTAACACTAGCTATGCATAACAAGTATTGAAGATACTTTAAGTGGTCAGTAGTATACTCTTTGATGGGAGTTCATATCAGTTACTTAAAGAATACAAACGGAGTGCTGTGTTCGCCGAGGAAACTCAATACTACCAAGCCTTACTGGAATGACGTGGTTATTAGCAGTGCCAGTAGTTTTTATCGTTATTAATTCTTGGAAACTATGCGGAACATGCCTGGTTATCATGCAGGGCAGTTGACAGTCAATATCCGATTACATGAACTCCTCACCCTTACCGGTAACAGGATGAACTAGGTGGGGCAGGTTCCCATGAGAGAAGAGTCTCGACTTCATCATAACGTAACTGAAGGAATATTGACATTGGCACTACCCTAAAGCGAACACTGTCAATTGGATTGAGTGGTATGGATCGCAATGCATTAATGTATTCGATACATGGAAACACCTCAATGTTCTACATTGCCATAGTATCTGTTGGTTGCTGATTGGATCAATGAGCGCATTGATTATTTTTTGAGGGGAGATATTAATTGCGTTAAGCACTACCAATCGTTTAATTGGTGGATGTTCCAACTACTGGCTCACACGAATGCAAGCTGCCTACATTCCAGTCTATCTGAGGCGTTGGCCGACATGATATCCTGCGACGGATAGCCTGATTCTTTTACTGAGCGTAACTCTTTCAATCCACAGTGCATGGACGAGATAACCTATGGGATGCGTGGCATATTCTCACCGGGTACATCAATAGTGTGGCCACGATAATGCTATCATGAGCGACATAACCAGAGCAACTAGGTGTGGAGACACAAGACCTGGTACATCAGCTATCCAAAGACAGCATTGCTGTGGCAATGAAAAAAGAAAGCATGCAGCAATCCACAGTCAACACAGAAACACATAAGACAATCTTAAAATATCATTATCAATTCCATCTACAAAAACATTACAATTACTTCCCACATACACATCTGTGACTAGGTAACATATGCCGGGACATCAGCGGACACAGTCGAAATACGCACTGCAACCGACTGTCGAGTCTTTCGGCAATTTGCTATGTCAGTCTGATGAGCGCCATTTAAGACACACCTAGCATGTGGTTTTTGGTTTCCGCGAACTTAGAGATTATCCGGTCCCTGGTGGTGAGATATCTCAACGCCGGCGAATTACCATGGGAGGAATTTTCTGAGGAGTGGTTGTATGACGGGGACGTTAAGTCTTCATCTATATCGGAGATGGAAACTGGAGAAGGTTTGATACGGAAGCTCTTGTGAGAAGGTCAAGAGGTTGAGTCATAGAGTAAGACGAGGAAAGAAAGAGAACTAAATAGCTAGGCGGCTGGACTTAGTTCAATCAATGTTGTATTGATTATTGGGATTCAGAACCACCTTAACAGTGAGGTGAACATCTTGGAACCGTGTGCAGCGCTGCAGGATGAGTTCTTACCACTGTCCTGCTTGTAGGTGAAGTAGTTCGAGGGATCAAGTCTGTCCGCTTTCAGCGTTTACTTTGACGCTTTCAGATGAACACCGTTGCTCTTTTGGCACTCTCACAGAGCATGGTTCAACGCAGTGCAGGTAAACATGATCAGTGGTGAGGGTATATCACCATCATTGTCATCAAGTGTGGAATTCTAAAATCCATCAATTTACTTACCGCGAGTATTTGCGCGATGATAGAATTTGATACAGATAACCCCCGGGATTGCCTCCGCTAGAAAGTAAAGTGGACACCGGTCATTTGTTACCAGCTTTCTACACTCTCTGCACCGGATTTGGACCGCATACTCCACCTTCCACACACTCTGCCACAGGAAACTGATCCTTAATGTTTGCCAAAGGGGAATCAATGAATTCCAAACACTCTGTGTTGGATTCAAAGCAGTGCAGATCATAATGCTCTGCTATATCGTCCCTTCGTAATTCACCAAAGTTGGATGTAACTTTGTTGACCTCTGCTCGAATCTGGTACTGCTTTGAGTTTGTACTATCTAACCTGGGGCATCGCTTCTGTATACCACTTTCAAGATCCGCTTTCTGCATGTCTCAAATGCTATGGACCAAATGTTGTTTTGCTGCATAGCGGTGTTCTAGTACTTCTCTATTACATGGCAGTGTGGGGCTTCAGCTAATGCTTTTGCAGCGCATCACATTGCATAACTTACCATCTCCAAGTCGCATGCAATCCTAAACGGCCATCTGTTGCACATATATCACTTCAAGAGTGTGCCCATTGCAGACACAAGACACGTCATGTCTGAAAGATCAAATCGATAGATGCTGCGACTGCCGGAGACTACTGATCCCGGTCTAGACTCTGCCTGAGGTTGCAATTGCCACTGCCTCAGTCTGTGAATCATTTTGTAGCTCACTGTCGCAGTGGATATGTAATGGTCGTGCCGGTTTGGGGAATACGGATTGGGGTAGGCAGGTTTTCGAGACCGTTTAGAGTAGTGGGAGTGCTAGCCATGCAAGATGCGATGCAGAATTCAATGTAACACGTTGAGTTTGCCTATGAGGTTCCTCCTGGTGCTGGTGTGCTATGACTGTTTGTACCTGGCATGGTGGTTGGAGTAATCATTGACCGTCGCTGTGTAGTGGACAGGGCCAAAGTCACACGTTGAGTGATATCAGCCATGCCAGAATCGTTCAGCAAAGATGAGAGGGGTGCAGATCTCACCAGCAACTGCAGAGGCTACCGAACCCCTTCAATGAAAGGAATCCCAATCACCAGCACGTGCAGTAACGCATCTCTTCGCAGGAAGAAGCTGACAATTCACTGAATGCCTACATTTTGTCGTTTCTGAACAATTCGTACGATCAGAGTTGTGTAAGGGTGAGCGCTTTTTGAATGAAATGTCCAATATTGATATTCCATGTTAAGAATGTGGGAATATTTTCCTCAGCATGCATGTGAAACGGCAGGCAAGGTAGACTCCTATTTGAGCGACCTGGGAGGGAATGGAAAAAATCGTAACGTGTAGTGTATACCACACTAGACTCTAAATAACCATCGCCCATGACCATACTTGGGGACATGATCCCATGGAAAGCATTCCATTATGGGGTTGACTGGTATGAGATTAAACTCAGATTAAACTCAGCAGCGATATTCACTGTTACAGTAACGTCTGAAGGTCTATTTGAACTGCTTGGAGGGTGTATGCCTTCTTCGCACAATTATCATAGTATAGCATTTGTCCTTGGCACAATACTTTGAACCATTGATTGTGTATATCTTAAGCTTCCCGGTGGAAATCCGCCTTTGCCAGTGCTAAAAGCATTGCACAGTGAACAATGAAAGATTCTCTATCCCATGACATCAGTTCCGTGTGATGTTTACACCGCTAGGTGTTGCTAGCCATGTTGAATGGTAGCACAGTTGAGACAACCTCAAAACTACACAGTTTGCTCCGAGATGCACGAAGTCTGAGCCATAAAAATGCTGTGTGATACAAACGCAACTCCCGGCATCATTAACGGTCCTTACCACGAGGACTTAATGTCATCCCGAGGCTTATCATTCATGAGGTGGCTGGTGGTTATGGACGATCAAGGCTGGGCCATGTTGTGTACATTAACCAATATACAGCACAAGTCGAACGAAGCACATGGCAGAACTGAAGGGTATATATCTCTTCTTCCTACCTTCATCTCCGTTCTGTTTTCCTCATGAAGTATACACACCACCAGCATCCTGATCTCAACATCACGTGACCTGCACAATACAACGCCTGTTGTTCCAAAACACACCCGAGAACCTACACAACTTTGTACTTTCCCTCTGGGCTTCCTTCAGCTACATATAGCTGTATCATAATGGTACTGGTTCCGATGTAGATTTACTTGCAATTCACAGCAATGGCACTAAAGGTGAGCAGCACAGGAAAGGGGAACGCTTGGCGATGATGCCAACATCAGTTGAAAATCGACTTTATGGTTGAATCGGGTCCTTATAGAGAGATTCATCTCGGAACTAGGTTCAGTAGCGCTTCTGGACCGTCACTTGAGGTCTGGGTCCCGATCCACACCGAAACAGTGCCAAATTGGCTGGCCGGGTTGCTAATAAACCGGCACTGCCAACTCGTGTATGGTTGGATGGGAAAGTCCCAACTCTTCACAATTGGGCAGGTTGTCAGTTGGTTGTCCAGCTGGTCCATCTATAGATTCATGTAAGGCTCTTGTTTTTGCAGTTAGTTAATAGTATGTTTTCAAAATCATGTTTTCAACCACCAATACTACGTTTTTGAATGGTTTGCAGCTTGCAATATCAATTAATTTGCAATCCGTGTTGTACCCTTGATATATTGTATTTTTGCCCATGAAGGCAGTCAATAATTCGGTTATGAACATCAAGATCCGCGCAATGCCTTGATTACGAAATATTCAACCACCAAAACTGGTGACTCACTGTTGACGCATGTTATCAGGATGCGGCAGGGAGTATTTTGCTATTGCTCTTGCCAATAAAGGGTGCCACTATTGGATAAATGGATGTCTGCAACCAATCAGAAGATAAAGTACACACAATGCGAGGCTAAAAATTGTTGACTCTCCATCGGCCCTCATTTTCAGGCTGCAGCAAGGAGCATATCGCTATTCTTTATGCCTCTAAAGGCTGCCAATAGCTGATAAATGGAGGTCTGCAACCAATCCGAAAATAAATTACCCGAGATGCAAAGCTAAGAATGATTGACGCCCAGTTGATGCTCATTTTCAGGACGCGGGAGGGAGCATGTCGCGGTTGTTTATGCCTGTAAAAGCAGCCAATAGCTGATAAATAGAGGTCTGCAACAAATCGGAACATAAATTACCCAAAATGCGAAGTTAAAAATTGTTGATACTTTGTTGACACTCATTTTCAGAATGCAGCAGTGAGCATGTCGCTGTTGTTTATACCAGGAAACGCTGCCCGTATCTGATAACTGGGTGTCTGCAACCAATCGGAACCAAAATTCCCCAACATACGAAGCTAAAAATTGTTAATGCTCTGTTGATGCTCATTACCTGAATTGGGCAGTGACCGTGTTCCTGTCTCTTTTGCCTATACAAGCTGCCAATATATTGTTTACGCATAACAGCGACCAAATCACTGTTTGATTACCGTACTTACAAAACCACATATCGTTGACGCTCTGTTGACGATTATTTTAATGTAGTATCCATTCAACATCTGCTGCCATCGATAATAGTTTATATCATGATTTGAATGTATTTGTAGACTTTCTGACAGATTAAGACTTGGCTCTGTGGCAATGCAGAGCACAGTAACATTCTTGCACTGTTCGCTCTCATACGACTAAAATCTATGTTTCTTGCCAAAAGCTTCATTGCACCTGCTATACATCTGTTTATCAACCGATATTCACAAGCTACTGCTCACCATTTGCCCATAATAAATTTCTAACTAACACTCTCGGATCAAGATACAGACAGAAGCCGGTGAAACATTGACGCATTCAGTCCTACTTTTTCTTCCCGTCTGTATTCCTCCCCATGTTGACTGCATTGACCGTCACCAACACCTTTTCAGCCTGTCTCTGTGATTTCGGTGTTGGCCAAATCAATCTGGGAACATTTGGCAAGGTGCGCACATCCCTCTGCAATGGGCATTCCGGATCCTTGATGCCGTTGCCTTGCTCAATATCAAATTCACCGTCTGACGTGCAATGGTCTTTTGTGTCATTTGGATTATCCCAGTCGCCATTCTAGTTAAGCCAATCTTTCGTGTCCACAATGTTTTCAGGTGCGCTATCCTCATCACGTTCGACTGGATCATGGTGGATTCTTTGGATTGGGCGCACATTTAATATTTGAGTTTATCCTCCAGGAAGGTCTTTTGCAGACAATGCTGGTGGCAAAGGAGATTTTTCTGACAATGTAAATGCAGGTGCACCATGATATTGAAATAGTGACCTGGAAGCTTTTACAATCTCTTCCATGTCCAAAATGTATCCTATGGCGGTCCTTTACATGTTTTGAACGCAAGATTCCTTCTGGAAAAAAAGTAGGTTTTGGCTTCCCTGCCACATCTTCAGAAGGTCGTGAACCTTGGCCTTGCCGTGGCATTGACTTTCCTCAGCCTCTTTCTTCATTTCCGAGTCGTTTTCTGTGTTTGTGGTATCCAATTCTGGGTCATCACGTGCCAAAATCCCATTATTGGTTTGAGCAATCTACCTTACAATGATGTTTTCTCAAAGGGTCTTGGTAGTGGTTATTAACTGCCTTCAGCCGATAATATCTCAGTCAAGGGAAAAACTAGTCTCCACTCCAACACGATTTGGTATGATAGAGAATATGTCATGCGCCACATTGGAGAGATCAGCGTACATTGAGGGCGATTCCTCCTGTCACCGCCAGCAGTTGGTAATATCCAGTATCCAAAATGTACTGCTAAACTCCATTGGGTCGCAGTGGTAATCATTGAGATTTGGATTAATTTGCCACCAGTTCTTTGGTGCTTCAGGCATTGAATTCCAATAGAGCCTGGCGCCGGTCAAGGAGCATGCTGAGCGATGGCTTCATCCAGGTGTCGCCTCAGCGATAATGTCTGGCGTCAGGTCTTCTTCATCATCGCTGAACAAATCATATGGATCAATAGATGATTGCCCAAATCCTGAAGCCATTGCTGAGATGACAAGATTGCTACTTGTAATGCTTTCTGGTTTAATAACCGGCACCCGTCAATGTTTGGCACAGTATTCATTCTCCACATTTTTCAGACAGTCCTCTTGGTATTGGGTAGTACAGGATGTCTTGTCCTCAGGATTAATATCCATTCCCCTGTCCCAGTTCCTAACCGATCGCAACTTCCGGAAAGGATCGAGGATATGTGCCGAAATTATAAGCATACCCTTTGATGGAGTCACATCAGCAGAGTATTTGGACAGCTGCTGTCGAGCTAACTTCATGGCGAAGAACAAGTCTTCCTTCCACTGAGTTGTTTTCTTGACCCAAGCTCACATTACACAGTCCATGTGATCGAACATGTCATTGGATAGTGTTATCACATGATGCGATGTAACCGTATGCCTCTTCGGTTTCCACAGGGTCCACTATCGGAATGGCCTCAATACTTCCATAACTAACTTTACAATGGTCCATTTGTCCTGAGTTGTGAAGAGTGGCCAGTATTGACAGTATGTTGGAATGTGAAGCCACTGGCATCTGAATTCCCATAATCGGTATGCAATCTTGAGCAACTCCAGTGTCAAGTTGCAACTTGTCTTCACATCCATCATTGGGAGTACTGTGATGCGGACTTAGCCTGTTTGACAGTCAATGAACTCGTTTCGGCGACCAGGTGTTAGCGTAATTAATACAGCAAGCATTCTCTGCTTCATGAAGGTCAGTTTCAGGACTTTCAAAATATGTTGAAGTTATGTACTTTTTCAATTATCTTTGCTGAACCTGGTTTCATGGCCGACACCGTATTGATTGTAGCATTGGCTCCTTTTGGAAGTCTTTGACTCTTCCCATTATCTATGCTCTCATTCTCTACAAATTGCTGATTGCACTCAAGGGCTTCCCAAGATCTGGTGCGGCCTTCCACACTCAGACTGTATATGAATGCACCTAACACCAGTTCTATGATGTCTGCCATACATGGTATGAGGTTCCTCAATGCAGGTAACTTGATTCTGGAGTCCTCCCATGTTAATTGCTGTTTACATGTCATCAAGTAATTTGAGGAAGCATTACCAGTCGTGATTCCAAGTGAACGGCCGTTGGTAAGCTCAAATTGATCAATAACGCCCTGCAAATGTACTGCTAACCTTGCTCCAGTATATTGGCCCTTGACCTATAATCCTGAATTAGCTTTCGAAACGAGGAAATAACAGTTGATCAACCTCATTGAAAGCATGTTCTACTTCAGTCAATGCCCAATTTCCATCCATATAGTAAACATTAACCGAAGTTATTGGTAGTTTGTTAGTTGATGTCAATGCGTTCAAAGCTAAACTAACTTTATTTCGCGACAGCATTTGCTTCATAGTTGCATCCGCGTTCAGTGCATATTCTCTCCGACAAATGTTACTCAGTGTTGTGGAGGACGGCAGCAAAAGCTCCCTGCGCCATGCTTTATATGACTGTCGTAGCTCGAGATTTGGTATAGCATTCCTGGGAATATAAGCCCAAACAAATTCTACCATCAGGTAGTGTTTCCATGTGTCTTCATAAAATTCCCAAATTTCAAAGTCCTTAGCTGCCAGTTTAAAACATTTTATTTGTCATTTCTATCAATCCGGATTAAGCGGGATGTGAAGTTAGAATATCCTCTCCGAACTACCTATTGCAATTCCTCGACTTCCCTTGCTCTTCATGATCGCCAAAGCCGTTTCATTGACTGTGGAACTAGTCAATTACGAAACTCCTCACTCAGTTATCACGGTTAACTTTGTGATGTGAGCTTTTGCCAGCATATGTTTCCCCATTGAGCTGGTCGCATGTTCTGATGGATGACGAAGAACTTGATGGCAAACAATACATATGATTCCAGGGCTGCCAGTCTCCTCCATTCCGCAGTGCAAATTAAATCACCATGAAGATTTGTGTCTAGTATTATTCCAAGCAATATGACGTTGCGAGGTTACATTCCATGAAGCCCACCGTGCATTGAAGTTGATTTGTAAGGTAAGGTTGTTGAAATCACGAATAAAGAAACATTCATTTTTCGAAGAGATCATAACCTCTAGCAATGAGGTATTTAAAGATTATGAATCTGACATGTTGGTAGGAATTAGAAAGCTGGGTAATCTGAATGGAGAGACTGTGAAAAGTAATGTCATAGTAATGCGGAATGAGGGTTCTTAAATATTAGCTCTAGAGCTGCAAGCAAAAAAATCAGATCTGTAGGACATTGCATGCTTATTTCTGAAGTTGTATACCAGGACAGATTGCGAAGACTGACAATATACAATTCCATTCAGGACCAGACTAATGCACTTCATTGCTGTGTAGCTTGCTGAGCCTTCACCAAAATTGTTGACACTCCATGGGCACTCAAATGTAGGAGGTGCACTCATTATCCTCAATGGCATTTTTAAACAGACAGCCTGCGAATAGATTGATTGTGGGTTAGCTACGTTGGATTGCCTGTAGAGTATGCAAGAAGCAAGATCAAAAATTGTTGACACTCCATTGACTCTCCGTTGACGCTCATTTTAGGACATAGTAATCATGTTGTGGCAAGCATTCTTACCCAGAAAGGCTGCCGATTCTACGAGGACGGATAAAAGTTGTTACACTGCCCCAACATTTTCGAAAATGGAATGCCTAAAATCACTGACACTCCAGTGACGTTTCTTTTTAGGGCATAGTTACGATGTTGTTGATAGCATTTTTGCCTAAAATGGCGACCTATAGTTCAATTGTGGATTAATGTCGTTGCAGAGCCTCTTGATTGTCTATGATGCAAAACCTCAAATTGTTGACACTCCGTTGACTCTCATATTTAGGACATAGCAGTGATGTTGTCGAATCACGTTTTGCCTAGACAGGCGGCCGATCGTTTGATTATGCATACATGTCACCGCACAGCGCTGGGATTTTCCAAGATGCAATGGCATAAGTCATTGACCCTCCATTGATGCTCATAGATAGGACATTGTAACATTGTTATCCCAATGATTGTTGACTAGAAAAGTGGCTCATAGTTCGATTCCGAGATAATGTTGCAACATAGCCCATAGGATTTTCGAAGATCCAAGGCTAATAATAGTTGATGCTGCGTTGAACCTCACATTGATCACATTGAAACAGCCGTCGAACTGTCAATAATTGTATGCAACGAATGATATACCCGTGATTGACATACAATATTATGTTTGTATGTATTATCATTTGCCTCCAGGAGCTTTATTAGCTCCCAATGTCTGATTAACCTCCATTGATAATATCTGAGTGAGAAATGACTTGGCACTGTCACATTCCTGCGCTTTCAGCCGGCAATTTACGGCATGTAGATCATTTCACTAGTTTGTGGCAAATCCAGCTTGACTTCGTTACTTTCCCACATCCAACTCCTTCACCTCGATTACCATGACGTACCATAAGCAATTTCAAATATTGCAGCCATGCGCACCAGGTCGGTGTGGAGAGTTATGCAGTTGGATTCATGGGGGAATGTGCCATGACAGTGGTCACTCAGCCAGATTCATATTGAGCACTGACCACTCTTTCTATAACACAGATCACATAACTAACTGAAATTTAGCTTGTATATTTCGTCGCTGATATAGAATTTGCTTTTGCACTTAATAGTAATCGGCAAATGATAATCGTACATGTTAGCCGTCTTACTGCGTGATTTGGATTCTAGACCTTTCCTATGCTGCATTTGACCCTTGCATATGTACAGACAAATTATCATGTCTCACAATTTGGTCACTGAAATCAAGCAAAAGCTGATACATATTAAAATTGGTAAACAAATTGTATTTCACAACATTATGACGTCAAAAATACAAATTTGCCTGTGTATTCCTCTGCTGATGCAGGAGCCATCACCATTTCTTTGTCCGCATCAGATATATATATGGTGATTAGCTGGGGAGGCTTTATGCCGGGGTCAAAACTTACAAGTTCAACAGGCCTCACATTCGGAATGAGTGATCAATCCAGATCCATAGCAGGCACAAGACAGGGTATACACATGTTCGACTGCGGCTACCCAGAACCTAACATCATATGACAACTTCCTGGTCGAGAAGTCCCTTCTGGCATTCACGATATTCAGGGGACAATCTCAAGATACTCCATTAGCTGTCCAAATGTTTTCCGTGCATGGGCCGCTGCATCACCATCCGTTGGTGGTTGATCGACTGCCGGAACCCTTGTTTCTGATGTGCCGTACTTGTTGTCTCTTTCCCGGAAGTAGTCAGCTGCCTCCTCCCATCGTCGTTGGGTCCATCCAACACGCTTCATCCGGTTCTGCCAAAACCTCTCCATGCACTGCTGCTCTGTTTTGGTGATTGTGCCCATCACCCAGCCAGGTTCTTCATCTTCGCTGAGCTGGCCCTGCTCTGTCACTGCATGGTCCTCATCTTGCCTATCATCGCCGTAGTCGGAACATGCCATATCGCTCAGACTGTCTCCAATAGCCCCCATCACCTCGTGATAAGTATTTTCGGCATCTCTGGTCTTCAATCCCGCATTTTCAGCTGCCTCTGTATCTTCCTGCTGCTGCCGAATCACTGCCTCAGTGTCTTCAACTCGCTTTCTTGCCCCGGCGGTCTCTGTCTCAATATAATACTCAATCAATTTCTCTTTCTCTTTATTGCTTAAATGCGTTTCTCGTCTTTCCTCAGCAGCTGGCTTCTTTTTGAATGGCAGGCTACACAATGCCCCAAGGGCTCTGACTCTGTATGCTTCGAAGCCGCACTTGTCTTCATTCACTTGATCAGGTCGTTGGGTGGACCAGTTTCTCGATTTGCCATATTTGCACGAGGCAAGTAGCAAAAGGATCTTTTTTGTAGCATTGACCATTGTTGTTTGCGTTGAGTTGGTTGTTGGGTGAGATGTTGGATGTTGCAAGTTATGGACAATATGGAGGCATGCTACCTCTTTTATATCAAGGTTGGTATGATTACTCATCTTGAACAAAGCAAAATGTCCCTGTTGACTGTCAATAAATCAGGAATAGTGAAGCTAACCATACAACATGACTCGATTGGTTGTGTCAGTTCCATGTAAGATCCCAGGCATTATTTGAGACAAACATCAGCAGATGTCCGTCCCCTCGAACAACATCCTATTAATATCAAACAATTAGGCGATTCCGGCTGTTGTCCAGCGTATTTTATCCTTGTTCACAAACACACAACCTCAGACTGACTGATTGCAAACTGCGGGGCAGTGTGAAACCCCTGTAAATGCAGCCATACTCAGCAGGATTCATGTTTAGTATAAAGATCATGTTGGCTGCTATAAATTCCATTCTGACATGAAGCTAAATATATTGTCCTCAGGGCTTCCCACTTCCTCTCATTATCATCTTCTGTTACGGGGGTATTTGCAGTCCCAATAATCAATACAACATGTATTTAGACTTAATACTGCCGCCTATCTCCTTGTCCTAATTCCCCTTGTCTTCTCAGACCGAATCTCTTATTCCTCTAAGAATAGGAGCTTACCAATGATCCTTGTTTGTCCAAGGTCACTCCTCGGACTACACTTTCTCGTCTGTCCAAGGTGACTATTTTGACCACTCTTCAAAATGCAATGCACCGGTAGTAATATACCAGTGCACTTCCTATCAAACCCCTTCGATATTGGCCGAGTGTGAAACCATGCAGAAGATGTGGGTTGAACCCCTCTCGTTGGAATACTGAATGAGCTCGCGGAAAGTTGTGACGACCTGCTGATGTGTATACTGAGATGCTGTGGGTCTCCAAGAACTCATAAAGTGCGTAATCACGAAGAGAGAATAGGGAAGTAATTTTGTAAAAGTTGTTAGAATTCTGAATACTATTTTAAGGTGTTCTTCGCTGGCAGTGTCTGACTGTGGATTGTGGCTTCAGCTTGGTTCCTTCCATCATTGGAGATGATGTCAGCTTTTTATAATCGGTTCCTCAGTTCATGCTTGACTTTGGATTTCCAGCATGACACCATGTTTGCTTGAGAGCTTATATCAAGAGTCAACTAGTGTGCTCCATCGATAGTACCATGAATTCCATATCGTTATCTTGTTCATGCATGAGTTGGTTTTATGATATTACATCCCCCATGGGGCCATCCACATGATCATAATAGCGATCTTAAATAATGGTAGCTCATAACATTATGTTCGACATCATGCTTCCTATTAATTCAATGGCCAGAATATCTGACGGCCTAAGTCTTATCAGTGCTTATTGCATGATATTCTAATAGCTCTTCACTATTAACTGCCTGGCCTTTTAATTTGGCTATTCGGCATTGCCTCCTAGATGTCATCGGCTACCAACTGATACTCCGCTAGCATAGATAATGACACCTGAACCTTGTACTCTTAGTGAGTATCACGTTACAAGGCAGGTGGTCTCAAATCAGTTAGCCGGTTTGCTTCTGGCCTCTAATCTTCAGCCAATGTCATTAATCCTTCTGACACTGCATGGTTAGGTTTGGACCTTCCATAGACTGGGGAGTGCCGTAAAGTCTCTCACTGGTTAGCACATGAGTTTGTAGATCCCTTTTACTCGCATATTGCAACAACGTGCGATGCACACTAAATTCTGCATATTCGCAACCTAACTATGTGTTGGCCTGCTAAACAAGGTGTAATAGGTGTGGTCAATACTTATGCGCACTGCTGAAGGTGTTTCACTTCCCAGTAATGCCGACATAATTGCATCAGTATAGTTGAATCTGCTAGTGCAACCGTAGTCGCAACCAATTGATCGACACGCATCTCAAGTATTGTTCCCCCCAATGATTACATGACTGATAACCATTTTCACGTAATTCACAGGTAGGTGTTTTGCATAAGTTCAACTAAGTGATTTGTCACATGTACCTGCTTCGTTCAAACATGTATTATTGCCGCTGCTAAAGGAGAACCCCTAACACTACCTCCCTCTCTAGAACCAGTGACCCAATGGTATCTCCATCTTTAGCGGTGAACATATCAAAAGATACCACTCAGATAGCGAAATGAAATAATTCAAATGACAAAGTAAACATATACTTTTCTGCGCGTCTGTGTCTTTCTTTTTTCTGCTCCTTCGGCATTTTTCTGTCTTGTCTTTCCCTTTCCAAATCTCTTATTCTTTTTGAAATTTGAATTTTCTGCATTATATTCTTCCAACAATTCTTTACTGTTCTCATTGACATTTTTGAATGCTTCCCATGTATTCTCTGCATGCCAATAACGTTCCCACTGAACCAAAGACACATGTTTTGATCTGTCGTTATTCGATGGTCCGCTTGCGAATACCTTTTATATTTTCCATCCAGCATCATCTGCCTCCATTTCGATAATGTCCCTCTCTGGGTTCTTTCCTCTGTATCTTTCTAACAACACGATGATAATGATTAGATGTATTTTGCACATAGCAGGCAATTCGAGTTTGCAATATTGATCATTGTGTCGTATCATGAAGATTGTAAACAGTTTGTACATTGTATCGTCAAATTTTCGACACTGTCCTTTGCCTCGTATATTTCTTCCGCTGTGCTTTATCAACTCTCCATTCTTAAACTTCTCAATTGATCTTCTTTTCCTATTATATTACTTGGCTATTGATTCTTGTACCATTTGCAATTGTCTGGACAATCTAGTATGCACTCCAGTCATATTATGCCCATATATTTCCGCGGCTGGATTGCTGAACTAAATATCTTTCTGCCAATTGGTTCTTGGTTCATGTCTCTATGCTGCATAAAATGGCGTTAATTTCGTTGCCAAATATTTCGAATTATTATATGCAAATTCTGCTATTGCTAGCATTTCTGACCAGTCATTCTGTTTGTAATTGCAATAGTTTCGTAAATGTGCTTCAATGACCTGATTGATTAGCTCGGTGTGCTCGTCTGTTTACGGATGGAAAGCCGTACCCATAGATCGTTTAATACCCAGGTAATAATATACTTCTACAAAATATTGCCTGGTGAACGTTGCATCTCGATCTGACACTACATCTTCTGGGAATCCGTGGTACTTTCATTCGTTCTCCAGACATGGTGTAGCTACTGTTGCTGTATCCTTTGTTAATATTGGTATAAAGTGAGCCCTGTTAGAAAACCTATCGACTACTACCAATATCTTGGAATGCCTTGACGATTACTGTAAGTCGGTAATAAAATTGGTTGAACTATGCGGCCATGGTTTGCTTGGTCATTCCAGAGGGGGTAGGAGGACGTGTTTTGCCTGTTTAGGTGATTTCATCCTTTGAAAATTATCGAACTCCTGACAATATTGTCGAACGTTGTCCTCCTTATTAAGCCAGACGAAATTTTGACTAATCAATTCCATTGTTCTATCTGTGCTGAAATGACCTGCTACCTTAGAATCATGTTCTGATTTCATAACCTTTTTCCGCATAGCGCTTGGTACATATATCCTACCTTCCCAGGTAGGTATTTCTTGCTAGATATCAGGACTGCCGTCGTCGTTTTCTCTCATGGATAATGCATTGCATAACTGGTTGTATTCTTCGTCTAACTTAGCGTCCTGTATTAATGCTTTTTTCTGATCCGAACTCAGCAGCGCAATTTCCAATGCTCCTATATCATTGTCTTCCAGAGTATCAACAAAAATTTCCATCACTTCAACCAGTATTCCGAAGCGGCCTGGCCGGCCGCCGACCGGACTTCAGATTCGCAGTCCAGTCAGTTAAAGTCCTTGATCCTGGAGGCCGCCTAAAGCCTTGGCAGATAAAGATCAACCTGCAGGGTGCCTGACTGCACTGCAGATATCTGACAGCTTTTGTCTGACCTGCATATGCCTACAGATACCTCCATATACCTGCAGATATCTGACGCCTTTTGAACAGCCTACATTTCTCTGCATATACCTGCATATACCTGCAGGTATCTGATGGCTTTTGACTGTCCTACATCACTCTGCATATAATCTGCATAAACTGGAAGATATCTGGCGGCTTTCACCTTGTTTTTTATATCATGATTTATGACCATTGGCCGCCAGATATCTGCAGTCCGGTCAGATCTTGGTCCACCATATCTGTGACCGGCCTGGGTCAGTATTCTACTGGCCGCCCATTTCATAGTCCGGTCCAGATCAACGGTGAATCTGGCCGGATTGGCCGATTCGGAACACTGGCTCCAACTTCCAACCATTGATCTGGTCTTAGTATTGGTTTTTCCATTATCGCTGTTGCACCTCCCTCACAAAAGGTGTATGCTGGATACCTGGATGTTATATTCACATTTTGATTGAGAGATCGTTTCCGATAAACTATAACAAAGTATTATTCCTGTAATACTTCGGCCCAGCTGGCCTGACACCTATTTGATTTTACTTCTTGGTAAAATATTCGAGATTTTGATGGTCGGAAAATATTATAGTTTTGTGCTCTGTCCCTAAGACGTAATGTCTCCAACTTTGCAACGCATGAACAATTGGCAGCACTTCTTCATCGAAAACTTCATCATTGAACCCTGCTGGCGATAATTTCGTTCAAAGGAAAGCACACGGATGTATTTTCCCATCCTCAAACTTTTGGCATAATACCTCCCTGACAGCACAATCATATGTATTGGTCTCAATCAACGTTGGTATTGCCTGGTCGATTGGTCGATGTATCGGCATACTACCGAAGGTAAATACAATGGTTATCGTAACTAATGCAACTTCTTGAGATTCTCCGAACTTGAAATCCTTTCCATTTCCTTTCAGCAGATCTGTGATTGGTGCCACAATTTGGGTGTAATTAGGAATGAATTTTCTGTAAAAGTCCCATAATCACAATATTTGTTGTACTTCCTTCTGATTTGTAGATCTGGGCTAGACGACAATGTCCTCTGCTTTTGCCGTATCCAGTTGGATAGAAGAACCCCTAACAATATATCCCACAACCGAATCTTCCGACTGTTGGAAAACAGACTTGTTGATTTCGATACACATCTGATTTCCGAGTAAGATATCAAACAGTTTACCTACTTGTCGACGATGTTTCTCGATTAATCCGTTTGTTGCAATTATAATGTCGTCGATATATGCGACGACAACCATTCCTTCGTCCTGATCTATGTGTATTTCGGGATCAATGATAGAATTCTTAATAATATTTGAAGGTGTTCTTCGCTGGTAATGTCAGACTGTGGATTTCAGCTAAAGCTTGGTTCTTTTCATCCTTGGAGACAATGTGAACCTTTTATAATCGCTGCTTGAGTTCAAGCTTGCCTTCGGCTTTCTGTTATGACACCATTCTTGCTTGATAGTTTATCTCTGAATGCAACTAATGTACATCATCGTTAATGTTATGAGTTCCCCAGGGTTGTCGTGTTCATACATGAGTGGTTTTCAACATTAAGTCCCCTAATGGCCATCCTCATGATCATGATATCAAACACCAATAATGACAGCTCATAACCTCATGTTTGACATCTTGCTTCCCATTTGCTCAGTAGCTAGAACATCTGACGACTTTTAATCTTATCAGTGCTTATCACAATCTATTTTAATAGCTCTTCACAATTCATTGCCTCGCCTTCAATATGGCTATTGGGCATTGCGTCAGAGATTTCATCGGCGACCAACAGATACTCCGCTAGCATAGGTAATAATATGTTGGTATGACGTTGCGATGCATGGGGTCTTAATACAATAGGCCAGTTTGCTTCTGGCCTCTTATCTTCAGCCAATGTCAGTAATCCCTCAGAGACTGCATGCTTAGGTCTCGACCTTCCGTAGACTGGGAGTGCCCCAGGTGGTCTCACCACTTACCGGAAGAGCCCGCAGATCCCTCATACTTGCATGCTGCAATACCGTCTGCTGCGCATGTAATTTTGTGTAATTGCAATTTAACTATGTGTTGTCCCACTAGACAAGGTTTAATAGCTGTGGCCAATAAATATGCGCACTGCTGAAAAATTTTCCCTTCCCACTTAGGGCGACATAATTGCATCATCATATTTGAATCTGCTAGTGTCACCGTAGTGATCACTAATCGATCGACACGTAGCTTAAGTGCAATCCCGCTAAGGATCACTTCAGTGACAACCATGATTGCGTATTCGCAAGTCGGTGTTTTGCATGTGAAAATCTCCCTTAATTTGTCATATGGACTTTGCTTCGCTCAATCATATATCATTACCGCCGCTAAATGAAAACCCGTAACACTCTGATTGTGGAAATTCAATGGGAGTGTTCCCAAACAACTGGCGCTTGAATACATGTCCAATGCGAGTCACCTTCACTGTCGTCTGTACCAATGTAAACCACCATCCAGAGATCAGAGGAATACATTATTCAGTGGGAAGTACAGCAATCATGCAGATTGGCATCAAACACCAAGAGATTTATCAACTCCTGGCGATGGATGCCCCAAAAAAGAAGTGTAAGGTCCGCTGGTCATTCAACAATGGACAATATATCTTTGAGACGAAGGATATAGAATCAGGTATTATATGTCAACTGGTAGGAATATTGCTGATACTTATCCTCAGACTCACAAGGAGCCATACATTAACAGCTACATTGCCACCACCATTTACCACTGGTCTTTCGAGGCAAACAAATCCCTGGGCATGCGACATTCGCGCTGTCTGGTGCAATTGTCACCCAAGTTCGTTGGTGAAATGGCAACCCCTTTCCCGCGGCATCTCCACTCCTCCATTGCCACTGGCAAGGCTGTTCAAGCCCTGCGATTTAACTAAATAAACGCCAGTATTCAGTATTCATTCCAATGGCGGCTGCACAATACCCGACCGTCGCTGCGATATACAGAACTCATCAGCATATGTGAGATTGAGCATATACCATTCCAAAATCGTCAGACATTGCCATTGCTGTTATAAGACATATGGTTCTCAATAGTAGATGACAAAATGGCAAGGCAGTTCAATGTGCAAGTCGCATCAATCCCACAGCATTCCTGGTGTGCAAGTAAATCATCGGTATAATCAAGGAAAAATCAGCGGCTCTAGAGGCACTGCAAAACCAGAAGGATACTGAATAATGGTCATGATGTGTCAGAGACGGAAGCATACGCCATGTTAGGTGCCCAGTGGTAACCAGATATTTGTGGAATAGACGGCACCTGAGGTACCATTGCATGTTAGGTATGAGAGGATGGTTTCCGTTTGTTTTGCAAAGAAGGTGAATATGGTTTTGCAGTGTCGAGTTACGGTTCAACGAAGGAAATGATTTCAATTTTGTAGACTGGTGTTATGGTTTGGCGAAATAAATTGGACTAGACTTTCTTCGAAACATATAGTATTCATTAGTGATAGCTTCTATTCTAGTATGAGTTTATATGGTGCACATCGGCACAATGTAAACAGGTCCGGAAGCAACATGGAAATATCACAAACACTCCGAGGGCCCTCAGTAGTACTTCCAAGTACTCCTTGATGCTCCCAGGCCCCCCTGGAGATAAGCACAATGTGCTCAGACTCTGCAAGTGTATTGTCAGGTGACCCGAGGGTTGAGTTATAGAATATTCAAATTTTGGAGTATCTGCGCAGATCCGAAGGAGACTTGGAGAGATGCTATGACGGTTGCGCAGCTCTGCCGGATACTTCGATACCAGCTGAGACCGCTGCACTGTATCTCTGGAAGACTTGGTGCCGTATTCTCACAGCAGTGGTTATTTCATAACTACAAGAAATTCCATCTTATCATATTTGTCAGGTTTCCAGTTGCAAGATTCGCTACATCATAACATTGCATGCATCATATAAGTCTCGCTGTATATCTAGATACGGTCAATCTGCCAGCTGCTGGTACTCAAGCATAATCGGAGGAGCACCTGGACATGGCCATTGAGCATACAAACGGAATTCCTGAAAAAGAGCAGTTCTCATTTCAGGAGTTTAGGAATCGGGTGAGAAGATATGAGACTACCCCACATTGAGGATCCATGCAATTGCATAGATCCACAAACTCTTGGCCAGATTGAGTGAGACTCAAAGTTGGGAAATCTAGGGTGTGTATGTTCGTTGTAAGATAACATGAGATGGACATGAGATGATCTTTATGTACTCCGAGGTCTGCTGAAGATATACTACCTGTCACTCTGTCTACCTCTGTTACTACTGTATCTCCATATGCCCACAGTCGCTGGTGGAAGATGTACTTGGAGGTGGTGATCGAGCATGGTAGGAGATCCTCTTGGGGACTGTGATCTTGCAAACCGAGAGATGCATTTGGAGACCGGGATGTCGGAAGTTTGAAGATGCACCTGGAACCCGAGAGATTGTGTGAACTCCGAGATACACCTGGAGGCCGTGATTGAGTCAGTTTGGAGATGAAGTTGGAGGCGGAGATTGATTGAAGCTGTATTTGAGTCTGTTGGGTGATACACTTCCAGGCCATGATCGAACAAGATTGGAGGGGGAACTTGGAGGCACTGTATCTAGAAACGATTGATACGAATGCGGTCAATCTGTAGGCAGTGAAGCTGGAGGCAGTCAATCTGGAGGCAGTCAATCTGGAGAGAGTAAATCTGGAGGCAGTAAATCCATCAGCAACAACGCTAGTTTCCGTCAGAAACACCCTGGTGTTGCAGCCGGGACCTCCGACCCTCTGACGGAGAATCACAAGCCTTACGTCACCCAGGCGACAGGTTCGAGTTTACCGGACTGATTTTGTACCCTGCAGATGCACTTAGGAGCACCTGGGAGCACCCCGAATCACAGCAGAGCAGTCTGGGAAAAACAACATCTTCTTTGGGAACGTTGCTGGTACGTGAGGAAATTATAGCTACTACTTATCATTCAACGATTTTTAAAACTCATGTATTCAGTTTGTATTCTCCTCTAGATATCTATGTATCTTTATAGCTACCCATCTATACACCATATATCTGGACTGGCTGCAGGCGGTGCATGAGAGGAATTCGAGGTGCGCCTGAAAATGACGATCATGTAAACTCAGAGATACACATCAGCATCAACTCGAGTTTTCGTCAGAAACACCCAGGTGTTCTGGACTGCTCTGACGTCTTTGACGGAACCTGGAACCCTCTGACGGACAATAACATGCTACCCCTAGCCCAGGCGACAGGTCACGTCGCATACATACTCCTTTACTTTGTGGTGACGTTTACGCACCATCAGAAGCACACTTGTGTTACGCTCTTCGCAGGGGCTGCAGTTATGCTTAAGCCGTTTACACAAAGCCTGGCGATATCAAATCATAGCTACTCATTGTTCAACGATTTTCAAAACTTACTCATTCAGTTTGTATTCTCATCTGTGTATGGATATATCTATATAGCTACGTATCAACACACGGTATATCTGGACTAGCAGTACGCGGTGATTGTCAGCAATTCGAGGTACGCCGGAACATGACGATCAATATGTACTCCCCATCGCTCAATCCACCTCCATTACGGATACGGTGAACGTTCAACGGAGCCGCCAGAGAAGCGGTTGATCGGTGATGGAACCAGAACACTGGAGAACCAGTTGGCGGTGCATTAGTTGTGGTCGTTATCTGCGAATGATATTATTTGGTATGAGACTGAGAGCACTATCCTTAGCTAGGCTAGTTGTGTCGAATGACAACCCGCATCACAGGTTATCAATCGTTCGGTGTCTGCAATTTTTGTTACATATATACAAGGGTTTGATACAGCTGGCTGTAACCGGGGCTGATGCCTCCTGTATATATCTCGAGTCTCTCTTCTTCACACTCCCTTTTCTCTGTACCATAGAATACACGCACACGGTTCTCTCCAACTTCCATACAGTAACAATTTTGGTACAAAAATATGTGTATGGATTCTTCCTAATAGCTATTATGGGTGGTGTACATATATTTATGCCCAAATCTCGGGTCACCGCCATCACAGTCCCGGAGCTCTCTACATATGCAACACTTCCCTTCTTACACGCAGTAAGATGGCGATAGATCATGACCCCCAAAGAAAGTGGAACAAGATCCGAAACCGGGAACCAATGCTGCTCCACCTAAAGTTCAGCTAGCGGGCTGTTGGCACGGGATTTGGCCCGATGGCTTGTAGCCCCCATGGGCCTCGCCTGCCCCCATGCTGAGGAGGAGGCCTAGCTCCGGCACTGGTAGTCGGCTTCGGACTCGGTTGTGATACTCGGCTTCGCCGAGTATGGTCTTTTCTCTGTATATAAGTCTAGTGTTTTCCTTCTCTTGTATCGATAGACAATTGAGCTTCTTCATCCTTTCTCTTTTGCTTTCAACACGGGCACCGGTGACTGCCTCGTACAAGTACAGGTATATTTCAGCAGCCGGCGGGGTGATGATTGACGTATTCACTTCCCACCATTAAGATATTATTGAGCTGATTGGGCGGTCTTTATCTGTCTAAAACACAATGCGGTATCGGAGTGGCTTGTGCCATTGAGCTTCTTGCACATTGCAAACAGTAGGTATATTCGTTGCAGTCAGTTTCAAAAATCCCTCATTCTACAAGTTTAACTATCGCTGCGATGAACACATGCACAAAACACCTCACACATTATCGAATAACGCTATCGTGACATATGATAATCCATAAATCCAAGAAGCATCCGATTCCTAAGCTTTGTAACACGGCATGTCGTTCTTCACAGGTACCCCGCAATCTCCGGAATCGATGCGACTAATCAATTGAGGATGTTTCTGTGTAAATCTTCAGGCCAGGACCCGATTGATAAGTGTCTCAGAAGAACCTTGGTGTGCTAGCTTAGCTCAATGTGAATGATCACGAAATACAAGGAAGTATGAAGCGGCGGTCGAGGATAGAGGCACGCCGCCGTTGAGGTGGTTAACGTTGTAGAGGCGGAAGGCAGGCGACAGTGAAGGCTGTCGGGGAAGGCGAGGGCTGGTGTGACAAGGCGTAAGAGGCGGTTGGCACAGGCGAACCTCAACCATGGAAGTGCCAAGGTGTCAAGGCGCGGATCCCACGACAGCGGGTAGGAAATCGCCTGATGTGATGAAGTGTAGAGCAAGATGCGCTAGTAAAATGCCATGCAACATGGTGTGAGGAATCGGTCGAGGAAGGCGGCGCAAGCGGTCGACAGTTGCTACGCTGGCATCAGGACACGGTGGTGTACATTGCCACCGAGATTGCCTGAGGCGGAGCACGTAGGATGACATAGTCGGTGAAGCGTCGCAGGCGTGAGGAGGCGGTCAAAGAAGAAGGCGCAGGCATATTGCGGCGGTCGAGTGCGGCAAGTAGGTGCGCGACGTGGCGTTGGATGCGGGGTACCTGTGACCAATTCGCCATTAGCATTGACGAGCGTTTCAGTGTGGGGCTGGCCAGATGTTCGTATATACAAGGTGTGGGTGTACCAATTAAGATAGTGAGGAGAGAGTTGCATCATTGGGCCTAAAAACGTGTTGTTCGGTCTGGAATGTAGTGTAAAATCCGAGAGCGGGTAGAGGAATGAATGCAGGCGAGTGGTTAGGTCGTGATAGGCAGTGCATCTAGGGTCGATCGGTTGGCGCTTCCTCGCGCTACATACCTGGGACAGAGGGAGTCATGACGGCGATTTTTCAGGGTGTCGATTGGAAGGCGTGGGAACGTGCAGTGATTGCCAGTAAAGTATACGGTGACTGCTGTAAATGCGGGTGGCGACCAGAGCTCTGCACGCCACCTCCTGTTGACCCGTGCTCTTAGCGGTGGGGTGGAAACTCGTCGATTGTGTACAATCATGGAAAGAGAAGAGTAGAAACTTGTAGATATGACAACCAATCATGTGATCTCGGTCATAAGTTCACCACATGTAAACATCTCCCACACCGGGTATGCAGCTGGCATGCCTAACGCCTGTCTTGGATGTTCGAAATAGCGAATGATGGCGTACGGGCGTAGGAACGCCCCCGTTCGTCTGCTTGAGGGAAAGGACTTTCGCGCCGGCGAGAAAGATCACGTAATGTTCCAGTGCGCAGTGCCATGAGAGATTCAAGAACGACTCATTGTTTCAAAACTATGATGATGTTGCGGTTCGAAAGTCTCTAGAGTTGTGAATGGAAAGGAATAAAAGTTTTGGTCTGAAGCAGGTTGGGTTATCACGTCATAGTGCGACTGGGTGGTTGCATAGTTGGAGGCACAAAGTTACTTCAAGGTTAACGTAGGCATTAGCGCACCTGTATTAAGCGGAATGGATAATCAACAGCTATTGCTCCTTCTCTCCAACCCCACGTCAACAGCGACTGCTCTTTCTTTCCGTTCACTCCGTTCATCAACATACATCATTTTACCCCGATACTGCGACTTTTCTTTCTCCACACCACAGTTCGCAAACGTCCGTCCGGACTACTCTCCTTCAGGGCTCAACATCGTCGTGCCGTCTTCGGCATTAACATAGAGGGACTGGTCCGTCCCGGGCAGAACGCTCCAGGACCAGGGCCTAGTACAAATATCCGTAGCCTTCACCAAGATCGGATATAATGTATCTAGCTTGTTACTGGGAATTCCGTGACATCACACCCCCACACCACTCCGCAGCCGAGACGAGACTAAGACCTCACCCGAACAGACGAAAAGGAAACCTTTTGATATTTAGCAGGGGTTTTTATGTCCGTAAGCGTTCTTAGAGGACAACTATCTGATTATATAACCTTAATTGCCTGGCGTACCTCACTGTCATGTTGATGAATAGCCAATACGGAATCATCCGGAAGAACATTGAGATAATAGATTTCGAGTAATTCCCGTGGAATACCCCCGAAACGTACATACAGATAGTGCAATCATTCAACCACAGCAGGGTAGTCATGTCTACATAACAACCCAAAGTCTTGTCCACTAACTACAAGCAGGTCACAACAAAGCATGCCGCCAGCTATCATAGCTTGCCTTAAAGATGCAACCAGACTCGCTCATTTTCCGAACCGATGCCCATTGCTCCTTACACTATCTACTCTACCGACCCAGAAAAGCTGACCAGACAACCATCCAGTTTCAGGCCAAATATGAATTGAATTCATTGACTGGTTCATTATCGGCCAACACCCAAATGTTCGTATCTTGACAAAGTTCTGATTCTTTAGAATCTGAGTCGGCAGCGAAAAACTGTACCTCCTTTTTTAAAAAGAGAAATTATCTTTTCCTCTCTAACTAATATAGTTAGCATATAGTAATTTAGCTATATGTTAGGCGATGAAAAAGTAAGACGCATTGGGCATATTTTTCACCATGAATATATCTATATCAGCACAGCCAAGGCTGAATATTCAGCAGCGTACCGATTCGAGGGATGCCGGTCAAGATGAGGTGTCTAGGTAAGGGCTGGAAGCCCTATTCGCCGCCTGGTTAGAATAACTGCAACAGTTCGTTGAGATGTTTCGCTCGCTCTACACCTTTTGGTAAGAAGGCAACACCACTATCCAGGTGTTTCAGTCTTAACAGTCAGAGGCGACTGTAGTCTTCCAGGTACCGACGTCACTGTCTCGTCCCGGCCATTATTTAGTGGACTGGTCCATCACTGGTTGCTTTGGCTGCCCTGGGACCTACGCAGGTACCTATAGGGGACAGACGTCTACTGGAGTGGACATTCCGAGGTGTTGCCGGAGGATGTGCTGATTCTGAACCTTGAAATTAATTGCAGCGAGTGCGGTAATGCTGTCAAATACGTAACGGCAGGCCTTAAAATAGCTGTTTTGGGTGCCGCAACCCTAGTCGAAGGCCTGAATACGAAATATCGTACAGAACACGATTTCTACCACTTGACTTCTGTATATCATGCTGTGGTAGGTATGTAGTCCAAGAACTATTTGCCCTGGTCTTAAACGGTCTAAAATTCTCTGCCCCGAAAATAATTGTCCAGTCCCGCATAGAGCGTAGCCCGGACAGGGCAGAATGTTGAGATTCCGGCCGCTTTGTGACGCATGAGGAAAAGCAGGGGTGGCTTGTCAGATCTAGTAATAGTTGCTCATCCTGTTCCTCTTGGACATCCGGCATTGTCATCTCCATCTCCACAGAGTTTCTTAATCCGTGACATAGACAGGAACTTGGGGATTCGAACTATCTTAGTGATTACCACCTGACTTTACTCATCTTGCGGGTGACTGATATCCTAAACCAGGTCCCACAACATTTGGAGTCCTAGATAATTGTTAACGAGAACGGAGACTCTATTTGGTCGGAGGACACGTACTCTCAAGGTGGACCCGGTTGTTAGCTGTCGCCCGGGGATTTAGCGCATCTCGGATAGCCTGAAGGGCAATCTTCATCTGTTCGAGAATTGTGAGGTGTTGAAAGAAGAGAAACTGCGGCGGAGGCAGGACGGCGGCCCAGAGGCGGGAACATCTCTTCCGCCACTGCAGCCGATGGAAAGACCAGCAGAAGACGCTCTGGAAAGCTCGGCCGCAAACAGGACCAGACGAATCTCAGAAGCAAAGACGGCGGCGAAGGCTGAGTGGGAGGCCGACAAATGCAGCAAACATCATGGCTACAGGCTGAAAGGCAAAGCTGGGAGCAAGAGACCCATCCCAATGAATAGCGTGAAGCCTCTGGCAGCCAGATTCTACCGACTGAAGTCCGGACACGCGCCAGTGGGCACGTACCTAAAACGGTTCGGACACCGAGACGATGACAAATGCTGGTGGTGCGGCGGCGGAAGCAGGACAGCCCAGACGCGAGAACATCTCTTCCGCCACTGCAGCCGATGGAAAGACCAGCAGAAGACGCTCTGGAAAGAGGTGGGAAAAGCGACGGGATGGAGAGCGGGCAGATGCCGACACGTGAAAGTCTCTGAGCTGCTCTCCATAGAGAAATGCGACCAAGCGGTGATGGACTTCCTGGCGGCCACGGATGTCGGGAAATTCCCGCCCAAAACGAGCGGAAGAGCAAGAGCCGGCGGGCAACGGGCGGCGGAGGAGTAAGAGCCGGCGGGCAACGGGCGGCGGAGGAGTAAGGACCGGCGGGCTCGCCTTGATTTCATCCCTTTTCCTTTGTATGATATGTATTTGCCACTTTTGGATGCTTTCTTTCTTTTGTCAGAAGGGGACGACGGGTAGTAGGAGTGGAGCTCCGCCATCTAGCCGGCCAGCCCGGAGGCGGAGGGGACTAAGGGGCTGTCATACTCTAAGT
>Ga0307514_10001566_pt1 | contig 27072 bp, 36 predicted proteins | sample 16_EM_MG_FD_203088 | JGI IMG/M metagenome (GOLD analysis project Ga0307514, IMG submission 203088) | Populus trichocarpa ectomycorrhiza microbial communities from riparian zone in the Pacific Northwest, United States - 16_EM | ecosystem: Host-associated > Plants > Roots > Unclassified | place... | reverse complement strand
GGTGAGGTTGCTTATATATCGGCCCCCTCCATTCGGGCATGCACGTGCTCAATTCCAGACTCCGACGGTGATTGCCGCAATCCCAAAGTAGGTAGAGTCGTGACGTCGGTGGCTCACTCTGACTCCTCGCATTTCGGCTGGCCTCGATTGGCGCACCGAAGCAGGATATGTAAGTAATATCGGTTCCTCATAGAGAAATGTGGAGCCAAATCACATAGGTTTGAGCCGGTAGGCAGCCAGCTTACAGGTCTTGTCACGACAATGGGAGTCTCAATGCCACAGCAACCCCATAGCCATTCACCTGCTCTCTGTAAAGTTGCAAGGCGCAAGCCCTTTAGATTTCCGACGGAGCCAAACGATTGTGCGAGGCGATGCGGCTTGGAGCCATGATCGAATGTCGATGATTATCCGGAAGCCTTTCGATCTTCACCTTTGGCCCCAGGAAAGTAGTCGCCTTTTGTGCGCCATGAAATTCCAACAGAGGAGCGGGGAGCCACATCCTCCACAAACCGACTTGACGTAGATCCACTCGGTTCTCCACTGACGTCCGCCTGCTGACTATAAAACCTTGCGCACTGGGAGAGGCCACCGACACAAATCACCTCTTGCAATACCCAGACCAAGCATGCCTCTCTTCCGAAACAATTGGGATAACCAACCCGTCCGAGAGCCAGAGCCTCTCCCACCCTCTCCTCCTCCCAGGAAGAAGACTCTCTTCGGCACTCGTCGTTCTATAGACTCTACCACTCGTCGCACCGACACCGACACCTACAACTACACGAACGGAAACACTCGCTCCTCTGCCGCGAACACCTCTTCCGGAGGCTTCTTCTCACATCGTCGCTCTTCTGATTCCTCCTCCGATCGTTCGACCGGGCGGTCTGGCAGACAAGATCCTTCTATCCACTCTGCCAGACAGAAGGTCGCGGACGCAGAAACTGCAGAACGCATGGCCGATGACGCCCTTAAGCAAGCCCGTAACGCCGTTCGTCAAGCGAGGGACCATGTCCGTATCCTTGAGGATGAGGCGCTCGAAGAGTGAGTGCATTCCCATACTCAACTATTGCAAATGTGTCTCACATTAACTTACTACCTCCTCCAGTGCTCGTCGTGCCAAATTGAAACAGAAGGAGGCGAAGGCTGTTGGAAAGAGCATGAAAAACCTTGGTCGATATGGTCACTGAAGGAATCATACCCCTGCTGCTACTTTTTCATATCCCTAATGCTACCCTTTAGTGACGATGGTCGCGTAGCTCTATTCCATTAATCACCCTTGTACTCTTATTTCGCGTGTCATTTTCCTTCTGCATCCATCCTCCTTTACTGTACCTTTGGCTCAAGTTAGCATGATCAATGTTTGTCACTATTTGTACACCTGCCCTATTGGATACCGTCTGAACTCAGCGGCACTCCCAACGACTGCGACGACGATGAAGGGCCTACTTGTCTGTCTCCTCTTACCCGTCGGAATTGCCCAGGCTGTCCGTGTATATCTCTCCCCTCCGCCTTCCTTGCCGTCCAAGTTATCCGCGAGGCAGGCGAGCTTTGCACTCTCGCGTCACCTTGACTTGGAAAGTTTCGAAACCCTCGACGAAGACAGCTTCGTCTGGGATGGCCCTTTGCACCAGGAATTTCTCGGACGAGGTCCGAAGGACGGACTTTTGTTGAGCATCGATGAATCTCATGTATATGGCACGTTTTCCGCGTCCACTGAACATCTCTGCACATGCCCGCCGATCTAACATGTGCGGTTTCGAACAGACGTCATTCCGAAGAACCTGGATCCAACTTTCGACATCCCTTCAACCTCCTCCATAACTTCTCTCGACTCGCTGGTCTCAACGTTCCTTCATCGTGCACCCTCCACCTACTCCCAAATCTTCTCCGAGGCATCGTACCCCGCACATGGAGTCCCCCGATTACTCGACATTTTCTCCGTGCCTTCGGTCTCGACCGGGACTTTCATGTCTGAAATCTCCACCCTGTTGGATTTTGTTGAATCCGATTCGACTTCTGGGCGGTTTGGGGCGTTCGAGCTTAAGGGTCTCGGGGAGATCCAACGGGCCTTTGGAAGCGGCAGCGAACAGTACCGCGTAGCCGCAGACTCCTTACAAGCCGTTATCCAAAGTGTCGCGGCTAAAGGGTCGATTAACCTCGCCGTGCTCACCCACGCGCCAGATTCCCATACGAAGAGGGAACCCCAACAGTCTCCAATCCCTTCTCCAACCCCGAACCAGCCCATCTCGTCCATTTCTACTTGCCACGATAGTCAAGAAACTTGTGGGAACACTACCTCTTCATGTTCGGGACACGGACAGTGTGTCGAGGTTTCGAAGGCTGGAAGGACATGCTTCATCTGTGCATGCGCCACAACTAAGGACGCGGGGGGCCGTGCGGAAAATTGGGCCGGAGAAGCTTGTGAGCGCAAGGACATTAGCGGGTGAGATATCTCCTAGTTTGAGGTTACTCTAGTTCGAGCTGACCACGGTTTCTAGACCTTTCGCTTTGCTCGCCGGTACCACCATCGGTTTGCTCATTGTTATCATTGGTTCGATTGGACTTTTGTACAAGGTTGGCGAGACTGCGTTACCGAGCACCCTGAGTGGAAGCGTTGGTGGAGGATTGAAGAGGGATTAAATCTGCCTTTCATTATTCGCCTTATAAACTTGTAATTTTTCGACACTGATCACGTTGCGAGACCTCCGAGGATATTGGAGCAATATAAAGAGATAGTTCGTTGTAGACACGGGCCATCTACTTCTAGGGTCGTACAGGAGATAACAGTGAGGATAAGCAAGAAACAGTATCGACTCGTTTGAATGCCTGTACAACATTACATCCCAGGGATAGCTGGGGGGTTACAATTGTATATTGGCGAGAAGAATACAGGGTGTGACCGTGTTGGTGGACGGCTCAGGCTGACTCATCGGATTTTCCCAGGATGATAGGAAGGTTGACTACGCCTGGGGCTTGTTCTTCATAAACGGTCATGGTTTGGTCCCATAGATCCTTGGCGAACTCTTGGCCATCGACGCTCCGACTGTACGAGGAGGTCCTGTATCGAGCGTTGATATCAGCACCAAGTACGCGATGCTCGAAGGTGAAGGGGACATGGACTTACTGCGTCCACTTGGCATGGGAATAATATCCCTTGTGGAACTGTTCGTCCGTAGAGGCGATACCTGCGAGCGTACAGAGCCTTCCACCATCCTCCATCGACCTACAGAAGGTGATTTCAACCATCCTCGTCACGATATTCCGGAAGTCGCTCAGTAACTCCGATTCGGCATATCCAGGCGTAGCGAGGCCAACGATCACCTCCGACGGGTCGACCTTCTCAGCCAACTGCTTGGCGAGGAGGAGTGTCAGGAGCTTGGATGTGTGGTATGGTTGGCCGTTTACGGAGTTCGGGAACCTAATCGTCAGGGCACGATAGGCGTTCGGAAGGGACTTCTCGGTGAAGTTGGAGAACGCGTGGACTTCGGAGGCGATGAACAACAGCCGGGCAGGTTTCCCTCTCACGGTTCTGGTCTTGCGGAGAGTTGGGATGAGGAGGAGGGCGAGGAAAACTGTTCCGAGCGTGTTCGTCTGACCGAAAGCGAAACAGTGGTCAGTTTATTCGTGGTTTGCAAGGATTCTCCGCATTAAAAACGGACCTGGAGATGCACATCGTATCCTGTGGTAGATATCGAGGTTTGGTACTTGTAAATCCCAGCGTTTAAGACCGCAATGTCCACTCTCGATTCGGTGTGTTCAAGTTCTTCCACAAAGGCCTCGATCGACTCGAAACTCTCCATGTCGACTTTCATAACCTTGATCTCTGCAGACGCAAACTCTTCCCGAATTTTCTGGGCAGCGGTTTCACCCTTCTGCACATTCCGCACCCCGAAGAGGACCCTCGCCTTATGGTTCGCGTATAACCTGGCGGATTGAAAACCTACACCAGAGTTGGCACCAGTGATGAGGACCGTTTGGCCAGAGAGGTCGACCTCTGGTGGGATTTGGGGAATGGTCGTCGTGAGTTGTTTGAGGCAGAAGGGAATCGGTCCATCCGAATTGAATGAGAAGGTGTTTTTGTTACCGAAGCAGAACGTTGTGGACGCGATGAGCAACATGATGGGGAGGTTGTGGGGTGTCACCAGCAGTGTGGGACGAGGAGGTAAACCCGGAAGTCGAGAAGCCGTTTAAATCGACCCTGTATCAGTGACGGTGGGGAACCGAGGTTTAACCGGGGTCGGCGTCATACAAGGTGTTCAGTCCCACTGTGTGGTAGACGCTGAGCAGACGCAAGATTGTAGCCCTTGAAAAAAATATGTCTTGGCATCAACTGAACATAGCCGTCGGGTTACGATGACTGACGTCAGTTGAGAAAACCCAACCTGCCCGCACGCTCGTGCGTCACCAACTCCACATTGGCGCTTTTGCAAAGCGAGAGGTGGGGAAGGTCAATGATCCTCCCTGAGCGTGCGGCGTCCAACGTGGAAATTTTGATTGGGATGATGGTGGGATCGCTGACCGGATCCACCACTGTGACGCTGGGGAAAGGAACGTTTGGTGTGAGACCGAGAACAAACAAACGGAGAACAGGTTGGGGGAAAAAAAACCTACTCAGACACATTGCCACGTCGGCAGAACTGCAGGGTGACCATGGCAGCTCGTGAGTACCCCTTTTTCCCCACTACTCGGAAAACACATACTTTGCGATTTCCGCGAGCCGGATCCGAGGGGTGGCTGGTATACATTGGCGTCCCAACCGCTCGCCGGCCGCTGATGCAGACACTCGGCGCTCGGCGCTCAACGTCAACGGTCATGCCTGGGCCCGACCACCGAACAACGGAGTTTTCCAGGCCCGCGGATAGAGAGGAAGCCGACCGCAATCGATCTTGGCGTCTTTTCCATGAAGGGATGACTGAACCCATTCTGACTTCTCCAAAGTCCATACTTGACAATCCGTTAGGCCTCTAGGAGAGGATTCGCTTCAGACAATAGTTAGAGCTCCCCGCTCAAGATCCGCGAGAGGGGGGGAAACATCGCATGAGCGTTGATTTACGTTTCACTTTCAGGGGTAACGTTGATCGGCCTTGCATGTCGATTCGTTATCCTACCGGTGTTGTCGCTACCGGTCATGATGGCAATTATATGAAAGGGGGAATCTACATCACAGGTTATTAATCTCCATGGCTCTACTACACACCTTCGCGACTAGCTGCCAGAGGATGCGTCTAATACGTGAGTCAAGAGATAATAAAATAAGACAGTTTGTATCTACAAATTGGTATCAGTCATGGGAACCACCGTTTGGTGAGGGAAGGCATAAACTAAGAACAGAGATGATACAATCGCAAACAATCGGCCTGTTTCGTGTCATGAGAGCCAGTGAGAAGGATGAAATATCAACTCAACCTCACAGTGAATACGTCAGTAAGAGCCCAAGCGTTGTACCCATCAAGAAAATAAAAGGAAAGGGGAATACCCGATTCTATCGCCTCCCTTTTTTGCGCTTGCCACCATCGATGATGGCACCAGCTTCGCTGACCAGTCTCTGGAGCGTCCCGGATTCGTCGAGTTCTTGGATTCGACTGGTGGTCGAAACATTGATCGGAGTCCCGTGCACAAGCAGAATTGGGAATGAAGAAGATCCAGTAAGGCGGTGGAGAACAGGCTCCAGTACGTCAACGTCGACACGCTCATTGATGTCGATAGCAATGGGCGGTAGGCGCAGATTGAAGGAATCCACGAGGGAGCGGAGTTCACGTGTAACGGCAGAAGGCTTCTCACACGCGTCAGTAAGTCTCTTCTTCGGGGATTAATCGAGGGAGAGGGTGGATACCTTTGTATACATCACGACGGGATGATTCTCCCAAGTCGAAGTGACCAAACGTTTCAGCTCAGCTTTCGCTCCGTCCCTCCGTGTGTCAAAATCGAGGATCAGCTGAGGGTCGATGGGCTGGTGGGGATCCACGGATGACGGGAGCACGTTTTGGTCCGGTAGACTGAAGATGAAGCTCGAGAGCGCCGCCAACTCTTCCTCTGGTGTGAGAGTGATTTGAGGACGTGAGGCGAGGAGGTCCTTATGCGTCGGACGCCAGGGACGGCCGGTGGAATGAGCGACCGTATTCATGGCCGCCTGGAACGGGGACTTGATTTGCTGTGGTATAGCCACAGGCCGGAGGTTGGAGGATCCATTGACGAGGAGAATGTAGACCGAGACCGAGAAGAGTGAAAAGAGGGCGAGGAAGGTTGTGCGTTGCAACCACTGCCTCGAGATAAGGGAATGCGTTACTGTGAATCTTGGACGGCTGAGCTTGGATGAAGACGAGGGAGGGAAGAACCGAGGTGAATAGGGCTCGGGTACATCAAAGTCGATCCTCGGGGAAGGGAGATCGAGCGTAGGGTTCCTTCGGTGCATCGGTGCGGAGTTGGGTACCATACGAAAGATTGAGGGAGGTATAGCTATTAGAGAGAAGCGTAAAGACAGATGGGGGGAGACGAAAGCAAGTAAGAAGAAGAAGAAAAGGAAGAAGGAAAGTGAAGCCTTGTGGTGGCAGGCGCGGAAACACTCGGAGACGCCCACGTGTGAAATTCGCTTCGGTTTTTCACCTGTCTCCGACCACCAAGAGGAAACGAGGACGGCGAGCGGTGAGTGAGGTGAGGATGGGATTCCATTGTCTTGAGTGATGAGCTTTTTGCTGTGCACCAGTCGCGAGGTTTCTCGTTGACGAAAAATACCCTGGCCGTCTTTTTATACGCTCAGACGTGCCCTGATCTTTTTTTCTCTCTCTTTTCTTTTATTCGAAGCGTTCATGATCACACCCAGGTCTTCCCAAACCGTCCTCGATTCGGTATCATGAGTCCACTATGGGCGCGTTCTACTGGCTTTCCATCAACCGCCATCTTATCTCCCCACCATGCAACGAAAACTCACCCTAGTACGTTCGTTCTCCAACCCGATTATCGCTGCCTAGCTCACTCACGCTCCAAATAGACCGAAGGTGGATTCCCTGGTGATTTCCTATATTATTACTGTGTTGAATTTGAGTTTGTTGCACTCATCTAGCTCAGATCGCGGGTGAGATTTCCCTCTCACTTTCATTGCCCAGATACTGACCACTCACCGCAAATGTACCAGATCTGAAGGAAGCCTTCGCGGTTTTTGACCAAGGTGTGTCCCCCTTTGGTTTACCCACCGACCAGTACCTTGAACCATATTCACTCACCCACCTTCATTTCCAGATGGGAACGGTACCATCACACCCTTTGAACTACAGTTCCTCATGAGGAGAGTTTTGGGTGACATCCCCTACCTGGAGGATCAAGTCAAGAGTATCATCGAATCCGTCGACGCAGACGGTTCAGGCACGATCGACTTTGATGAATTCCTCGACCTTATGTCGGACCCGAGGTTCAATGATCTTGCCAAGGACGAACACAGACAGGCGTTCGAAATGTTCGATAAGGATGGCAGCGGTCACATCAGCGTTGCCGAGCTTAAAGAGGCCTTCAGCAATCTCGGTGAGCTCTCGCTGAATTTATCTTCTACCAGTAAATCGCATCGAGTAATCCACGTCTTGTTCTATATAGGCCAAAGGCTCGACGACGACGAGTTCGACGCCATCCTTCGAATGGCCGATCTAGACGGGGACCAACATATCAACTACGAGGAATTCCTTGAGGTAAGTTCGTGCCCAGCATTTCTGTTCGTTGTTTGCACAGGAATTCATCACGCTGCAATCAGATGATGAAGCGTTAAACGGAGAAACTATCCTCACTCACAGCACTGAGCGTCTGTATGTACTATTAAAAACACAACACATCACGTTCTCGTTGTTTTGGTGTACGCTGTCCTGTACATTGTTGCTCCGCTTACCATGGTCACCTTCTCTTACCTACCACCACCACCACTCATGAAACAAACACCTGGGTTACCAAACCCTGTAACCGCCTCGCCGGCATTCAGAAGGAGGAGAACAATTTGGTTCTTGCTCGCTTGTGTCATTTGCTCCTTCCTCTATTTCTCCTCGTCCATTCCTTTCAGCCTCTTTGGACCACCGCCGGTGGAACCAAACTCGTTGGACCGCAGCGTACGGGAACTCTACGGTCTCCAACACTTCGTGCTCAACCCAGGTTCCAACCTGCACAGCATCCTGTACAAGGCGAACAGGGACCGACCCCAAGGCGTTCCCGTGCACGATCATATCCGAGGTGACGACGACGACGGAGACGGAAAATCGGACCCGGAACACGAGAGATTGGATCCGGCAAAGGAGATTGATTTGAGGGTTTATTCGTCGTTTGATGGAGATGACAATTGGGCAAAGCATGTGAGGAACTTACAGGACAGTTCCCCACTTGTGGTTTTCAGCAAGGTACGGTTTTCCAAATGCCTGTCTTTTGCATTCGAGCTCGGAATTGTATGTGGGCCGTCGGGTAACCGCGTACACCGCATCGTGATCCGTGCATATTCCATCATTTTCCCGCTCATCTTTTATGTCCATCTTGGAGGAATGAGAAGCTGATGGGTCATTCACCCCCCTTCTCCGCGCGTGTGCGGATACTCAAAGTCGTATTGCCCGTTCTCCAAAAGCGCCAAGGACATCATACAGACGTATGCCTTGGACCCTCCTCCTAAGATAGTAGAAGTCGACCTTCGTAGTAAGCACATCCTTCAACTCGTTTCTTGCACAGGCTCTAACGCCGCGCTACGTCATCAGAGGATGGGGACCTGCTCAAGGTCATTCTCACGAGGTTGACCAACCACTCGACGTTCCCAAACATCATCCTGCGTGGCCGTTCGATCGGCGGCGCTGACGACCTCAAGAAGTTACACGATGCAGGAACGCTCAAGGAACTATTTGAAGATAACGGTCTGTCGGTGCACGGTTTGACATGAGCTGCTCAAGCTCAAACCGCTTTTCTCCGAGGAATGATTTTCACACATCACGAGTAACGTCTCTCTATTCTTGAAGGATACAATGGACGATGTAAATTATACAGTGTACGGCCCCCGGATGTATGATATATGTTATCGGAGTGGTCAAAACTGTCAAAAGTAGGAACCGGCCCCGGAATAGTTCGAAGTCTCGGTTGTTGAATGGTGATCATCATCGTCCCCTGTAGATACCCCCTCGCTGACTAAAAGTTTTTCCAGTTGATGTGAAACGTAGCCTGGAGATCCGGGACCGAAAGCTGGAATGGGAAGTTCAAATTGTCGGGCTGAAACAGCCATTTTACCCGCTGGGGTGATGGCTTGTAATTCGGATTGAGAGAGGACAGGTTTGAACGAGATCTGTCGACAGTGTGATTAAAATGAGTATGATATGGAACACGAACTGGTCAGGGAAGTAGGGGTCCTTACTGTGTCGTTCATGTTCCTGTAGTGTTTGAGGAAGACAGTCACGGTTTCCAGCTCCTTCGCAACGGTGGCCTTCCTCCTTTCCCTCGTTTTCTTCTCGTTTTCGTTGTTGATACCCGGGAGGGTAATTCCCAGCTTCGTGCCGTCCTTGAGCTCTTCCAGCTCCTTCTTCGCCCATTGAAGATACCCAACCGCCTGTCCGGCTCGGTCTGATCCCCCGCTCTCACCACAATCAACACCCAGCCATTTGCTCGCCAAAGCGGAGTGCAATGCAGCTTCATCGGCGAGGTACCTCTTCAGCTCCGGAGTAACTTCCTCGACGCTGCCTTCGTTTGCCTCGTCGTCGGTACCCTTGTTCTTGCCGAACGATGGCTTGAACTTGGATTTGGACTTTGACCCGCTCGCAGTCTTCACTAGCGATCGGGCGGACGAGAATAGGGATGCACATTCTAGATGCAATTTTGCAACAAGTCCTGGCGGAGGGTGTGACTTGGGTAATGGGGGTCCAGGGGTAACGGTGTTGTCGTATGCCGACTTGGAAAGTAGTTTACGGATGGCCAGCGCCTGAGCTTCCGCCAACGCCATCCTGAAGGATACCGGGGGTTAGGATGGTCGCAGACTAGGACTCGTTCTATAGTGTGGTACCTTGATAATCCGATCGTAACTTCTCGGGAAAGTTCCGGCGGGTTGGCATGGTCCCTCTTGATCGTATGTTTCTCCTGTTCCCACTTCCCAAGGACGGTCTTCGCGACATACTCGAATACCCCCGACGCCTTGCAAAGAAGGGTCACTGCAAAGTTCAGTCTTTCGTCCTTGGCTTTCAGTTCACTCCCCATGATGGCCCGGTCGTACTCGTAATCTCCGAGAGAGATCACAACGCAATGTGCGAGATTTGACAGACAGTATCCGTATGTCAGGATCGAAAAGGTCATCTCGACTGAAAGCGCTGCGAATGAAAGCTTTGAGGATGAATGAAGGAAAGAAGACGATAGAGTGGATTTCCAGCTGAAATCTGAAGAGAACGGTTATGTGAACTCCGGAATTAGGGAGGACTCGGTCAGCACAGACCTGGATTTGACCGAGGTACCAAGTCGTCGCTATCTCGGCATGCAGCTATCCCGGCCAGTAGTGGGAGGTAGTCATCCAGAGTCTGAGCTCGGAACGAAGTGCGTCAAGACCCTTCCTATACACGGTATCTGCGAGACCAGGCCGAACCTTCACGAGCTTGAGATAATCCTTCTCGGTGTTCCGTTTAGCGTCTTTCAGCAGCGTACGCAGGTTGGCCCGGCGCTCGGTCGTATCCGCAACTTGGGTGATGTATGACCCGACCGCGTCACCATAACAGTGCGAAAACGACAGCGACTCTGTTGTTGGGAGTTCGTAGATGTAACCGCTCATGGCGGTTTCAAGATGAGATGATCTCCCAGGCTGATCGCCAGGCGGTGTGCCCCTTGATCGAGGGCGACGGAACAAAGGCGGCGGCGACCCGTGTGGATCACATTTATGTATTGATGAACCGACTCGGAGGATTGGGATCTAAGCTACGATATGCTGAAGTGTATGTATAGAGATTTTCTTTGCGGGATGTTACCGGTTATCGCTTGGATTTCTTTGTCCGAGACCCAGTCTGGCCAGATTGCTTTCGCTTTTTCGAGTCCGTGGCTCGGGACTTTTGCAGTTGACCAACCTTGTTCAACATCTCCAACAAGATTCGCTTCTCCCCCGCTCGAACGATGACCGCATTTCGCCTCCTCAGTGGAAGTAACGGCTGGGAGAGAAGTTCCCAGTCAGCCTAAAACGCAGATCAGTTTTTTCCCACCACTCGGCCTATGGCCCTGGTGTAAATACCTCAATTGTGGAGGGGAACTCGACCAGTCTTCGTTGCAACCCCTGATTGATCACAGCAAGCGCGGTGATTCCATCTTCTTCACTGAGCTTTGGTTTCGGCAGCTTTTGTTTCTCTTTAACTTTCTCCCAGCTTTCGGGCGATAGGAGGAGCAGCCGAACGAACGAGATGAGTGGAGATGGAACCTCGAGGTCCTCAGCTTCGATCACGAATGTGCTATCAATCAACTCAGTTAAATCTGACACGGTAGAGTGCGACACAAGTACTCACTCATCTCCAGACTCTTCCAACCACCAGTCGATGCGCCCTTGCAGAGCCTCGGCACTCACGCCATTGGGAGGAACGCCGACCACAGGGGAAACAAAGACGTTTGCTGGAATTTCGACAACGTCTCCAGGGTTACCCTCCCCGCCTCCTGGCAATTCAAATACGTCAACGTGACCATACCGTCGAAGAAGCTCCGAATTGGGAAGCTCTCCATATGTGTTCCACTGCGGCAAGGCAACCCAGTGAGTGGCCGTCCCAACAGCGAATTGGATCTCACGATTTGGCTTCCGGCTGTGATCACTTTCGTGGTCACCATTTTGAGTTCCAGCTGTTCATGGAATAGCCGCGCCTATAAACCACGAATCAGATGTGTGCAAAAACGCCACCCAGGCAACGCACATTATTGCACCCGAACCTGGCGTTCAACATATCGGCCATGGGCACCATAGCTACGTCACCCGAGTCGTCGTCGCCTTCTCCGTCGCAATCGCCAGGGTTTTCATCGACCTCGTCATTATTTCCCTCGCCGGTTTCTAGGGGATCCAGACCATCATCAGCGCTCATCTCACCCTGAGGCACTCCATCCTCTTCCTCGTCGCCGGCGGGATGATCCCACTTCTCGACCTGAAAGCTCCTCGAAAGGATCCTGCTGCCCATTACGTGGTAACGTTCGAGCGTGTACCATCGGTTCAAATGCTCTGGGGGGAATAGATCTGGACGGCTCTCTATTGTAGGTACCACCTTGTTGTAATAATCCCTCTCCGCGTCGGGCTTGCCAATTTTGCCTGGAAACATGCATTTTGAGTGACTTTACGCAAGGCACGATCGCGGAGGTCGGTACCTACGACGGAAGTTCCATCAAGTTCGGCCAGTTCTTCATCGCTCCAAAACATTGGTGTGTCGAAATATGATGGCAGCGAAGCTTGACCCATGCAGTCTGTAAATCCGCGTGACAAACACAGTCCTGCAAATCAGACACACCTAGATAGTGAAACCATCTAGACTTTTCGACCCTGGATTCTTCCCACATCATACAGAGGATCAGTCCAGCCCAGCCTTTGTGAAGTTGAAACGATGACCAGGAATCACTCCCAAAGAGATCGGGCAAGGTGCATGATCTCGTTGAAAGGGTCAAGATCCGTGGTATCGAAAACAGGACGTGCTCTTCCTTTAGGAAAAGTTTCAGAAGGTTTTGAATACCACAACAATAATCAAAACAACGTATGGCATGCATCATACCGGAATGTCCTTCAAGGCAATCGCTCCCCAGCCTTGACCAGGGAACTCTGTAAGCCCGAAGTACTCTGTATCTACGACCCCGCCTTGAGAGATAAACCATGGTATTAGCTGGTCCATTGCGGGGAATGGAAGCGAGGTAGATATTTTGGATCCGGACGATGTTTTTTTTTTCGGCTGGGCGTCGATCAGCGGCATCTCCGATCGCGCGACGGCAACGGCCATCGTGAATCGTTGTGGCTGTCAAGCACTTTCAAAGTTCATCAGGGACCACTCGAAGTAGGTTGCAGATTCTATTGCATAGGGCCACAGCTCCGATAACGCTTACACCTTGTCTCAGATCCTGGCGGAATCAGGGGTAATGGATCTAATTTCTATCTCGTTGCGACCGAGCCCCCGTTTCATCTCCATTCCAACAAATGCCGTCATGGTATCCGTTAATCGTCAAGTTGACTATTTGCATCAGCAAGATGCCCTTCAGCTTTTTTCGCACTAGTCAAACGCGACCGGACACTCTGGTATAGGTGCGGGTCATCTTTTAACAACAAAGGCCTCGCTTTCGGAGCCGGAGTTTTCCCACCCATCCGGACGCTCTCCGCTTGATCTTCCTGGAATATCCTCGATATACTTTTGGATCTTGTTATTTGAATGCGCATCATCCTTATGCGGAGATTCTGCGCCTCAGATGAGAATCCAAAGCGATCCTGGGACACACATATTGTAAGTTTTTTCCCAATAACTTATCGTTCCGCACGGGCTAACAACGTGATCCGTATTAAGGGATGATCACCAGCCCACCACGGACGTGGAAATTTTCTTATAACAGGCAGCGCCTCAGACGCTGCATCTCGTAACAATGTCCACTCTGCACCTTGTCGAGTGTGTTTGCCACGGGTATATGTTCTTGGGAGGTGTTCACGAAGGGTCGCAAAGCACTGATAACTTCCAGGCAAGGGGAAATATCTCGTTTCTCATGACTTGCATCTAATACTCCGCGTTAAAGTAGGGGGACACCAGCGTCATCGACCTTGAACAAATCTACGAGTCTGGGAGTCAGCAGACTCCCATGGGCTTCTCGAACTTGCCTTACCCACCGAGGGATCTTAGTTCATCGGAAATGCTACCTCCGTCCTATTCAATCCATTCGCCTAGCTTTCGACTGCCACCCGAGTGCGACTGTGGGCTCTGTGGAGGACTAGAGGTTCCACAGCGGCCATACAACCCCGCTCACCTACCTCCTGACCTCTGTCATCGGGATAGAGAGATTCTCAGCTTCTCGAAGGGAGGGTGCGGCATACGCGTTGTCGATGCGGTCAGTAACCGTTTGAGCGGATTGGTAGGAGGTGACGACTTAGTCTTCGTGAACACTGCCGTTTCCACCTTCTCGCTCAGAATCGAGGTAAGGATTCTGTACGTTCGGCTTCCGCGTCGGTGACTGGGATATTGACTCTTTGGCTTAGTGGCCGGGGTATCGTATGTGGACGGGAAAGGTACGCTTGATTTGTCTCCGTGTACTTGTCCAGAGGTGTTGACAATCTGCCAGTTCAGGGCCAAGAACTGGGGCGGAACCAAGGGCCCCGTGACACGTGCACGTCTGGCCTCACAACTGGGGAAACGCATCGCTGAGTTCATTGAGGTTAGGCTTGTTTAGCTTTGGGTATCAGGCCGCATCTAATTCTCTGTCCCATAGGATATGGAGGATGTCGTATGCACAGACCTTGCTTGGAAGGTTGGCTCGAAGAACATAAAGGTTGATAACCTTGTATTGGTATCGTTGACTCGTGTATCTAAAGGCTCCTGGCAGCCACTCCTCAGACTATCGGTCTAGTCATTCCACATTACACTCTGCGTATCTATTGTATCAATAACGGGACTCGTCTGTTTCTACCATCGTTTGCTTCCGTTTTTCGAGTTGGGATTTTCGGGTGACGCAGGGTGTGACGTGAGCGCACGTGATACATCACGAAGCACCACACATTTGTACGGAGGATCGGACATGCTCCTTACTGTCTTGCTCATCCTGCCCATCATGTCCATGCTCTCAGCTCTCACTAGGTCTACTGCACGCACATTTAATCGCACCACAGCAAATAGGGCTCCCGCTCTGTTTGCGAGAGGAGAGCATACGCTTCCAAAACTTCCGTATGCTTACGACGTGAGTCTGGACTCTCGCTTACTGTCTCGTCGTCCACTAGAGGCTAGGTCGATGTTGATACCGTCGGATTGGGTTGTGTAGGCTCTCGAGCCATATATCTCAAAGGAGATCATGGAACTTCACCATACTAAGCACCATCAAACATACGTGAACGGTCTGAACGTGGCGGAGGCGTCCCTCGTCAAGGTTACAAGTACCAAGGAGCTCATTGCGTTGCAACCTGCGTTGAAGTTCAACGGAGGAGGTCACATCAACCATTCCCTGTTTTGGAAGAACCTTTCGCCAGCCAACGAGGATGGCGGAAAGCTACCAAACGGTCCTCTGAGGAAGGCCCTGGTCGCTGACTTTGGCAGCGTCGAGGACTTCAAAAAGCAGATGAACACCATCACTGCTGCTATTCAGGGTAGTGGCTGGGGCTGGCTCGTATGTGGTTTCGCTTCTAGCCCATCAACCACCGATCATCCTGAGCTAACGCGACGATATCTCAGGGGTACAACAAATCCACCAAGAGGCTCGAGATTGTCACCACCGCTAACCAAGACCCGCTTCTCTGTGAGTAATGATCCGATGAATGCCGGCAAGTGGATTCCTGCTTACGGGTTGGTTTCCTTCCAGCCCATGAGCCCATCATTGGAATTGACATTTGGGAGCACGTTCGTAAAACAATAACGGGGTCATGCGGGACTACGTTTCTAACTTCTGTGATTCCGACAGGCATTCTACCTGCAATACAAGAACGTCAAGCCGGACGTAAGATTTCCTGTCGATTGATACTGTTCGTTTCGTTGCTGACCCGTTCTTGCAGTATCTCAATGCCATCTGGAATGTTATCAACTTCAAGGAGGCGGAGAAGCGATATGTCGAGGTCAAGCATTGATGTCATTCAAAAGTAGAACTCCTGTAGAACTGATAAAGCAAGTCTACACTGAAAGCAAAAAAATATAAGGATATGAACGGTGAAAACGCCCAGCGATGTAGCACCGTAGCGTCATTGAAAGCGGGAAAGCACACTGGTACAACAAGCATAGTCCACGTTTCACATCTACCTTCCGCAGGACTTTTACCTATCAAGTGCACCATCGTCCTCCCTCGGTCGCTTGGTTCCAGTTCGGATATCCAATGAGGATAGCTGGGGGGGTGCGGTAACACCTCCCGTGACGCCTACAACGAGGCCCTTCAACCAACCATTCTCCCTCCTGAGACCCTCGCACTCCTTCTCTAATTCGCTAACCTTGACCTCCAACTCCTTGGCTTTCTTCTCGAGGGCAGCTTCCCTCTCCTTCTTTTTAAGTCTGAATCGTGCAGACGCGGCAGTATTCCTTCGACGCTTATCTTCTGCCGGGTTGAGTGAGGTGGAATTGTATTCATTTGCGGAATCGTCAGGGATAGCGGCAGCGTCGGTAGGAGACTTAGTCACCCGTGCGCGCTTACTTGCCGAAGAAGACAGCTTATTCAGCTGGGTCTGCGCATCAGAAGTGGGTGAAGAGGGGATGGGGGTTTGTGCCTCAGGGGAGGTGGGAAGGGGCAGCGACAAGAGCTGGGCGAGTGATGCCACGTTTGCGGGCAGCGTGGAACCAGCAGGGGCGGGTGGTTGAAGCTGGAGTTGTTGCTGAAGCTGCTGCTGTAGTTGGATCCCGAGAGGGTTTACCCCGAATGAAGCAAGGAGGCCGGCGAGATCGAGCGGATTCTGGATCTGCCTCGGTCCCGATGCTTGAGCCGGGGGAGAATTTTGGTTTGGGAGAGGGATGCCCGTAACGACGTTTTCGTGGGCGTCGCCGGGATAAAGCAAGTCGTTCTCTTTAGCGGAGACGTCGTCGTCGTCGTCGCCGTCGTCGCTGGGAGTTTTTACTTCCCCCGGGTGGGAGGAGTCGCTTTTGCGGAGCAAGTGATCGTCGGATTGGAATGAGATGGTGGTCCATAAATCGAGCTGCGCATTGAAATCGGAATAGGTAGGGAAGTTAAGTAGGTCCCGTGAGTCAGAGGAGTATGACTTTGAGTTATTGGTCGTTTCAATCTCGTTGAGGCCCTGAACGTTCGAGGCCATCCTTTCTTGCGCGCTGGAGGGGGGATCAAGGATGGTGAGAGGAAAACTGATGATGGCGAGTGTTTATGGAAAAAAATCGCGAAGTGAGCCCTGGTTATCAATCGCTGACTAAGTCCGAGGTCACATGGCCCACAATCCCGTCCTCCACCGGGTCCCCGCACTCCGGTCCGAAAAAAACCCTCTTCCCACGCCAATTTGTCCCGGTAGTGTACCATCCCATCCTGGTCCCTGCCAGTTACACCTCAGCCGAAGAGCGTGCTTCTCGTATGGCGTCCCGACTGAGACAAAAGTCAATGTGTTCGTTCAAACCTTGGTTGTCTGTCAACAGCGTCCGAGAGCACACAGGACAGTGCTGTTCTGTCCTATCTTCTCCCCTTGCTGGGGCAGAGTGAGACGACGAGCTCATTCCACCCAATTGGAGTCGATCCGACCTGTCCCCGAACCCTTCACCAAGGCAGGTCTCATCACCATAATCCTCGTCCCGCATTTCCCCGCTCGTTCTTCGCCGCTTGCTTGAATTAGTTTGATTCGCCCCGACTGGCTCGAAGAACTATTTTCAGCAGAATCGGTATCCAGTCTCCGATCCGACGGCAGAGATATTAAACGCACCCGCTTGATACCCTGTTTCTCGTCCTCCCTGAGATCTTTGAGTTTGGTTACTCTCAACCCGATAAGTCGTAAGCTAAGGGGGAATTCCGGCAACAACAATTCCTTTCCAATCTGACCTCGAAGATTCAGCCATCACACGAGGATGGCCGAGGAAACCAACGGGACTAACGTTGAACAAGTCATCCTTCTTTGTTACCCAGTGGTTCGCCACTTTGGCACGAGTGCACACTGACGCAAACTCCGTGTCGGATAGCGCAATCTAGGAGAAGATCCCGATCATTCCTCACCTTCGTATGTACTCCGTTTGAACTTGAGGGTGACGGTGCGGCCTGCCCAGCCCTTGTCCGCCATGTCGCCTTCTAGTTCCTCGGCCACCTCCTCGAGCTTCTGTAGGATCTCGATCTTGTCGTCGAGGGGATTGAAAGTCCTGCGGGAATTTAAGTACTAGTGGACTCGAGATTCATCAATCTAAACAGACCTCTCGGCACCGATGCTCTTCCTCTCCCCTCGTGCCCACGGCTCAACTATATTGGACCCGATCCCCAGGTACGCACTGAACAGCGACCGCATGCCAAATTCTTTATCCATAAGGAAAAGTACGGCACGGTGGGTGTACACATCCCCACATGACTTGATTTTTTTGAGCATGCTTTAGTTGGCAGGATGAATGTGGATCGCCGGTTACCTTGATCCCAATCGAATCCAGCAGTCGTTCGTTCACACGACCAATCCCTGGAATCTTCCTAATAGGTAGCTCTTTCATGAATTCTCGGACGACTCCCGCATCGAACTCAAGGTGGAATTGTCCATTTGGCTTGTTCTGGAAAGTCAATTATGTGAGCGATCATCCACCATCCTTGTTGAGGGCGGCCCGTTACCTTGTCTGAGCAAACCTGGATTGGCACGACGCAACGTCACTGATGGGAATAAAGATGATCCTGGATAGCCATACCTTTGCAAGCATCTGCAACGCCACTCATTGAGTATATTGCAAGTTATTCTTGGACCAGCCTTCCTACCATGTTCGGAGCGATCCCTGCGCTGACCGTTAAGTTCATCTGCTCTCGTACACGATTCCGCATCTGTTGTACACAATCGGCAACATCTAGGTTATGGGTCTGACAGTATTCCGTTATACTGCGCCCCTACAGTCAACCTAGCGACCGCGTTCACGACTGTAAGGACGTACTTGAGATATCCTTCATCGCAGCCAGCTGCGAGCATATTAGGGTCATATTCACGAAAAATGTTCATAATTTTCCCAGAAATGTTCATGTAGTGGTCGAAATGATGATCAACCATGATCAACTCTGGACATAGCTTTTTGGCAATAAACCCTAGAACATACTTTGTCAGTTGCAAACAGAAGTGAGAGGAGCTACACAGACCGGGCATCCCAGACCGAACACCAAACTTCCTTGCATCATAGGACGCGGTCGAGAGCATTGCCATGCCTCCTACCTACTCTGTGGTGCTCAGCGAAGTTTGGGGGGCCTGGACCTTGCACGCGCACCGCGAAGGGCTTCCCAGTGAGGGAAGGGTCACGTAACAACTCGACGCTGGCGTAAAACGCGTCCATGTCAACGTGGACTATGTATTGCGTTAGGCCTCGATGTGCTTCGAGGTCTGCAATCTGATGGCCGGGTGTTATCACGTATTCCAAAGGCAGGAAGAAGTTGTACCATACAATTTTGTCCGTGGCACGTTCGACATTCGCTACGTATGATGTACGTCAGCGCCTAGACGCGAGATTTGTCGTTATGCCTCGTACCAAGATCAACCCCTCTTGTAACCTCGTCGCGACGCTTAAGTAACTTCTCGATACGTTCAGTCAGGTCCTTGTCCTTCCGTTTCTCGTTCTATCCAGCGAAAGAAGTTCAGGCATTGTGTGTCGACCGACTCAGGGGAACCAACCTCGTAAAAACGAGAGCCCTTCGACGCCTCAGCAATGATACGGTTGATTTCTGTTTGATCCTTCGCCAGACCAGCCTTGCCTGTTGACGGTCCCGCCAACCTCTTGAGGAGACTTTCCGAGGTCTGGGAGGGCATCATTGTGACCGAGAGGGCATGAGATTGTGGGACTCTCCTCCGATTGTCGCGCCGACACGAGTCAGGTGGGCAATGGCTTTGTCGCGCGTGATGAGAGGAATAAATGAGTGGGTCCTCCTCAAATTTCCCACGATTGCTCATTCCATCCAATCGCCAGTAAAACTTCCGTGGAAGCGAAAAAGACATTTATAATTATGCGACATCTAAGGTAGCACCAGATCCTATTGCTCGTACGGAGGGAGCCCCCATTCCTCTGGTCGAAATTCCTCGAGTGACTGGAGGATTTGATCGGCAGCGACGCCTCCGCCCGCCTCAAGAGCGCGAAGTTCGGGAACCGCGACCCAAACAACTGCGAGATGAGGGAAGGTTAACGGAACAACCTCAGCCCATAAACTGCCTCCTCACCTTTCATTCCTGCCCGCTTCCCAGCGATAACACCAGGAATCGCATCCTCGAAAACCAACCCCTTCCTCCTCTCGGTCACCCATTCTTCCGCAAGATCTATGGATATCTCAGTCGGTACGTCTCCGACACTCCTTTCCAAACATTCTTTCGCAGCGACGAGGAAGATGTCCGGATGGGGCTTCCCTCGGCCTTTCCTGATCCCTCTTTGCCCGTTCGCCACTCGACCGGGAACATCGGGATCCTCAGGGAGAGGATCACCTGTGACAACGTTCTTGTCGAGATTAAAATGCTGGAAAACGGATTGCACCTGGGCACCACTTGTTTTCCGGACGTAGTTTCTCTTTCTGCTCCCCGTAGCAACAGCCATGGGTATATTGTGTTTTTTCAAGTGATGCACCAATTTCTCAATACCAGGCAGGAGAGATAAATTTGGCCATGCCTTATCTTGGACCTCGTCTTTGCGCCTCAGGTATTCCTCTAAAGTTAGGGAGATATCTGGGAAAAACGACAGTACATGCGAAGCTGCATCCTTTTCTGCTAGAAAACGGTTGGTTTAGCGTAGAGACGGTTTGGGTCATGGTTGCTCACGTTTCCCCATGAGTCCAGCCTTAATATCCCATGTCATCTCTTTACCATACTCGGCGAGGATGTCATCTACAGACCGACGATAAGGGTTCGAAGAAGGGGTGAAAGCCTGGTCTGACTGGTCACTCTGGTATACACAGCTTCCGAATCAATCATCAGTCCTTGAGGAGGGATGAGAATGGTGGACTGATGATGCGACTGGATCAAAATACCATCCAGATCAAAAATCACGTATTCGACGTTCGAGCGAACAGAGGACTCTGAGGCCATGATTGCTGAAGCGCTGAAGTATAGAGCCTACAGGGCCAGTGGAAGATGTCGAGATGATCAAGAATTCGGTTGGACGATGATTACGACCATGCGTCGAGAATGCACGAAATGACGCGTTTGTGTAAGCACAACCGGTGGGCAGCTACACTACAATAATTACAACCGTTTTCGAAAACCTTGTCCTCCCTCCTTTTACCCCTTACGCTCGATCAGCGGGCAAGCGATGTTTGGTTCCAGCCGAGGAAGGGAAGGGGCCAGCAGTCGCGTTCAATGTGAACTTCAAGTTCAACGTCCCACCCATCACTGAACTCGCTCGCCATCCCTCGTTCTTTTCGCTCGTTACTACCAGGTCCTATTGCTCGTACGGAGGAAGCCCCCACACCTCTGGTCGAAACTCCTCGAGTGACAGGAGGATTTGATCAGCAGCAACGCCCCCGCCCGTCTCAAGAACGCGAAGTTCGGGAACCGCGACCCAAACAACTGCAAGGGAGGAAGGTGAACGAAACAATTTGGTCCATGCCATTACTTCCTTACCTTTCATTCCTGCCCGCTTCCCAGCGATGACACCAGGAATCGCATCCTCGAAAACCAACCCCTTCCTCCTCTCGGTTACCCATTCTTCCGCGAGATCTACGGATATCTCAGTCGACACATCTCCGACATCTCTTTCCAAGCATTCTTTCGCAGCCACGAGGAAGATGTCCGGATGGGGCTTCCCTCGGCCTTTCCTGATCCCTCTTTGCCCGTTCGCCACTCGACCGGGAACATCGGGATCCTCAGGGAGAGGGTCACCCGTTACAACGTTCTTGTCGAGATTGAAATGCTGGAAAACGGATTGCACTTTGACACCACTTGTTTTCAGGGCGTAGTTTCTCTTTCTGCTCCCCGTAGCAACAGCCATGGGTATATTGTGCTTCTTCAAGTGTCGCACCAATCTCTCAATACCAGGCAGGAGAGATACGTTCGGCCATTCCTTATCTTGGACCTCGTCTCTGCGCCTCAGATATTCCTCTACAGTGAGGGATATATCTGGGAAAAACGACAACAGATGCAAAGCTGCCTCCTTTTCAGCTAGAAAATTGTGGGGTAAAGTCGGAATGTGAAGATGAACAAAGGTGTAGAGACAATTTGGGGTAACAGTAGCTCACGTTTTCCCATAAGCCCAGCCTTGATGTCCCATGTCATCTCTTTACCATACTCAGCGAGGATATCATCTACGAACCGGCGATCAGTGTCTGAAGAAAAGGAGAAAGCCTGGTCTGACTGGTGACTCTGGTATACACGGTTTCCGAATCAATCATCAGCCCTTGAATGAAGGATGAGAACGGCGGTTTGATGATGTGACTGGGTCGAAATACCGTCCATGTCAAAGATCACATATTCGACGTTCGAGTGAACAGAGGGCTCTGAGGCCATGATCTCTTGAGGGCTGGTGGAAGATGTCGAGATGATCAAAGATTCACTTGGATGTTGATGATCACGATCACGCGCCAAGAACGGACGAATGTTGGTGTAAGCACAGCCGGTGGACAACTACACTACAACAATTTTGAATAATACAGAATAGATATGTTACTTGTCTAAGCGAACGACACGCAAAGGTAACTGACTCCCTTCCTTGTACCTATCCTTGATGTATGGACGCGTGAAGACACTTGATTACAGAAGAAAGCAGATGAGGAACTGTTCGATGGGAAGCAGTACGGCAGGAATAAACTTACACGTTGGCCTTGATTATATCAGCCCCAGTATCGTGGAAAGAGAAATTGGCAACGAGCATGTAGATGACAATCTTGATTTCGATTATTGCGAATCGCATCCCGATACAGGACTGTGTGGAGGCAAGATGAGACATGCACCCGATAACGTGAGAATCGATTCTTGCTTACTCTGGGCCCAACGGAGAAAGACATCAAGTTCGAGTATAGACCTGGTTGCGCCTTCACAGCATCTGGGAGATCATCCCAACGATCTGGCCTGTACACCAAAAAAAAAATTTCAGCGACTTACTCAGGAAAACCAAAGACGACCGTACCTGAACTCCCATGCATCCTTGCCCCAAACACACTTATCTAGATTAAACGCTTCAATGGGAATGTGGACGATCGTCCCCTTGGCCACCTTGATAGGCATCGTAACCACCTCAACACCACCCCCCGGTTTCTGGATCTTGTAAGGTTGAGAAGTAGGGATCTCGTCGTCCTTCCCTGCTTCTCTTATAGATGAGTGGACCGGTGGAACAAGGCGTAGCGCTTCCTTAATAACCTTATCAAGGTAGGGGAGCTCTGAAATGCTGCCGTACAGTGAGTCGATTTCGTCTACTGAGAGGTCCTTGAACGTGTCCGGACAATGAACTGTAGTGAGTTCCTCCCGAAGTCGATCCTGCATCTCGGGATTCTTCGCGAGCAGCCAGAGCGTCCAGGTGAGAGTGAGCGAAGAGGTGTCTGAACCGGCGAACATCACGGTATTGACATTGTTCAAGATATCTTCATCGGATATCCGTTGGTCTGGGGATATGTCCGTGCTCAAGTTTGATTTTACTGGTCCGAACTCGTCAGCTGCATTTAAACCCAGTAGAAAGCAAACATACGCATCAGAGCCAGCAAGTCATTGTCTTCGCAGGATTGTCCACGCTGGAGGGCATCCATTACTTTTTTCTTCTTTTCTTGGACGAGGGTTCCCGCAACTCTCCAAATAACTTTGTGGCACTTATTGACTGTCTTCGTTGCCATGTCCGGCTGATTCAACACCGATATGGGTGAACAGCACCAGCCATTTGACGATTTTTACTCACGAAAAGCACGTTCACGATTGGGAAATAGATCCCAAGCAATTGTCGCACCGGGTTGTGATGCTGCGAGATGGCGAGTTCAAACATCTCCCTGTATGCGCAGAATAGCTCGTTTGTATCATCCTCAATCGAGTTAAAATCGTAGTCAAAGCCTGAGACGCCATTAGTTTCAAATTTGTTATGAGGAATACTGTACACGGACCGGCTGCCCCAACCACGTCGAACGCGGTTCGATTGGCCCACATACAAACGTCCAACATGGCTTCATCTCCACCACCCTTGTTGATGATATTACGCCATCGGTTTCTCAGTCTGTAACCCCTCTCGAATACGATCGGCGCAAAAGCTCGCAGGTTTTGAATAGAGAAAGCTGGCGTAGCAACGCGTCTTTGCCGTTTGTGGACAATCCCCTCGGCAGAGAGCAAGCCACAGCCGATCATGCTTGTAATAAAGCGTTGAGTCTGCCAAGGTTTCTCGTATATGTTCGGGTTTCTTGCAACGTGGTTGAGGGCAGCGGGGTCGAACGTGAGCAATCGTTGGTCCCACTTTTCGCTGTAATTTAGGCGGGTTGCCCAATGGAGAAGAACGCAGACAGAACTCACTGGACCAAGTCCTTGTACCTTGACGCTCCTTCCATAATGTTCAACGATAAGTTCATGGGCTCTAGCGGACCGCGTAGGACTGGGACCGGTGTCATCTGTCAAACACGCCGGTTGCGGAACGATACAGAACACCACTCACTCCAAGATCAAATGCATGTGAGGAAAGAAGAAGCTACGGCGTGGCGGTCCACAAAGCATCCATAATGGATTCCGTCTCGGTACGATTGACCAATGGTAGTAGCAAAATGTGGCCGTTGCCCCACATACTGTGAGGAAAGTCGTCAGGATCTCCCAGAGCATCAGCGTGCCTCCAGAACCGACAGTGAGATGGCGAAGGCTTGGAACTGTTCGCGCTTCGACGGACGGTTCAACAGAACACCGGCGCCAAAGCGTTGTTTACCTTTTGATCGCATGCCGGCTTTGGTCTGTAGGTCATCCGGACGGGGCTACTCCATCATGATGAGCACCTTTAACTCTTACAAGCGACGGATGCAGTGCTACCGCCTCGCAGGAAATTCCGAGGTGTCATGTGAATAACACAATCGCACTCCAGTAGGTTTAAGGGAAGGTCAATTAGGGGTTGCATCCCGTCCATCAACGCAAAATCTGGACCACAATGTAGCAGCCGTGTGAAACCTGATCGATGTTCCTTTCCCCCTCCCCGCTTCGCTCCCTTAGGTGTGCGACTCTCACTTTGAACCATTTCCCCCTTCAACCATTTCCGAATGTCGGTACCTCATACTCTGGAGGCAGCCCACAACGCTCTTGTAGCCAAGTACAAGGAGAACGAGGTTGCCATTCGATCACTACGCACGGCATTACATGAGGATATCATTCCAAATGTGCTTGACGAGATGAACGAGGACGACGTACAATACGACATGCAGGATATTGAGGATTGGGCAAACGATACAGGTGTGGAAATATGAATGAACGAGAGGAATCGCAATCATAACTCCGTGGATCCCACAGGATCTGTCTTTCGTACCCTCAAGGTTTGTTTCATTCGATCCAACAATCTCAGGGCCTCAGACATGCTTCCGTAGCGTCACAAATACACAACTTCTTTCGCTCTCCAAGCCCTCCGCACAACTCTGGTGTGGCGAATGACTAACCTTTCGCGATACGTGTCCTCCATGCTCCTCCCAGCAGATTTGGATGTCTTCAGGGTGCTTCCCCCAAACTGTAGAGACCCCCTTGGCCGACCTATCCTCATTTTTAACCTTGCCGCTCTCTTTGAGCTCGCCTCCAGATCCTTGGATGATACAAAGGATTTGATCCTATGGCTGGACGACACCACGAGGTGGTACCTTCGAAAGATCAGCAAGGAGTCGGGCAAAAGAACCCCGGTCCTCCAATTCGTAGCAATTGTGAACGTCCAGGGTGTGAACGTGTCAAGCATGGTTCGTTGCGGCCACTTCACCCTGGTAGTAGGGGAGTTAACTCCCGGCAGGCGACGGATTTAGTGACGTGGTATTATCAAGATCTCCAACCACACTACCCTGGGATGATGGCTGCTGGTGAGGGTTCCCGGCTCGCATTCGGGCGCATATACTCATCCGACATCTTCAGTCTTCATTCAGGGCCACTCGTGGATGCATTCCCGCATGTGGAATCTTCTCAAGTGAGCTTTCTCTGGTTAATCAGGTAGAGATGGCACATTTACAGCATTTGAGTAGACGGGTTCTTCCGACATCTGCACAGAACAAGGTGTCCTTCTTCTCCCGGGAGGAACTCGTGGGATATTTTGGGGCTAACACCCTTCCACAAGGTTGGTCATTCATTCCTGCTGTAACCGCTCGCAGACACTCATAATCCTCCCAGATCTTGGAGGTTCGCTGCCAACATCGAGCTCTTTGCAAGACCCTTTCTTCGAACGACTTCCGCCCAGGTTACGCCGCCCGCGCTCATCGTTTTCCTCAGAACAATCACTTCCCCAACTCCAGACTCCCGAGGCTGGTCCCTCCGACCTTCGCCCACAGGAGCGACCCCCGATACGACTGGATACATCCGTACCCGGTGTCCATTCACCGTTCAACCCATTCTTCGGGTACCCGGTTTCACCGACATCCCTAAACCCACGGTATGGACGCCGACGGAAGCGTGACTTACTGCGGACGCTTGCCTACCTATGGTGGGCAAAGTGGAAGGGAACTGCCATTCGGGTTGTCATGCTTATCTTGGCTTTCTGGTTCACGAGATGGCGTCTCCGGGTATGGCTCGGTAGCCGGCGCCAAATGGCAATCCAGCGGGCTCGGTAGCAGAGCACGCTGTTTGTTTTATTTCGTCTTTGTTTGGTGCAGTTCTCGCACATTATTCGTACATTAGTAATCGAGTTTGTTGAGCACGCTTGCAGGGTATTTTCATTGAAAATAACGAGATCGTTAGTGCACGAATGGTGAGGCTACGGCGGCTGCGGCAGTGCCAGCTTCGAACGCCTCACACTGTCCGACCATCAAAAGACCAACTTCATGGGACATCAGGATCGTGGAAGGGTAGCTCCGATGCTTGGTGCTTACCAATCAACCCAAACAGACCAAGGATACTTCCGAAAACTTCAACGATGAGAATCTTGACGAACAAGTTAGGGTCCGCAGCGTCGGCGAGGGCAGCGGTGGAGCCAGTAATTCCGACGCAAATGCCGCAGAGCAGGTTGCACGCGCCGACGGTGATGCCACCCCAGAATACGGCGAAACCTGACAGGAGGGAAGTCAGGAAGACAGCCCGGCCGCGGTGTGATCGAGACGCACCTGTGAAGTAGTTATTGCGAGTGTACATTCCAGAATCCGGGACAGCGGTAAGTTTCGACGAGTAGACGATGCCAATAATCTGGGGTTGCATGGTGAGGGAATGTATGGTGA
>Ga0307514_10001565_pt1 | contig 27095 bp, 23 predicted proteins | sample 16_EM_MG_FD_203088 | JGI IMG/M metagenome (GOLD analysis project Ga0307514, IMG submission 203088) | Populus trichocarpa ectomycorrhiza microbial communities from riparian zone in the Pacific Northwest, United States - 16_EM | ecosystem: Host-associated > Plants > Roots > Unclassified | place... | reverse complement strand
GGCGGCACTTTCCTCGACCAGCGCGGCGTTTTGCTGCGTCATCTGGTCCAGCTCCGCCACTGCGCCATTGATCTGGCCAATGCCGTCGCGCTGCTCGACCGTGCTGGCGGTGATCTCGGCAATGATGTTGGAGACGCGGCGCGAGGATTCGACGATCTCGTTCATCGTCGTGCCGGCGTCCTGCACAAGGCGCGAGCCGTTCTCGACCCGGTCGACCGAGGCGCCGATCAGCGCCTTGATCTCGCGCGCGGCTTCGGCCGAGCGCCCGGCCAGGCTGCGCACCTCGCCGGCCACCACTGCAAAACCGCGGCCTTGTTCGCCGGCACGGGCGGCTTCCACGGCGGCATTCAGCGCCAGGATGTTGGTCTGGAAGGCGATGCCATCGATCACGCCGATGATGTCGCCGATCTTGCGCGACGCGGCCTGGATCTGGTCCATCGTCGTCACCACCTCGGCGACCGCTGCGCCACCGCGCTGGGCGACCTCGGCGGCCGAGCTGGCGAGTTGGTTGGCTTGCGCTGCGGCTTCGGCGCTCTGGCCGACCGAGCCCGTGAGTTGCAGCATCGACGAAGCCGTCTGCTGCAGCCGGCCGGCCGTCTGCTCGGTGCGGTTGGACAGGTCCTGGTTGCCGGTGGCGATTTCGCTGCTGGTCGTGGCGATGCTGCTGGCCGCGTGGCGCACCGTCTGCAGCGAGTCGTGCAGGCGCTGCACCATGCGCGTCAGGCTGCGCTGCAGCTGGCCGATCTCGTCGCTGCGCTGGTTCTCGCCGGCTTGCTGTGACAGGTCGCCATCGGCCACCGCCTCGGCCAGCGCCGAAGCTTCGCGCAGCGCCTGGATCACCCTGCGCAGCAGCGCGGCGCAAACCAGCACCGCCACCGCCGTCAGCAGCAGGCTCAGCAGGCCCAGGCCCAGCGAATTGCGCTGGCCACGCGAGGCAGAAGCCTCCTGCGTGTGCTGGCCTGCGGCCTCGATGCTGTCGATCAGCTTGGACATGGCCTGGCTGGCCGCCTTGAAGCTGGCGTCGGCACCCTGCATCGCGGCCACGCCGGTGTTCGGGTCGACCTGGGCCAGGTCAATCGCCTGATCGGCCTGCTTGGCATAGGCGGCGAGGTCCTTGGCGACCTGCTGCGCGTTGTCGCGCAAGGCCTGGTCGTCGTGCAGGTCGCTGATGTCCTGGGCCACGCGGGAGATGTCCTGCACCTGCTTGGGCAGGCTGGTGCGCACCGCCTTCACGGCGGGCTCGTCCATCGAGGCGATCAGCGTCAGCGTGCGATACACGCCGCTGTGCATCTGGCCCATCTGCTCCTGCACGCTGGTGACGGTGCGCAACTGGTCCAGCGCGGCGGTGAAGACCTCGGCATTGCTGCTGGCCTCGCGCTGCATCAGCGCGCCGTTGATCGCGCCGCCGGTCAACGCGACCAGGGCCGTGATGATGGGCGGCAGCAGCAGTTTGGTTCCAAGTTTCATGAAGGACTCCGGCGCGGCGCGGGTTGCGGCTTATTTGTAGATGCCGCCGCAGACGACGGTTTCGTCCAGCCGCTCGCAGTACATCGCCTTGGGCTCGATCTTCTTGGTCTCGGGGTTGGTGAACTTGTAGTCCTGCCAGAAGCTGGGCTTGGCCTTGGCCAGCTCCACGCGTTCCTTGACGAAGGCCTTGCCGTCCACGTCCTTCAGCTCGATCAGGTTCTTGCCCACCATCTTTTCGTTGGCACCGTGGGCCAGCACCGTGCCGTCCATGCTGTAGACGGTCAGGTACAGGTCTTCATGGCGGAACTGGCCTGTCTTGCTGGTGATTTCGGCGTAGGCCTTTTCCTTGCCGCTGGCTTTCACGAAGGTCACACCTTTCTTGACCATCGCGATCGCGTCGGCCTCGGTGGCACCGCCTGCGGCGGCATGGGCGACGGAGCAGCCGAGAGCGACGGCGGCGGTGATCAGGGTGGCGGTGAAATGGCGCATGGGTGTCTCCTTGGGCTGAGGAAATCCGGTGCCGCGCGAGGCGGCTGGCCGGTGGCTTGGCCCTGGCACGGGCCGGTGTTGTTCACGGGGCAATCAACTTGTCTTCGAGGGATATCGGCAACTGCCGCGAAGACCTGATGGTGAGAAGGCGGTGGGTGCGGCTCAGCGCAGCCGGAAATTGGCCACCGCGCCGCTCAAGGCCTGCGCCTGCTGCTGCAGGCTGTCGGCCGAGGCCGCGCTTTCTTCGACCAGCGCGGCGTTCTGCTGCGTCATCTGGTCCAGTTGGCCGACCGCGAGGTGGATCTGGCCAATGCCATCGCTCTGCTCGGCGGCACCGGTGCTGATGTCGCGCACGATGTCACCGACCCGGCGCACCGAGCGCACGATCTCTTCCATCGTCGCGCCGGCGTCGCGCACCTGGCGCGTGCCGCTGTCGACCTGCTCGACCGAGGCCTGGATCAGGCGCTTGATCTCGCGCGCCGCCTCGGCCGAGCGGCCGGCCAGCGAGCGCACTTCGCTGGCAACGACCGCGAAGCCGCGGCCTTGCTCACCGGCGCGGGCGGCTTCGACGGCGGCATTCAGCGCCAGGATGTTGGTCTGGAAGGCAATGCCGTCGATCACGCCGATGATGTCGGCGATCTTCTGGCTCGCGTGGTTGATCTGGTCCATCGTGGCGACGACCTGGCCCACCGCTGCGCCGCCGCGCTGCGCGACCTCGCTGGCCGAGCCGGCCAGCGTGTCGGCCTGCTGGGCCGAATCTGCGCTGTGGCGCACGGTGCCGTTCATCTGCGTCATCGCGCTGGCGGTTTGCTGCAGGTTGCTGGCGGTCTGCTCGGTGCGCTGGCTCAGGTCGGCATTGCCGGCGGCGACTTCGGCCGAGGCATGGGCAATCGCTTCCGCGCTGTCGTGCACCGTCAGCAGTGCCTGGCTGAAGCGCTGGCGCATGTGCTCCATGTCTTTTGCCAGTGCGCCCACTTCGTCGTTGCGGCCGCTGCGCATCGGTTCGCGCAGGTCCCCGTCGGCCAGGCGGTGCACGCCCACGGCCAGCTCGGCCAGCGGCGCGGCCACGCGGCGGCGCATCAGGTCGCGCAGGCCCAGGCCCAGCAGCAGCGCGCTGCCCAGCACCAGCCCGGCCAGCCAGCGCATCGCGGCCCAGTGCTCGCGCAAGGCCTCGCGCTGGGACCATTCGGCCACCAGCAGCCAGCCGGTGCTGGCCACGCTGCGCACCACGGCGCGCTGGCTGTCGTCGGCCGGGTTGCCTCGCAGCAGTGCGCCAGCTGGCAGCGCCACTGGCGTGTCGGTGGCGCTCAGCAGCAGCTCGGCCTGTGGCGCCACTTCCAGCAGTTTCTTGCCGGCCGCATTCGGGTGGGCCAGCAGCAGCGCTTCCTTGGCTTCCTTCTTCGGGTCGATCAGCACCAGGCCGCCCGTTTCGAACAGCTGGCCTTCGTTGACCACCTTGACGATGGAGGCCTGGATGGCGCTCAGGTCGAAGCCGACGAACAGGATCGCGATGATCTTGCCGCCGCTGTCCTTGACCGGCTCGTAGCGCGTCATGTAGGGCTTGCCGAACAGCACCGCGCGGCCGACGAAGGGCTCGCCGGCATTGACCGGCTTCCAGGCCGGGCTGGCCGGGTCCAGCAGCGTGCCGACGGCGCGCTCGCCGTTTTCCTTCTTCAGCGAGGTGCTGATGCGGCGAAAGCCGTCGCCGTCGCGCATGAAGATGGTGGCCACGCCGCCGGTCAGCGTGTGGAACTTGTCGACCTCGGCAAATTCATTGTTCAACACGGTGCCGTCGTGCAGCAGCTGGCCATCGGCCAGGCTCAGCGTGCCAGGCAGCAGCGAGCGGAAGCCGGCGTGGGCCTGCAGGGCCGACTCGCGCGCCGCGGCGTCGAAGGCGTCGATCATGTGGGCGACGGCTTCGGTGCGCTGCAGCGCCTGCTGCGTCACCTGGAGCTGTTCGGCCCGGGTGGCCCGCCAGCCCAGCAGGCTGCCAACGGCCAGCAGCATCAGCAGGCTGGCGCTGGCACCGAGCAAGGCCACGTCACGGGCGATCGAGCCCGAAGGGCGCGCGGAAGAGGGGTGTGAGGTTTGCATTCGGAGTTTCAGCCGAGTCGGAAGGTGGCGACAACGTCGGCCAGTTGGCGGGCTTGCTGCTTCAGGCTCTCGGCCGCGGCAGCGCTTTCTTCGACCAAGGCGGCGTTCTGCTGCGTCATCTGGTCGAGCTGGTTGACGGCGGTGCCGACCTCGCCGATGCCACGGCTCTGGTCACCGGCAGCGCCGCTGATTTCGTTGATGATGCTGCTGACGCGCTGCACCGAGGCGACGATCTCGCCCATCGTGCTGCCGGCGTCCTGCACCTGGCGCGCGCCGTTCTCGACCCTGTCGACCGAGGCACCGATCAGGCCCTTGATTTCCCTGGCGGCGTTGGCGCTGCGTTGCGCCAGGCTGCGCACTTCGGTGGCCACGACCGCAAAGCCGCGCCCTTGCTCGCCGGCGCGGGCGGCTTCGACGGCGGCGTTCAGCGCCAGGATGTTGGTCTGGAAGGCGATGCCGTCGATCACGCCGGTGATGTCGGCAATCTTGCGGCTGGACTGGTTGATCTGCGCCATGGTCTGCACCACCTGCTCGACCATCTCGCCGCCGCGATGGGCCACGGCCGAGGCGGAGGTGGCGAGCTGGCTGGCCTGCAGCGCCGCATCGGCGCTGTGGCGCACGGTGCCCGTCAGCGTCTCCATCGAGGCTGCGGTTTCCTGCAGGTTGCTGGCGGCCTGCTCGGTGCGCTGGCTCAGGTCCAGGTTGCCGGTGGCAACCTCGTCGCTGGCGATGCGGATGCTGTGGGCACTGTCGCGCACCTGGCCGACGATGCCGCGCAGCGAATGCTGCATGTCGCCCAGTGCGCGCATGAAATTGGCCACTTCGTCGCGCCCTTCGTCGGCGATGTTGGCCGACAGGTCGCCCCTGGCAATGTCGCCGGCCAGGTGGGCGGCGCGGTGCAGCGGGCCGGTGATGGAGCGCACCATGGTCAGCATCAGTGCCGCCATGCCGCCCAGCACCACCAGCATCACGCCAATGCGAACGCTGGACTGTGCGGCTTCGGAGCTGCGGTCGGCTTCGCGGGTGCTGGCAATCTGCTCATGGGTCTGCGCCACCCACTTGTTGAACACGTCGCGGGCCTGGTCCAGGTCGGCCTGGGCCTGGCCGGCGTAGGCATAGGCGGCGGTGGCGTCCATCTTGGCGTCCACCACCTGCTGCAGGATGTCTTCCAGCGGCTTGACGTGGGCTTCGAAACCGTCCACGCCAGGCTTGAGGGCGGCGGCGCGTTCGGGGTCGGCCATCACGGCCTGGAGCTGCGTGCGGGTCGCGGCAACGGTCTTCTTCCACTGCGCGTGGTAGTCGCCGGCTTCGTTGGCATTGTTGCCATTGAGCATCACCGACTGTTCGAGGCGCTGCACACGTTCGAGCGCAGCCAGGATGGCGCTGGTGTCGCGCGAGGTCGCGGCCTGCATGTCCAGCATGTCGCCCACGTGCTGCTGCAGCGCGCGGAAGCTGATGGCGGACCAGCCACCCATTGCGAGGATCAGGATGCAGAGGGTGAGGGTGCTGCCCAGCAGCCGCTGTCGGATGGTGAAGCGGCGGAGAAAGTGGTTCATGGCGATGGCGCGGATGGGTTGGAGCGGGCCTGGGGTGGCCCGGACGGCAAAGCTCGCGTCTCCATGGGTATCCGTTGTCGCCACGCGCCGCGCAGGGCGCGGGGCATGACCCGGTCTTTGCCGGGTTCTGGCGTCAGGAAGCGGTGGTCCGCTGACCGGGGGTCAGAAAGTTTCCCAGTCGCTTTCGTTGATGGCGGCGCTGGTCGCAGCGGTGGCGGCCTGGGCACGCGGCGCCGGAGCGGCTGCGGGCTTGGCGACGGCCTTGACGGTGCTGGTTGCGGCCGGCTTGGTGACTTTCGACGGCGACGCGGCGGGCTTGGCCTCCGCAGCCGAGGTCGGGCTGGCGGCGGGCGCCTTCGGGGCCGGCACCGCCACCGGGGCGGCGACCGGGGAAGAGGCGTCGACACGGAAGCGCGCCACGACGCTGTTGAGCCGGCTGGCCTGGTCCTTCAGGCTCTCTGCGGCAGCGGCGCTTTCCTCGACCAGTGCAGCGTTTTGCTGCGTCATCTGGTCCAGCTGCACCACGGCCGAATTGACCTGGTTGATGCCCTTGCTCTGCTCGGAAGCGGCGGTGCTGATCTCGCGCACGATGGCGGTGACGCGCTGCACCGAGCTGACGATGTCGCCCATGGTGCTGCCGGCGTCCTGCACCAGGCGGGCGCCGGTGTCGACCTTCTCGACCGAGGCATTGATCAGGCGCTTGATCTCGCGTGCGGCTTCGGCCGAGCGGCCAGCCAGGCTGCGAACTTCACCGGCCACGACCGCGAAGCCGCGGCCCTGCTCACCGGCGCGGGCGGCTTCCACGGCGGCGTTCAGCGCCAGGATGTTGGTCTGGAAGGCGATGCCGTCGATCACGCTGATGATGTCGGCGATCTTGCGGCTGGCGCTGTTGATCTCGTCCATCGTGTGCACCACCTGGGCCACGACCTCGCCGCCGCGCTCGGCGACGCTGGAGGCCGAGCCAGCCAGCTCGCTGGCATGGTTGGCCGAGTCGGCGCTCTGGCGCACGGTGCCGGTCAGCTCTTCCATGGCGCTGGCGGTTTCTTCCAGGCTGCTGGCGGCCTGCTCGGTGCGGGCGCTGAGGTCGGTGTTGCCGGAGGCCACTTCGCTGGCCGCCGCATGGATGCTGCCCGAGGTGCTGCGGACTTCACCGACCAGGCCGGCCAGCGACTGCTGCATGTGCTGCAGCGAGCGCAGCAGCTCGCCGGCCTCGTCCTTGCCGGTGGCGTCGATGCGGTGCGTCAGGTCGCCTTCGGCGATCGCGTTGGCGATCTCGGTGGCATGCATCATCGGCTTGATGATGGAGGCCGAGTTCAGCAGCGTGGCCGGCACGACGACGATGACCACCACCGCCAGCACGCCGATGAACATGATCAGCGTCATGTGCATCTTCTCGTTGAACTCGCGCTGGGTGCTCAAGGCCTCGTTGTCGATGATCTGCTCGATCTTCTCGAACTTGGTCTCGGCCGACGCGATCGATTCCTTGGCGCGGCCCAGCATCTTGTCGGCCGTGCGGGCGTTGTCGAACGCGCCGGCCTCGATCTGCTTGATCACGCGGCTGGTGCCCTCGGTGTAGGCCGCCACGTCCTTCAGCGCCTCGCGTGCCACCGCGTTGTCTTCATCTTCCTCGCCTTCGAGCAGCGCATTGATCGCCTTGTTCAGCGAGGCCACGCTCTCGCGCCACTTGGCGGCATGGGCCTGCACCGAAGCCGTGTTTTCGTAGTCGATGACCATGCTCTTCTCGTAGAGCCGCACGGCGCCCAGGTGCTCGCGGATCGACGCAACATCCTTGATCTCGAGGATGGAGGCGGTCATGAACGAGGTGTTCAGTTCGGCCATCTGGCTGCCGCCGATCAGGCCGGTGGCGCCGACCAGTGCGAACAAGGCCAGCACGATGCCGATCGCGCCTTGCATGCGCAATCGGATCTTGAAGTTCCGCATCCAGGTCATCATGGTGGGTAGGCTCCGGTGTTTCTTGGGTTCAAGGCAATGAATTGGCAAAGGCCGGCGTTGCCGCCTCGCGCTGCAGTGGTGTCAGAAGCTGGCCCAGTCGTCGTCACCTGCGGGCGCGGGCACGCGGGCAGCCGGGGGCGGCGCAGCGGCGCGTGCGGGCGCAGGCGAAGGTGCGCGGGCAGTCACAGGCCTGGCCGCCGGCTTGTGTGCGGCGGCGGGGCGGGCGACCGTCTTCGCGGCGGCAGGCGGCGCCGGCTTGGGCGCCGCTTGCGCCGCACCAGCCTGGTCCTGCAGCCGGAAGTTGGCGACCACGCCAGCCAGGCGCGAAGCCTGTTCCTTCAGGCTCTCGGCAGCGGCGGCAGACTCTTCGACCAGCGCAGCGTTTTGCTGCGTCATCTGGTCGAGCTGGGTCACGGCGCTGTTGACCTGGCCGATGCCGCTGCTTTGTTCGCTGGCGGCGGCGCTGATCTCGCCAATGATGTCGGACACGCGCTGCACGCTGGAGACGATCTCGGTCATGGTCGAGCCGGCGTCCTGCACCAGGCGGGTGCCGCTTTCGACACGTTCGACCGAGGCGCCGATCAGGGTCTTGATTTCACGCGCGGCCTCGGCCGAGCGGCCGGCCAGGCTGCGCACTTCGCCGGCCACGACCGCGAAGCCGCGGCCTTGTTCGCCGGCGCGTGCCGCTTCGACGGCCGCGTTCAGCGCCAGGATGTTGGTCTGGAAGGCGATGCCATCGATCACGCCGATGATGTCGGCGATCTTCTTCGAGCTGGTGCTGATCTCGCCCATGGTCGAGACGACCTGCGAAACCACGTCGCCGCCGCGGCGCGCCACCTCGGCGGCTGAGCTGGCCAGTTGGTTGGCCTGGGCTGCAGCGTCGGCGCTCTGGCGCACGGTGCCGGTCAGCTCGGAGATGGAGTTGGCAGCCTGCTGCAGGCTGGAGGCGGTCTGCTCGGTGCGCGAGGACAGGTCCTGGTTGCCGGTGGCGATCTCGCTGGCGGCCACGGTCACGCCGTCGGCGCCGGTGCGGATCGAGGTGATCGAGCGGCGCAGTTCGGCCTGCAGCTCGGACAGCAGACCCAGCAGCACGGCGGTTTCCGGGTTCGCATTGACCGGGCGGATTTCCTGAGACAGGTCGCCCTTGGACAGGTTGCGCACCAGGCCGCAGAAATGCACGTTGAACTGACGGATCACCATCAGGCTGCCGACGTAGATCGCAGCAGCCACGGCGTTCAGGGTCAGGCTGGAGGCGAGCACGGCGGTCGTGGTCCAGCCAAGCGACAGGCCGGTCGCGACACAGGCCTGACCGGCTGCGATGAAGCCGAGCACCAGCAGTGCACGCTGCTTGGCCGAGAGGAATGACAGCATAGGAGTGGGCTGGATGGGGAGCAGGAGGAGGCAGGCCTGCGCCGATCAGGGCGCAGGTGGAGGCGCTTCGGCGCTGGAGCGGGGATCAGTGCCGCGAGCGGCGCACCAGCGAGCCGATGTCCAGGATCAGCGCGACGCGGCCATCGCCCATGATGGTGGCGCCCGAGACGTCGTTGACCTTGCGGTAGTTGGCTTCCAGGTTCTTCACCACGACTTGCTGCTGGCCCAGCAGTTCGTCGACCAGCAGGGCCACGCGGCCGCCTTCGGCTTCCACGACGACCATGATGTTCGAGACGTTCTCGAAGTCGAAGCGCGGCACCTCGAAGACCTTCTCCAGGTCGATCACCGGCATGAACTCGTCACGCACCTCGACCACGCGGCCCGAGCCGCCAATGGTCTTGATCATGCCCGGCTCGATCTGGAACGATTCGACCACCGAGGACAGCGGCAGGATGTAGCACTCCTCGCCGACGCCGATGCTCATGCCGTCCATGATGGCCAGGGTCAGCGGCAGCCGGACCTTGACGCTCATGCCGTAGCCTTCGGCCGAGTCGATCTCGACCGTGCCACCCAGCGAGGTGATGTTCTTCTTGACCACGTCCATGCCGACGCCGCGGCCGGAGACGTCGGTCACCTGGTCAGCTGTCGAGAAGCCCGGCGCGAAGATCAGGCCGTAGACCTCCTGGTCGGTCATCGAATCGGGTGCGTCGATGCCGCGTTCGCGGGCCTTGCTCAGCAGCTTGGCGCGGTTCAGGCCGCGGCCGTCGTCGCGCACTTCGATCACGATGGAGCCGCCCTGGTGGGAAGCGACCAGGGTCACGGTGCCGTTCTCAGGCTTGCCCTTGGCGGCCCGGTCTGCCGGCGATTCGATGCCGTGGTCGCAGCTGTTGCGCACCAGATGGGTCAGCGGGTCGGTGATCTTCTCGACCAGGCCCTTGTCCAGTTCGGTGGCTTCACCCTGCGTGACCAGGTCGACCTTCTTGTCGAGCTTGGCCGCCAGGTCGCGCAGCATGCGCGGGAAGCGGTTGAACACGACCGACATCGGAATCATGCGGATCGACATCACCGCTTCCTGCAGGTCGCGGGTGTTGCGTTCCAGGTCGGCCAGGCCGGACAGCAGCTGCTGGTTGATCTGCTGGTCCACGGCGCGGCTGTTCTGGGCCAGCATGGCCTGGGTGATGACGAGCTCGCCCACCAGGTTGATCAGCTGGTCGACCTTCTCGATCGAGACGCGCAGCGTGCTGGACTCGGGGCCGGCAGCGGCCTTGGCTTCGGCGCGAGCGGTCGGGCGCTGGGCCACCGGCGTGGCGACGACAGACACCTCGGCGCTGGGCGCGGGGGCTGCGGCCGGTGCGGCGGCGGTGCTTTCCTGCGGCGCGCCAGGGGCGTCGTCAAAGAAGCCGTAGCCCAGGTCCTGGTTGGCGTTGGCAGACGCTTCGGGTGCGCCCGGTGCGCCCTCGTGGAAGCCGAAGCCATCGCCCAGCGGCGAAAGCTTCAGCTGCTCGCGGGCCACGTGGAAGGTGAACAGGTCCAGCAGATCGCCATCGGCCGACGTCGTCATGATCTTGAAGCGGCGCATGCCGTCGGCCGAGCGGCCGGCGTCCAGCGGCTCGATCGTGCCGAGGTTGGTGATTTCCTTGAACAGGTCGGCAATGCTGTCGGCCTCTTCAGGGTGGTCCAGCGGGCCGACCGTCAGCTCCAGCATGCGCACACCGCTGACCAGCGGCGCGGGCGCCGGGGCCGCAACCGGCGCAGCCGCAGCCGCCGGGGTGGCGGCAGCTGCCGGCGCAAACGCGCCGCGGCCTTCGGCCAGCGCGCGGATGTGGGCCACCAGCTCGGAAGTGTCCAGCGCCGCGGCGCCTGAGCCCTGGTGGCGGGCCAGCAGGCTCTTCAGGGCATCGCCTGCGGACAGCAGCACGTCGACCATCTGCGAGGTCGGCTGCAGCTCGTGGCGGCGCAGCTTGTCCAGCAGGGTCTCCATCTGGTGGGTCAATTCGGCCACGTCGGAAAAACCGAAGGTGGCAGCGCCGCCCTTGACCGAGTGCGCGCAACGGAAGATGGCGTTCATCTCCTCGTCGTCGGCTGCGGTGATGTCCAGCTCGAGCAGCTTCTGCTCCATCGCTTCCAGGTTCTCACCAGCTTCCTCAAAGAAGACTTGGTAGAACTGGCTCAGATCGATGCCATCGTTGGTGCCGTTGTCGTGCGAGGTCTCGCCCATTTTTGCAAGCTCCTGATCTTGATACTTCTGCTGCTCCGGTCAGACCGGAACGTGGACCGGTGAGGTCAGCGAATGACCTTGCCGATCACCTCGATCAGCTTGGCGGGGTCGAAAGGCTTGACCAGCCAGCCGGTGGCACCGGCGGCGCGGCCGGCCTGCTTCATCTGGTCGCTGGACTCGGTGGTCAGGATCAGGATGGGCGTGGCCTTGAACTTGGGGTTCTCGCGCAGCTTCTTGGTCAGGCTGATGCCGTCCATGCGGGGCATGTTCTGGTCGGTCAGCACCAGGTTGAAGTCGCGCTGGCCGGCCTTCTCCCAGGCGTCCTGGCCATCCACGGCTTCAACCACGTTGAAACCGGCGTTCTTCAGGGTGAACGCCACCATTTGGCGCATCGAGGGGGAATCGTCAACGGCAAGAATCGAGTGCATCGCTTTTCTCCGAGAATTTCTTTAAGGGGGCTGAGGCTGAGGTGCGGAACGGGTTGGAAGAGGGGCTAGAACAGATCGATGGAACCGGCGTCCATTTCGTCCTGGGTCACCGGGTTGGGGCGGCCGGGGCCGTCCTCCACGATCGCCATCCCGTCTTCGTCTTCATCCCCCATGGCGTCACGGGCGATGCGGTCAGCGCAACTGCGCAGCCGCTTCTGGGTGTGGCAAATCAATTGGGTGGCCATGTCATGGAACTGCAGCGCGGTGATCGCGCCGGCCAGGTTCTGCATGGCGACATGCATGCTGCCGTCGAGATCGGGCAGCGCTTTCAATGCGCTCATCACGTCGTTCAGCTGGCTGCTGGCGCCGTAAAAATGCCCGGACAGCGTTTCACTCGCATCGTCCAGCAGCCGCTGCAGGCGTTCGAGGTCGTTGCTGGCCACCATGAGGTGATCCTGGAGGTCGGCGGCCGCCAGCAATGGCATGCCGGGACCTCCTCCCGCATCAGGCACTTGGACTTCAATTGTCTGCATCGTTGCTCCAGGGCAGTTTTTTCCGTTCTCCCCCTATTTCGGGACCGGCCGGGCGACACGCCACTCGGCCTCCCACAGACACAGTCAGTGGAGGAGTTGCCAGTGATTTTTCGGCACGAGACCCCCTGAGGTTGACCCGATCACAGGTAGAAAGAGGGCGTATTTCGTGATTAAGGGCCAGCGAGCGCCACCCGAGTCGCGAGAAAACTTGGGCGCCGCCGGTCGAGGCCCCCGAGCGCTGGTTCATACTTCAGCAATGGCTGTTCCTGATCCGAGCCGCCCGCTGCGGGTGCTGCACCTGGAAGACTCCGACCTTGACCATGCGCTGGTCATGGCCCATCTGCAACGAGGCGGGCTGCAGGTCGAAACCTTGCGGGTCGACACCGAGCCCGGTTTTCGCGCCGCCCTGGGCCAGCCCTGGGACGCCCTCATCTCCGACTACAACCTGCCCGGCTTCTCCGGGCTGAAGGCGCTGGAGATCGTGCGCGGCATGGGGCTGCAGCTGCCTTTCATCCTGGTTTCCGGCGAAATCGGTGAGGACGTGGCGGTGCAGGCCATGCGCGATGGCGCCAGCGACTACCTGCTCAAGGCCAAGCTGGCCAGGCTGGTGCCGGCGGTCGAGCACGCGATTGCCGCGCACCAGACGCTGCGCGCCCGCCAGCGCGCCGACCGCGAGCTGGCCGCGTCGCGCCAGCGCCTGTCCGAACTGGCCCAGCACCTGCAGACCAGTGTGGAGATGGAACGCGCGGCGATTGCCCGCGAGATCCACGACGACGTGGGCGGCGGCTTGAGCGCGCTGAAGTTCGAGCTGGCCTGGATGGCGCGCCAGGCCAGCACGCCACCGGAACTCAAGGCCAGGCTGGAAACCTCGATCGAGACCGTGACCCATGCGCTGGAAGCCAGCCAGCGCATCATGCACAACCTGCGCCCGGCCATCCTGGAGCAGGGCCTGGTGGCCGCGCTGCAGTGGATGACCAGCCGCTTCGAGAAGCGCACCGGCATCACCACCGAGTTCCGCACCAGCCAGGACAACCCGGTGCTGCCAGCCGGCGTGCCGCTGGTGGCCTACCGCACCGCGCAGGAAGCGTTGACCAACGTCAGCAAGCATGCCCAGGCCAGCAAGGTGCGGCTGGACCTGTCGCTGGCGCAGGACGTGCTGTCGCTGGAAGTGAGCGACAACGGCAAGGGCTTGTCCGGCGAGGACCTGGCCAAGACACGCAGCTTCGGCATTCGAGGACTGCACGAGCGGGCGTCCACCGTGGGTGGCTGGGTCGACCTTTCCAGCGGCCCGACCGGCACAACGCTGATACTCTCGGTGCCACTGCAGCCCGATGCCATCCCGACCCTCCCCGGCGACGAGGACGACGACCATGGGCCGCACGACCCGTCCGCCTGGGGAAGCCTATGACCCGCGTCATTGTTTGTGACGACCACGCCCTGATCCGCCGCGGCATCCGCGACACCCTGGCCGATGCGCCTGACCTCGAAGTCATTGGCGAGGCCGGCGACTATGGTGAGCTGCGCGCCCTGCTGCGCAAGGACACCTGCGACGTGCTGGTGCTGGACATCAACATGCCTGGCCGCAGCGGCCTGGACGTGCTGCACGTGCTGAAGGACGAAGGCTCGCAGGTCAAGGTGCTGGTGGTCAGCATGTACCCCGAGGACCAGTACGCCATCCGCGCGCTGAAGGCCGGCGCGCACGGCTACGTCAACAAGGGCGGCGACCCGGCGGTGCTGGTGCAGGCGGTGCGCACGGTGGCCCAGGGCCGCAAGTACATCACCCCGGAAATCGCCCAGCTGCTGGCCGAGAACATCGGCAAGGACGACCAGCACGAGAGCCCGCACGAAAAGCTCTCCGACCGCGAACTGCAGACCCTGGTGATGATCGCCTCCGGCAAGCGCCTGTCCGACATCGCCACCGAACTCACGCTGTCGCCCAAGACGGTCAGCGTCTACCGCGCCCGGGTGCTGGAAAAGCTGGCGCTGGGCAACAACTCCGAGCTGACGGTCTACGCGATTCGCAATGGCTTGGTTGGCGAGTAGACCGCCGGTACCGGACCCGCAAAGCGCGATTCAGGTGTAACGGCTGCAGGCAGGGCGCAGTTCATCCGCATCTGGCGTGGCTCGAAGCCGCCGCGCAGTGGTCCGTCCCATGGCGCTTTCGGCGCATCCGCTCGCTCGGCACACTGGGTTGTTCGCCATCGCCCGTTGCACTGCGCGCCGGGTGGCCGGCCCAACCGCAGGAGTCGATGCCATGCCGCCTTCCATTCGCCACCCATCCCAGGCCTTCTCTGCGCCTGCCGCTTGCTGGCCGACGGCTGTGCTGAAGGCAGCCGCAGCAGGCTGGTGCGTTGTGGCGGTGGTCGGCCAGCTGATGTTTGCTGGCTACGTGGCGGTGTTCTACGGCCGTGCCGTGGCGGATGGCCAGACTTCTCGTTGGAACCAGACACTGCCGAGTGGCCTGGTCCCGGGCGACACGCTGGGCAACGGGGTGGTCGCTTCGCATCTGCTGTTTGCAGTGCTGATCATCGTGGGCGGCGCGATCCAGCTGCTGCCGCAAGTGCGGCGGCGGGCGCCGGCGCTGCATCGTTGGAACGGGCGGGTTTACCTGTTCTCGGCGGTGGTGATGAGCCTGGGCGGGCTGTTCATCGTGGGCACCCGCCAGGGCGTGGGTGATACCTCCCAGCACCTGGCCATTTGCGTCAATGCCTTGTTGATCCTGACCTTTGCCGCACTGGCCGGACGGGACGCGGTGGCCCGTCGATTCGACAGCCATCGGCGCTGGGCGCTGCGGCTCTACTTGGCGGTGGCGGGCGTGTGGTTTTTCCGCATCGGGCTGATGGCCTGGCTGGTGCTGAACCGCGGGCCCGCGGGCTTTGATCCGCGCAGCTTCCAGGGGCCCTTCCTGACGTTTCTCGCCTTCGCGCAGTACCTGCTGCCGTTGTCGGTGCTGGAGATCTATTTCCGGGTGCGTGCCCAGGCCGGGTCGCGGGGCCGCCTGGCGATGGCTGCGGGCCTGGGCGTGATCACCTTGCTGACCGCGCTGGGGATCGGCGCGGCCGCCATGTTGATGTGGCTGCCGAGACTGCGCTAACGCCGCTCCCCTATGCTCAAGGCATGAACGCCATTTCGGATCTGCCAGCTTCTTGCCTGCGGCGCCTGGTGGCGTGGCGGCGGGTGCGCTTCGTGCTGTTCGCCACGTTGCCGTTCGGCCTGGTGTTCGGGGTGGGTTCCACCATCACTCCGCTGTTGGCCTGGGTGGCGCGCGCGGTGGTCACCGGGCTGGCGATGATGCTGGCCTACGGCTGGGCCGAGCAGTGGCCGGTGCGGCTGCCGGCATGGCTTGCGCGCTGGGTGCTGCAACTGCTGGGTGTCGTGGTGGCGGCGCCGATCGGTGCCTATGCGGCCATGTGGCTGACTTCCGGCGGCGATCCGCAACTCTTGCAGGAGCCGACGCGGCTGAACGGTTTTCGCACGCTGTGTTTTTGCGGCGTGCTGTTCGGGCCCTGGCTGGCGCTTGGTGCCATGGTGCGGCAGCGCGAAGGACTGGCCCGCCACCTGGCGCTGGGCTTCGAGCTGGAGCGCAGTGAACTGCAGCGCCAGGCGCTGGATGCCCGGTTGCGGCTTCTGCAGGCGCAGGTGCAGCCGCATTTCCTGTTCAATACGCTGGCCAACGTGCGGGCGCTTGTGAATGTGGGCTCGCCGCGGGCGCCAGCGTTGCTCGACAGCCTGATTGCCTATCTGCGTGCCGCAGTGCCGAGGCTGAACGAGCCCAGCGCCACCGTGGCGCAGGAGTTGGCGCTGGTACGTGCCTACCTGGCATTGATGCACATGCGCATGCCCGACCGCCTCCACTACGCGGTACATGCAGACGAGACCACGACGGCATTGCGCTGCCCGGCGATGGCGCTGCTGTCGCTGGTGGAAAACGCAGTACGGCATGGCATCGACCCCAGCGAGGAGGGGGGACGGATCGAGGTCTGCATATCGCGGCGCGGGCAACGCTGCACCGCCCGTGTCCTGGACACCGGTGTGGGCCTGCAGTGCGGCGGCAGTGACCCGCCAGGCACCGGATTGGCGATGTTGCGCGAGAGGATGCTGCTGGCCTTTGCAGGCGATGCCCGGCTGAGTTTGACCGCATTGATGCCGCATGGTGTCTGTGCTGAACTGGAGTTCCCAGCTGAAACCGCTGAAGAGTCCGAGTCCGGGCTTGGTGCGCCATGACTGATCGACGCCCGACGGCGCTGATCGCCGATGACGAGCCACTGTTGCGTGATGAGCTGGCGCTGATGCTGGCCCAGGTCTGGCCCGAGCTGTTGGTCGTGGCGCAGGCCCGCAATGGCCGCGAGGCGCTGGCAGGAGTCGAGGCCCTGCAGCCGGACATTTGCTTTCTCGACGTGCAGATGCCGGGCATTTCAGGCCTGGAGGCGGCGCGGCAGATCGGCCGGCGTGCCCATCTCGTGTTCGTCACTGCTTTCGATCACTACGCGCTGAAGGCCTTCGAGCATGGGGTGCTGGACTACCTGGTCAAGCCGGTCGAAGCGGCCCGGCTGGCCGAGACGGTGGCCCGGCTGAAGGAGCGCCTGAGGATGGTCGAGGCGCCGGGGCCTGGCATCGAAGTCATGTTGCAGCAATTGGCGGGCTTGCTGCAGCGCCAGGAGCAAACCGCCGGTATCGGCGCGGCGCCGTTGCGCTGGCTTCGCGCCGGGGTGGGTCAGTCATTGAGACTGATTCCGGTCGAGCAGATCGACTTTCTTCGGGCCGATGAGAAGTACACCTTGGTGGCCTGGCGCAGCGAAACTGGCCAGCCTGCGGAGGCCTTGCTGCGCACGCCGCTGAAGGAACTGCTGCCGCAACTCGACACGGCCTGCTTTGCTCAGGTGCACCGCTCGGTGGTGGTGAATCTGTCTGCGGTCAGCCATGTGACCCGCGGCTTGCACGAGACCGCCGACATCCATCTGAAGGACCGCAGCGAGGTGCTGCCAGTCAGTCGCAGCTTCCTGCACCTGTTCCGGCAGATGTAGGGCGTTTGGCGCTACGCTTCGGTTCACTGCGCCACTTGCGCGTAGTGCTCGCGCTCCTGCTTGCCATGGTCCAGCCAGCGCAGCAGCATCAGGTACAGGTGCTCGGGGTTGACGGGCTTGGTGATGAAGTCGTCCATGCCGGCGGCCAGGCAGGCCTGGCGGTCGCTGTCGAAGGCGTTGGCGGTGAGGGCGAGGATGGGCACATGCGGCGGGGCGGCGCGCCCGGCGCGCAGGCGGCGGGCCACTTCCAGGCCGTCGAGCTCGGGCATCTGCATGTCCAGCAGCAGCAGGTCGAAGTCCTTGGCCAGGGCCAGGTCCAGCGCCTTGGCGCCATCGTCCACCGCGGTGACCTGCAGGCCGGCATGGGCCAGGAATTCGCAGGCGATCTCGCGGTTCACCGGGTTGTCTTCGGCCAGCAGCACGCGGGCGCCGGGATGGCGCTGGCGCAGCAACTGGTCGGCGCCGTGGTTTTCGCCGCTGGAGAGCGTGGCCGTGGTCACCGGCTGGCCGCGCTGCATCGGCACCCGCAGCCAGAACACGCTGCCGCGACCGGGCTCGCTGGTGGCGCCGGCTTCGCCGCCCATCCAGCGCGCCAGCTTGCGGGTGATGGCCAGGCCCAGCCCGGTGCCGCCGAAGCGGCGCACGACGGTTTCATCGGCCTGCTCGAACTCGCCGAACAGTCGGGCCAGCACCTGGGGCGCGATGCCCGGCCCGGTGTCCTCCACCTCCAGCAGCAATTCCAGCCGCTGCGGATCCTCGGGCAGCGGCTGGCACCGGGCATTCAGCGAGATGCCGCCGCGCTCGGTGAACTTGACGGCGTTGTTGGCGTAGTTCAGCAAGGCCTGGCGCAGGCGCAGCGGGTCGCCGCGCAGCCAGTCCGGGCAGTCGCGGTGGTCCACGCTGAGCGACAGGCCCTTGGTCTCGGCGGCCGGTGTGACCAGCGAGACCACCGAGTCCAGCAGCGCCGGCAGCGAGAAATCCACCGCCTCCAGCTGCAGGCCGCCGGCTTCGAGCTTGGAGGCATCAAGGATGTTGTTCAGCAGCGCCAGCAGGTGGCCGGCGGCGCTGTGGATGCGTTCCAGCCGCTCGGATTGCTGCGGCGTGCAGGGGCTGCGCTTGAGCAGCAGCGTCATGCCGACCACCGCGTGCAGCGGGGTGCGGATCTCGTGGCTCATGTTGGCCAGGAAGGCGGCCTTGGTGCGGGCAGCGCTCTCGGCATCCTGCCTGGCCTGGACCAGCAGGCCGCGCTCCTTGGCCAGCCGCCAGCAGAGGAAGGCCAGCATGGACAGGGTCAAGGCGGCAAAGCCCAGCACGCCCAGCGTCAGCCGCAGGCGGGTGGCCTGCAGCTCCCCCATCGGCCGGTAGGTCAGCACCACCCAGCGCATGTTGTGCGACTGTTGCGGTGCCTGGTCCATCGCCATCGGGTCCATGCTGCGCCAGGCCCACAGCCCGCTGTCGATGGCCGTGCCTTCGCGCTCGGCCTGGAGGCGTGACCACAGCCCGCGGTGCTGGTTGCCGAAGTCGGCGATGCGCGGGGCGTCGGCCGTCGCTGGCGCGCGGAACTCGCGTTGCCAGCGGCCCTGGTCGTCCACCAGCAGCAGCTGGCGGTTGCCGACGGTGGACGTGCGGTCCAGCGTGGCGAAGATCGCGTTGGCATCGAGGTTGATGATCAGCAGGCCCAGCGGCTTGCCGGCGTCGTCGGCCACGCCGATGCACACCCGCAGCACCAGGCGCAGCGGCAGCTGCACCTTGCCGTGCTCCTGGTAGGCGTCCACCTGCGACAGGTAGATCGCCCCTGGCGGCATCACCCGGGCTTCCTTGACGAAGTAGCGTTCGGACTTGTCCTGCAGCTCGGACTCGACCTGGACCCGCTGCGGCTTGCCGTCGACCAGCTGCATGCGCACCCGCTCGCGGCCGGAGGTGTCCAGCCAGCGCACCTGCTGGTAGTTCGGGTTGCGTTGCAGCAGGCTGTGGAAGGCCTTGGCCATGGGCTGCGTGTCGTCCGGGTGGGCGAGGGTCTGGCGCACCGGGTCTTCCTGGGTCAGCGAGCGCACGTGCCGGAAGACAGGCGCGAGCGATTCGGTCAGCGCAGTGGCGCCGCGCAGCGCGGCCGACTGCTCGGCGAACAGCGCCCTGTCTTCCTCATAGTCCAGCCCGCGCCACAGCGCCACGCCTGCCAACGCGCAGGTCAGGGCACCGAAGGGAAGCATCAGCTTGGCGAAATGCTTCAGCACATGGGCACGGGTGTGCAAACAACTGTCTCCGGTGCCATCAAGTCTTGTGTCATGGGCCGGTAGCCGAATGGTTGGATGCAGTGTCGTTGAGCTTGCGCTTGCGGTGGAAGGCCATGGTCGAAGAATGGTCAGCCAGTCCTCACGGCAGTGGACGAATGGCCGCGGGCTGCGGACGGGGCGCTTTCAGCGCCGCTTGAACGGCGCCTGGTACAGCCACACCGGCTTGCCGGCCACGCTTTCGAGCCTGGCCTTGGGCACCAGTTCCGTGGCCTTGAATTCGAGGCTGACCAGCCACGCGCCAGGCTGCAGTTCCCGCTCGGCCTTGGCCACCGCACGGGGCATGCTTTCGGGCCGCTGGAACAGGTACACGAGCTGGTGGGCCGACCAGTCCCAGGCCCAGATGTCGGCACGCCTGACTTGCGCCTGCAGGCCGGCGCGGCGGCAGCGCCAGTCGCACAACAGGCGCAACGGCCAGCTCCATTCCAGGCCCAACAGGCGGGCTTGCGGGTATTCGGCGCGCAAGGCGCGCAGGCCGTCGCCCAGGCCGCAGCCGGCTTCCAGCAGCGAGGCTTCGGCGGGCAGGGGCGCGGTGCGTGCCAGGCCTTGCAGCGCGGCTTCGGGAGTGGGGAACAGCGGCGCGTCACGCCAGCTGCGCAGCGGGTAGAGCAGCAGCAAACCGCCCAGCGGCAGCAGCCAGAGCCAGCCCGGCAGGCCGGCGCCGCCGAGGGCCAGCAGCGACAGCGGAAAGCCCAGCGCGATGAAACCCTGGCGCCACAGCGTCTGCCGGCGGGCCAGCAGTGCAGCGCCGCAGCCCAGCACCGCCGCGATCACGAACGCCGCCAACCCGGCCACGCCCAGCGCCGGCAGCCCGAGGAACATACCCCAGGCAGCAAGCCAGGTCAGCAAGGCGGGAAGCGGCCAGATCAGCATCTGGCAGTGATTGTGGCGATGCGCCGATTGGGCAGCGCTCGGAGAACCCGGGGTTTATCAGGTCCTATTGATCATCCTCGCGGATCCAGGAGAAGCCGGAGGACTTCTTTTCCCCGGTCTTGCGGGTGCGCAGGATGACGTCAAAGCCCTGGAAGCCGCCGTTGGCAATGCCGTTGAGCAGGCCGCAGACGTCTTCGCGGCTGAAGGCGTCGCAGTCGCGGCGGAACTGCTTGATGGCAGCGGCCAGGATCTCGCGCGGCACCGACTGATGCGTGGCCAGCACCAGCAGCAGCGCAGGGTAGAGCTCGCTGCCGGCCCGCTGGCAGATCACGCGGATGCGTTGCAGCGCGTCGGCTGGCGTGGCCCGGTGCTGCGGCAGCAGCCAGGCCAGGGCCTGCGCCACGGGTGCGTCAAGGTCTTCTGCTTCGGCGGTTGCTGCGGCGGCAGCGGGGTCTGCTGTGTCGCTCATGGGCGTGGCGGGAAGGAGGGCGGCGGATGGCAAAACGCGCCCGGGTCGGGGCGCGTTTGTCAGGTGGATGCAGGCGGGGCTCAGAAGCCCAGGCTGGCCAGCAAATCGTCGACTTCACCCTGGTTGGTGACGACGTCGGTGCGACCTTCGGCGTTTACCACCGGGCCTTGCAGCATCTGCGGCTCGATCTTCTCGCGCTGTTCCGGCGGAATGACTTGCACCAGCAGCTTGACCAGGCTGTCTTCCAGGTCGTTGGCCAGCGTCACCACCTTGGCCACCACCTGGCCGGTCAGGTCATGGAAGTCCTGCGCCATCATGATGTCGGTCAGGTGGTTGTCGATGCGCGAGGTGGCGCCTTCGACTTCCTTGACGAAATTCATCACCGAGCCGGAGGCCACGGCGCGAACCGGGTCGGCCACGATGGCCGCTGCCATGTCGCGCGTCAGTTCGGTGATGCGGGCATGGTCGGTCTTGGCCTGGTCGACCGAGTTCAGCACCTTGTTGGCGGCTTCTGCCGTCTTGGTGGCGATGTAGGTCAGCCGGCTGCGGGCGTCGGGCAGGCCGTCTGTGGCGGTTTGCAGCTTGGGCATCACGCCCAGTTGCTGCATGGTGTCGTGCAGCACGCGGGTGATGTTGCCGAGTTGCTGAAACACTTCCGGCGAGACCATCAAGGGCTCGACGGGTGCCACGGCGGTCAGATCTTCCATTTTCATGGCTGGGTCCCTGTTGTTGGGGGTGATCGCATCAGGCCGTGGCGGCCAGCTTCTGCATGATCTTCTGGACTTTTTCTTCCAGCGTTGCCTTGGTGAAAGGCTTGACGATGTAGCCGGCGGCGCCGCTTTGGGCGGCCAGCACGATGTCTTCCTTGCGCGCTTCGGCAGTCACCATCAGCACCGGCAGGTGCTTCAGGGTGTCGTCGGCCTTGATGGCCTTCAACAGGTCGAAGCCGTTCATGTTGGGCATGTTGATGTCGCTGACGACGAAGTCGAACTTCGCGCCTTTCAGGATGTTCAACGCGACTTGGCCGTCTTCGGCCTCCTCGACGTTGTTGCAGCCCATTTCCTTCAACAGGCCGCGCACGATGCGCCGCATGGTGGAGAAATCGTCAACAACAAGGAATTTCAGGTCGGTGGGGTTGCTCATGTCGGGTTCCTCTCGGCGGTCTTGAGAGCGTTATCGGCGGGGGGTGGGCACACTTGAGTTCAATGTGAAGGCTTTTCTTCGGCCGCCTCCGGCGCCGTGGCCGGCGCGGCTTCCGGCAGAGGCTCCGGCGCGGTCTTGAACACACGGTCTTCGGCTTCCCGGTTCATCACGATGATCGAGATGCGTCGGTTGCTCGGGTCAGTGGGGTCCTGCCGGTTGAAGGGCTGGCTGAAGGCCAGGCCCTGCACCCGCAGCACGCGGTTTTCGGCCAGGCCGCCGGCCATCAGCTCCCGTCTCGAAGCGTTCGCCCGGTCGGCCGAGAGCTCCCAGTTGCTGTAGCCGCGTTCCCCGCCGGGGAAGGGGGTGGCATCGGTGTGGCCTTCCACGGTCAGCAGGTTGGGCACGTCGCTCAAGACCTCGCCGATCGCGCGCAGGAGTTCTCGCATGTAGGGTTTGACGATGGCGCTGCCGGAGTCGAACATCGGCCGGTTCTGGTCGTCGACGATCTGGATGCGCAGCCCGTCGCGTGTCATGTCCAGCCGGATCTGCGAGGACAGGGCCTTGAGCTTCTCGCTGGCGCCCATGCGCTGCTCGATGTTGGCCTTCAGTTCCTGCAGCCGCCCGGCCTCGGCGCGCAGCTGCTCGGCTTTCAGCGCCTGCAGGTTGAAGGTGCGCTTGCCGGCTTCGATGTCGCCGCGCTTGACCTGGCCGCCGCTGCGGGTGAGGTCCTCGCCGCCGCCCTTGATGACGGACGACGCATCGCCGGCACCGGAGCCACCGCCCATCGCCACCTTCAGCGGCGACTGGAAGAAGTCCTGCAGGCCTTTCTTGTCGCCCTCGGTCGTGGAGCCCAGCAGCCACATCAGCAGGAAGAAGGCCATCATCGCCGTCACGAAGTCGGCGTAGGCAATCTTCCAGGCGCCGCCATGGGCGCCATGGCCGCCCTTCTTGACGCGCTTGATGATGATGGGCTGGAGCTTTTTCGCATCACCCGCCATGGCTCAGGTCTCCGTTGGTGAAGAGTTGGCTGCCGCCGGGCCGCCCCAAGGCAGCCGCTCCCCCTCGGGGGGGCGACGCTGTACTCAGCGTCTTGGGGGCTGTCATTTCTTCTTGACGTGGCTTTCGAGCTCGCCGAAGGTCGGGCGCTCGGTGGAGTACAGGACCTTGCGGCCGAATTCGATGGCGACCTGCGGTGCGTAGCCCTGCATCGAGGCCAGCAGCGTGGTCTTGATGCATTGCAGTTCCTTGCCGTCTTCGTCGATCTTCTGTTCCAGCAGGCCCGCCAGCGGTTCGGCAAAGCCGTAGGCCAGCAAGATGCCCAGGAAGGTACCGACCAGCGCCGAGCCGATCATGCCGCCCAGCACCGCGGGCGGCTGGCCCACCGAGCCCATGGTGTTCACGACACCCAGCACCGCAGCCACGATGCCGAAGGCGGGCAGCGCGCCGGCCAGCCGGGCGATGGCCGCCGAAGCGCCGTGCGCCTCGTGGTGGTGGGTTTCGAGTTCGGTGTCCATCAGCGACTCGATCTCGTGGGCATTCAGGTTGCCCGAGACCATCATGCGCAGGTAGTCGGTGATGAATTCGGTCACGTGGTGGTCATGGCCCACCACCGGGAATTTCTGGAACAGCGGCGAGTTGTGCGGATCTTCCACATCCTTCTCGATCGACATCAGGCCTTCCTTGCGGGCCTTCTGCAGGATCTCGAACAGCAGCGCCAGCAGCTCCATCGCGCGGGCCTTGGAGTACTTCGAGCCCTTGAAGCAGGCACCCAGCCCCTTCATCGTGGCCTTCAGCACTTTGGGCTGGTTGTTGGCCACCATGGCGCCAATCGCGCCACCAAAGATGGTCAGCATTTCAAAGGGCAGGGCGTGCAGGATCACCCCGATGTTGCCCCCGTGCGCGATGTACACGCCGAAGATGCAACCGATGGCGAGCAGCCAACCGACGATGACGAACATGGTGTGGAGTTCCGAATCTCGTGGAGTCGCCAGGAGTGCGACCCTTGGCGAACATATCGGCGCTGAGCATCGCCGGCTTGAGACTTGCGGAAAGGCGGAAAAGCAGCCCAAAGCCACGGCGACAGGCAGCGAAGTCGCCTCCCCAAAGAAAAATGGCGGGCTCCGCCAGGGAGTCCGCCAGGAAAGCACAGGGGAGTGCTAGGAGGAGACAAGCATGAAACGCTGCAGCGGGGTCCTGCGGGAAGCAGGCACTGCGTAAGGGGTTCTTCGGCAGCGGCGGCGTGAACTTGAGCCGGGCTCGGGTTGATGCCAGGGAAATTGCTGCCGGGTCGGGAATTCGGTGGGGGTCAGGGTGGCGGTGGCGTCAGTGGGCTTCGGCCGACGAATCGATCACCTTGCCGTTGCTGAGCACCAGGTCCGCTTCGTCTGCTGCGGCGGCCGCTGCGGCAAGGGCGCTGGCTTCCTGCTGGCTTTGCTGCACGCGCTCGGCCGCGCTGGGCAGCTGCAGGGCGCCTGCCTGGCGGCCCTTGCCGGCGCGGGCCGGCGGGTTGCACAGGCCGCAGATGAAGTGGCGGGCGATCTCGTGCGGGTGGGTCACGTAATGGCCGCCGCAGCCGGTGCACTTGGTCATGGTCAGCATGCCGTTGTCGACGAACTTGACCAGGCGCCAGGCGCGGGTGACGGAGAGCATGGGCTCCAGGCCTTGCGAAGCGGTCTGCTCCAGGTAGAGCTGGTAGGCCTTGATGACGGTGTCGATCTCTTCGAGTTCCGAGGTCTTGTTCAGGTACTCGTGGATGTTCAGGAACAGGCTGGCGTGGATGTTGGGCTGCCAGGTCATGAACCAGTCGGTGGAGAAGGGCAACTGGCCCTTGGACGGGCTCTTGCCAGAGACTTCCTTGTACAGGCGCAGCAGGCGCTCGTAGGACAGGTCGGTTTCAGATTCCAGCACCTGCAGGCGGGCGCCCAGGTTGATCAGGATGACGGCACGTTCGATCTGCCGTGCTTCTGTCAGGATGCTTTTGCTGCGGGCCATGGTCTTCTCTCCGTCCTGTTGATTTGATCTGTATCGGTGTCAAGGCTGTCCGGCAACCCGCCGGACCAGGGACATCAGGTCAGGCCGCCTCTTGATGGCGGCCGGCCATCAGGATCGAGGCATGCAGGCGAGACACGCTGTCGTTCGAGGCCGACTTGCCGTGGCTGGTCAGCAGGCCCCAGACCAGGTCGTCGTCCATGCGGAAGCGGCACAGCAGCGTGTTGCCGGTGGCGATCTTCATCATCTGCGCCGGGGTCAGCGCGCTGATCAGGTTGGCGGTCTCTTCCGAAACACCCAGGCGGAACAGGGCTTGTTCGCGGTCTGAGCGGATCAGGCTCTGGGCCAGCATCAGGTAAGACAGGTTGGCTTCGCGGATCTCGGCGAGGATTTGGTTGGTGTCCATGTGTCTGCTCCTAAGAGTGGCTGGCGGCTTGCCGGGTGAAGATCAAGATGCGATGGAGTGAACTGTAGGGATGGATACAAAGCAGAAACATCGGGGTACTTCCGCGGCTTGAGTCCCCGTTTTCACTATCCGCGTGTCAGGCAAATTCCTACACGCTGGCGGCAGGGTCTCCTGCAAAGCGCCCAAAACCCGCCCTCTCCGGGCAAACCGCGGGCCACTTGTGCAGCCGCGAGATGCCCCGAAAAGCGCGTTCACATCAGCGCTTTGCCGGCTCAAGTGCGCTCCTAGACTGGCTTCACGCCTCGCGGCCCGCCCGCATGGCGCCACATGCCAGCCAGAGACAACCCAGGAGCGCCTCCGTGAAACCCTATCTGATCCTCTACCGCGCGGGTCCCGGCTCCCTGCATCCGCACACCATCGAACGCCTGGAGCAGCAGAACTTCGACTATGCGCTGTCCTGGTTCGGCGATGAACACCCCCAGGCGCCCGGTGCGGTCTTTGTCCACATGCAAAAAGGCCCGAAGTACCCCGGCCTGGAACGCACGCTGGCGGCCAACTGGGAACTCATTTCGAAGTACCGCTACGTCTGGATGCCGGACGACGACCTGCTCTGCGTGCCCGAGCAGGTTTCGCGCATGTTCACCACCTGCGACGAACTGCAGCTCGAACTGGCCCAGCCCGCGCTGACGCCCGATTCCTACTTCGTGCACCCCATCACGCTGCAGCACGCCGAATTCCAGCTGCGCTTCACCAACTTCGTCGAGATCATGGCGCCGGTGCTGTCCATCGACATGCTGGCGCGGGTATTTCCCACGCTGGCCGGCAACATCAGCGGCTACGGGCTGGACAGCGTCTGGCCGCGCATGAGCAAGCTCGGCCGCGTGGCCATCCTCGACGACGTGCCGGTCAAGCACACCCGGCCGCTGGGCGGGCCGAACTACAAGTTCAACCAGCAGGCCGGCCTGACCGCGCTGCAGGAAGACTGGATCACCTGCGCCAGCCATTTCATCGACGCCAACGGCGACTTCCAGATCAACTACGGCGGCCTGCTGCAGAACGGCGACGCCATCGCCATCGGCGAGTCCGAGGAAGAGATGGAGCTGATGCTGCAGGCGCTGCTGTCGTCCTGCAGCCAGGTGCCGGTGACGGCGCTGCAGGTCACGCGCTACCTCGGCCAGCATTACCAGTACTGGGGCGGCGGCCAGCAGAACCGGCTGCGCTACCCGCGCTCGCTGATCAGCTCGCTGCTGGAACGCGCCGTCAAGCCCACCGGCATGCGCTTCAAGAAGCCGGCCGCCAAGCAGGCTGCGACAGCGCCGGCCGCCCCGCCAGCGCCGACACCCGCGCCCATCCACACGGTCGCCTCGCCGATGCAGTCCTTCGGCCTGCACGCCCGCTGAAACCCTCACTGCTCACGCGCATGCACTACACCACCATCGCCTGCCTGGACGACCTCAGCCGCGACGCCTTCTGGCCGGCCAAGGAGTTCATGTACGACCTGATCCGCGTGCCCGTTTTCCATGCCACCGGCATGGACCTGGGCAAGTCGCCGCGCCGCGGCCAGCGCCACAACCTGAAGCCCGGTTTCGACACCGCGCACTTCCTGCGCCTGTGCGGCGCCGGCTCCGGTGCGCACGACTGGGCCGCGCTGTACCTGGGCATCCCGGCCCCTGCGGCCGACTACCTGAACGCCCACGTGCCCGAAGGCGCGCTGATCGTCGGCTACGAAATGCCGGCCTGGCTGCGCCAGGCGCTGGACCAGTGTGGCCACGCCTGGCTGGACATGCGGCTG
>Ga0307514_10001564_pt1 | contig 27109 bp, 30 predicted proteins | sample 16_EM_MG_FD_203088 | JGI IMG/M metagenome (GOLD analysis project Ga0307514, IMG submission 203088) | Populus trichocarpa ectomycorrhiza microbial communities from riparian zone in the Pacific Northwest, United States - 16_EM | ecosystem: Host-associated > Plants > Roots > Unclassified | place... | reverse complement strand
AAACAAGTGCCACGTTAGCTAGCGCCTTAGCCGCCGCCACTATACACTGTACAGGTGGCATCCACTGTCCCAACTTCACCCACTGGTACCATATCTCTGCAACGTAAAGTCATCTATGCCCCCACCATCTATCTCGCGTCGCTCATTAACAGGCGTTCAATAATTTAGAACTCATCTCCCAGCCACATTGTTGATTACCCGACCCAAAACTTGTGACGGACGTCATGTCTACTACTGAGCAGCAGGGCAAAGCACCTCCGGAGATGGTCAATATGATTGCTTTCCTCCGAGGCGCCAAGTCCGGTATCAAGAATAGGACTGGGGTGCTCAATGGCAAGCGTATCGATTATTTCAAAGGTATGCCTATCCGCTTAGCCTTGACCACACTCCTATGTGAACGCATTGCAATGTCTGACTCTCAATCTTTTTTTCCTTGTCATTCGTTCCTAGGCAAGGCCGCTGTGAAAGCACTGCTGTCACCGGCCTACAGTTCCCTCAAGAACGTACCAAAAATCACAACCGAAACTGAAGCTATCGCCCTCCTCCAACAGACCCTTCCGTATGCTTTCTACCTTCGAGTGGACCGTCAACAAGCACAGGGCTCTTCAAAACAACTCAATTTCGCTCAACAACAAGTGTTCGCCCCAGACGGTCACTTTGCGTGGTTCTACGAGGGTTCGCAATGGACAACGTACATTGGTGGTGTCGCTATGGTCGCCATCATGCTGGCCGGTGTCATGTTCCCTCTGTGGCCCTCGACGCTGAGATTGGGAGTGTGGTACCTCAGCATTCTGGTCCTAGCTTTGATCGGCGTTTTCTTCGGGATCGCAATCGTGCGGTTAATTTTTTACATCATCACCGTGGTCGCTACGCCGCCGGGTATTTGGATCTTCCCTCAACTGTTTGCAGACGTCGGCTTTGTGAGTACCACCCCCTCTCACGTGTGCGAACCCAGTGACTGAATGGGGTTTGGCTAGGTCGACTCATTCATTCCGTTGTACGAATGGGACTTCCCGAAAAAGAAGAAAGGGAAGAAGGCAAAGTCCTCGGAGAAGGGCAAGGGAAAAGAAAAGGAGAAGGGTTCTGGGACCGACAAGCCTCAAGGTGCATTTATCGAGGTCGACGATTCAGAAAGCTCGAGACCCGTGAGCCGCAATGCGACGGTGACGGACGTCGCAGACGAGTCTACATGATTCTCCTTGTCTTGTACCACCATGTATATATCTCCCTCAGCGGTGGAATATATAACGGACAAGCATGCCAAACTCGGGGATGCATATATTATTACTCAAGTATCTTATGTGGTGATTAAGTTCTAGAACGGTAGCTTGGGAGCTTTGGCACCCCTTGGTGGCCTGAGAGGATTGGGCTTGCGACGGTGGTACCACTGGAGACAAGTTCGGTGAGTCTCTCAACAGGCGTTGCGTCAATGGGACAGTGCGTACCTCCTTGTATCGGATGATACGTTTCTTCATGTCCCGCATAAGAATATGTGTCCTCTTCGTCCTCTGGGCTTGAACCCTCTCCCACTTGTGTCCCTTGAACATACGTTTCCTGCCCGCGTACATTTTGAGAGCAGCAAGACCCTCCATCTGCTTGACTTCGATCCTGGGAATGGCCTTTGGGACCACTTCCTCCTCCAGAGAGGGGGTTTTCTTCTCCTTCTCCACGGGTGGTTTAGAATCCTTCCAGGCGACATCCGCCTGCCACCAATCAATGGACGCGAGTTTCGGCAGGCGTTTCGCATTGAAAGCAATAATGGGGGATTTGGGACCGAAAGGCAAAAGGTGGATGAGGTTGGAGGCCTTAGCGGACTTGAACAAGTCCGCCTGCTGGCGTAGTGAATATTTTGGGGGTGCCCATCGTCCGGTCAGAGGATTTTTGTGGGGGAGGAAGGGGTTTGGAAGCTGAACCGGCGTTTCCGAGGCTGACGCGCCGTCCTTGAGTTTGCTGGCAAAGGCGGAGAGTTCCTTTAGCCGGAAGGTCTTGACGGTCCGGAAAGACATCGCCTTAAGTGCTTACACGCCCGAACCACGAACAAGACGCGAGGTGTAGCGTCAGGTCGGGATAGAAAGCGGAGAGGTGATCGCGGAAGTCACCCTTCGCTCGTCTTCCACTTTCAGCCACCGGCCACCGACATGTTTGTTCGCCATGTCGTTTCTCGCCCTGCGGTTCTGGTACGGCAGCGCGCAGCTCGTACCGTACCTCTCGTGGCTGCGTGGTCGGGTGCTCTAGAACGACGCAATATCTCGCAGTTATCCCAGTCGTCTTCCAGAATTTCAACGGTCTTTGGGGCGCTCCTTGCTGTAGGAATCGCGACTACTGGCTATGGCCTGTGCGTTCATCTCCCCTTCATCCATCGAGGATAATGTACCCATTCTGTTGAACAACCCCCGACTATGTTCCATGAAGATACCAATTCTATTCTACCTTCACCATGTGGCCTAAGGAGATCAGGAGTGATCTGCGCGCTGGCATAAAGGCCAAGCATTATAAGGACTACGATTTGAGTGAGAGGTATATACGCAGGTATGACTTGGTGCAGCGGTGGATAACCTATGACGCTGAAAGTGTGTCATAGGGCTTGGGAGACGGCTCAGACCCTGCCGATCACCGTCTACGGTCCAGACCCCCATTTGAAGCTCACCGGTATTTTGATAACCTTGGCAGAGGTCATGGAACTCAACGGGAAACCTCACGAGGCGTACGAGCTCATGGGCAACTACCTCGAGAATCTCCCTCCTCTGGACGATGAACCATCATACAACGAATGGTCTGGAACCGAGCGGATGCGACTTGCTGCGATGGCTCACAAACTTGGCATCATGGCTGAGAGTCATTCGCAGCCTCAGAAGGATCAAGAGAAGTGGCTTACGTGGGCTGTTGAGCGAACACTGAAGGATATTCGCCATGTTAACGAGAGTTCGGGTCGTTCAACGCCAGGACCGGGTATCGGTCAACCGCTTCATGAACTCGAGTTACCAGATTGGGTCTCTCAATCCGACTTGCTTGTTCTCCTTGAATCGTTAAGCGAATTCCACGCAAGAACTGATAAAACGAGGTACATCTTCCTGGTCGAAATAGATATGCATTCTGACGTTCGATATCAGCCTCGCGATCACGCTAAACAACCAAGTACTGACCATACTTCAAGCATATTTTGGTGACCGAACCAAGCTCAAGAACCTGTGTCGCGCTGCTCAAGTACTGTCCAATCAATCCGAACTCTACAGTCGACCTTCTCTGCCCAAGGAAGGGAAAGCATCACCGGAAGTACTTTTACAGGGAGCGGAATCCTCGGCTCTTTCGGCTCTCAAAATCATCGCATTTGTTCAGGATAATCCGGATCCTAACCAGGATACTTCTGCATGCGAGATGACGTTTGGGGTAGCAATGGCGAACCTCGCGACGATTAACACCGTGAGTGAACCTCCCATGATTTTGCTTGCGCTGACACTGGTTCTCTGTTTAGATCAAGGGTAACACGGACATGGCACAAAACCTGTATGAAACTGCCTTAAAGCATGCGGTTAAAACAGGGAACAAGGAACAGATCAGACACATCCGCGGTCTTCTGTTAGAGGTCGAAAGAGTGAAGGACAAAGGGGCGAAACAATAGATTCTATTGTACGTGTAGACCTCCCCAAGAATTCCCCACTCGTCCGATTTGTGAGCCCCGCTGATTGACGTTCCGATTTGGGCACTGACCGGGGCATTGAGAGAGATTCTGAGGACTCTGAAGCCGTTTACCGACATAAAAGCGGTATTTTCGGATACAGTTCGTACTGGTGAAATTCGTCGTTTGCAAATCCCCGGATAAATGTCCAAAGAATGGACCGGGGCCAAACGAGTGGTACTATCGCCGAACACCCTGATCCGGAATGCAGAAAATGAAACTCCCCCGAAGCTCGCGTCCCCTACCGTATCGGGCCACAGTTTGCGGGCCATTGCGGGGAACCACATCAGCCAACCCCATCCTTTTTCCTTTGGTGTATCTGTCGCCAGATCATGATCCTCATTTAGCTCTCGGCTATTCACTGGCTAAGATGTACATCCGCAAAAAAGTGAAGATGGTGAATTTCACGAGGATCTGCTGTATCGGAAAAGCGACAGCACCCTGGAGGTCGCTCCTCCATTTCTCTGGAAGCATCCGGATTCGTCACAGGGGTTATTGGCGGGAGTAATTGGGATTTTATGAGCGGAGCTCCGCTTGGTCGCGTGCCCAACCAAGATGTGACCCCCGCGATGATTATATCTAGGAACCGTGGTACGGATTTTGTGCACACGACCACTTTCCCTCATGAAGTTTTCACGGTGACTACCCAACTCATCCCTCATCCAAAAACTGCGCTGACTGTGTCTCCCCTGCTGGAAGATATCTCCAAGATACGCAGGTTCGTTACTCTCGCAAACCCATGTTCTACCACGGTCCACAACCTCTTGTATTTTTCAGGTGCCAGAATGGAAGAAGGCATACATGTACGAGATCTCGTTATCCCTATATTCCGAAGCGCCCGCTAAGCCGCCGTTACCTGTGGCTAGTGACTATCTTGGCCTCAAGAAACACATATCTACAGTGAATAAGCAACAGGAGAGTGATGATCGAAGATATCGGAGTTCCCTTTATTTGGGTCCCCCCACTCCAACCCACGTACTGTGGTTTCCGGTAAAAGGTAAGCTATTTTTTCCCTCCAACTTAAACCCACTCACGAAAGGTCCTTTGCTGTAACAGGCCGCCTCTCAAGAGAGGATATGTTTCGATCCAGTGCAAGGTACAGTGTAACTTTTCCTCCACGGATGAGGGAAGTGCACACGAACAACAAGACTACTGAGGTAAAGCAATGACAACCTACCAGATCAAGCCCCACTCATCAGCCCCGGAGTAGATCGACCACCATTTCTTCAACCCGTCTATCACCATGTCTTCACAATCGAAAACTCTGTCCCTTCCGATGCAGGAGACACATCCGAAGCTCAACGGGGTTGGGGTGGAGTTTCTCGCGAAGCTGGATGCACAGCTTGAGAAGGTCGACAATTTCTACTTGGAACGGGAGAAGGAGGTGAAGGACATGTACGACACCCCACATCACATCTAAACACATGGTTCTCATGCTTGACATCCGACGATAGGCTCACTGAGCTCAAACGACAACTAGTAGAACTCAGGGACCATCGAAAACACTTCCAGGTATTTCTCCTCTACTTTGTGAACTTACCTCTAGAGCTCACCCTCGGTCAGCAATCGAAAGTCGAGGATCGGCGTTTACACTTTCCACTCAGCTTTATTACGTCACCCACCCCATCCGAAACACCCCGCACATCCCCCATCACCACCGACGGTAGGTTCGGGGCTGTTGAGTTCAGACGGGCCAATAAAGACTTAAGGACGGCTGTGCTCGAACACTACAAGTGAATGTGTTCCGCTCAGTTAGGCGACTGGTCATTCTGACGGTTTCCCTGCAGGAAACTGGACGCACTCCAAAACTTCAGGGTGTGTTTCATCTGGTTCGCCCGAGAACCCGACATTGATGACGTTGCCCAGACTTTGAACTTGATCGGCTTTCAGAAAGTGCTGAAGAAGTGGGAGAAAGTGACGCACATGCCTATCCGGGATGCTTACCTCAGAGAAAAGGTGATAACCACCGAGGTTCTTTCCTGGATCTGTTATTAACGACCTACGAGATCGAGCCTAGCGGATTCTCAAGCACGAAACTCCTCGCGGAGCTGATAAGGGACACCGAGGACATGTACGCCGTCCACTTTGGTGAGCGCCGAGTTTTTCTCCCGGAACTAGCACTGACTTGGAGGCGGGGACATAGCTCGTGGCGACAAGAAGAGAGCGCGTGGTTGCCTTCGCGCTGGATGGGAGCAGAAGACCCACTATTTTGCCATGTTCCGATCTGGTTTGTATCTGGGCCTGGCTATACCCGCTCTTGCAAAAGGGCTGTACCAAAGTACGCCTTCGTTCCTAGCGGTTGACTGCTGTTGGCTGAAAAGGCCATTCAGGTTTTCAACCGTCTACTAGAAACGCCATCCCGGAGTGGGGAGCGCTCCTGCTCGTCTATGCCACAATATTCGTCCCGGTGCTTTTTTCACTCTTAGTCGCAATTAACATTCTCGTTTGGACTAAAGTACGGATCAATCACGCTTTCATCTTCGGTGAGTGAACCGTCGCTCCAACAAACATCAATAACAAACTCAGCGAGTCGTAGGGCTCAACGTCAAATCAAAGATCGGTTATCAGCAATACGCAGAGGTGCGTCTTTCGCTCACTTGGCGAGCATTCTTACCGATGATCCTCGAAAAGATCCCCGCAATATTACTATCAACTTTGTGCTATTCATTCTGGCTGTCATTCTCATTCTCTAAGATCGGTGTAAAACCTACAACTTGGCCACTGGTCTGGCTCCTATTCAATACCCTTATCCTATGCAATCCCCTCCCGATGCACTATCGGTCGTCGAGGATGTGGTTAATCAAACGATTTGCAAAATTAATAATTTCTGGCTGGGAAAGAGTCGAGGTATGTGTCTTGCGTGCATTCCTGGGGTTGCGTGGACTTATCATGTCACCCTCAGTTCTCTGAGTTCTGGTTAGGGTCCGTCCAATCTCCTGGTCGCTCCTTCTTCTCACACTGACGTCTTAGTTTGGACATCATCATAGGGACCAGATATGCAGCCTCAACTTCTCGTTGACCAATTTAATTTTCATCGGTTGTGTCTACACCTCTGGGTTCAAACCAGACTCGAGCCAACGGTGCGGCTCTCATGAACAGTACCGGGCCTATATTGTAATGGCAGTTCTCCCGTTTTTCTGCCGTTTCAACCAGAGCGTTCGGCGCTGGTATGATTGTAGGTCAACGACGCATCTAATCAATGTGAATACCTCTGGCCACCTCGAGGTGAAATCTTCTACTGATGCCAGCCTCATAGGCTGGAAAATACACCACCGGCATGCTCATGTATGCGTTCTATTATTACTGGAGATCTACAGGAGACTTCAAGGGGCCAGGCTTCGTGTTTTACATCCTTGCTGCTACGATCTACTCAGGATATGCTTGCATTTGGGTGCGTGCTGCGTTCGTATATCCTTTCGGGCCCAACTTGAACATCACACAGGATTACTTGACGGACTGGTCCGTTTTAAAAGTCCATGCCAAGTACCTCCTACTTCGTGATGAGGTTTTGTGCGCAGAGGCTCTTCCCGTGAGTACATACCCGAAGGAGTTTACATGACTGAAACATCTAATCGCACCGAAACAGTTATACTATTTCGCCATCGTACGTTCTCACCCACATCTAGCCTTCGATGCAATAAAATAAACGACTGGTTCTGAACAGATATCTAACACAGTAATTCGTTTCTCCTGGATCATGTACCTGTCTCCTCAAGGGCCGCCGGTTGAAGTCAAGACATTCATTGTGGCCATGCTAGAGATGCTCCGGAGATGGCAGTGGAATTTTCGTAAGCCCCACTGCTCACCGTTCACCGCCAAACCTGATCTGATCACCTTAGTCCGTCTTGAAAACGAGCATCTCGGAAACATCGACCAATACCGTGTCACACGCGACGTTCCGTTGCCCTACATATTCGACTCATCTGTGAACGATTCAGATTCCGACGACTGGGATCAGCAATCCTCGAGGGGGTGGTGGACTGGGCGCATTTTTACATCATAGCATCGTGGATAGGTCGTGTCAAACAGATAGGTAGTCCTGCAACAGGATGTGTTGTAATCACATCTACATCGGATATTTCCCATCATTTCATGCCAGCTGCAAGCTGATCAAGCTCCCTTGCAATCAGGGAATTGGGACAATTCTTTCGGAGTTGCCTTGGAAATAGAACCGGTTAGTGAATTTCGACGACACAGAGGTACTGAAACCGTACTCCATCTTTGCCTTATCTCCCCGCTCCTTGCATTCCCTCCCTGCGGCTCGCCAGTCACCACAATCCAAGTATAGATCCACTCGCTTGTTCGAATCGCATCGGGGGACGAACGTGGCGGCCTCTTTTGGGTGTCCCTTTTCGATCAAGTGTCTGACAAACACCTCGTATCCGATGGGGCTCCGTTTTGATCTTGCGAAGGAATCAAGACCCTCGAAATCTCGAATAGAAGTCAACGCATGCAGCTTGGTGTACCAAAAACTAGTCTCGCGGTCAATATTTTTGGAAGGATTTCGGAGAGGACAGGACGGTTACGTACCGCTTGTCTGGGACCTTGAAGGCATCTTTCACGTTGTCTGCCTTCTTCGACATGCCATTCACGAGGCACGTCCGGATGGTCTCGTTAACACTCAGACCAAAGAAGTTGGTTCTTCCATCTGCATCTTTCTCGAGCTGCTGCTGTAGTGCAAGCAGTTTCGCGTTCTCGTCCATCATCTCACCAACCAATGTCAGCTGTTGGGCCACGCCTTTTGAGACAGACAAGCAGTGTCACCTTGGCTTCAAATGCACGGTCCTTGTCCTCCGAAAAGAACTTCTGTGCAGCCTTAATCGCAGTAATCTTCGCACTCTGATCCGTCATTGTAGCTGCTTCCTCGAGTAAGAGAGTAGCACTCTCCACTCGACGGTCATCGGAGTAATAGAAGTCTCTCAGCATATCCCGGTTCTGTTCTCTCGCGTACACTTGCAGCAGCCGAGTGGCTGGGGCGAGACGCTCTCCGCCATCCTCAAGAAGTCGGAAGAAGTTACCCAGAGACAGACGTTTGTGCAAGTGGAGCAAGACGTGGTAAACTTGTCGCGCGGTTAACAATTGCAGGCGGAAAACATGGAATCTACTCACCTAGGTCGGTATCGCCACTATCCACAGCCTTAATCAGCGCGAGCTTATCCTCCTTCATATTCAGAAGCAAGGGCACTTGATCAGACGCGTGCTGTTCATGATCTAATAACTATGAAAACCCAGCTGATGTGAAACACCGCGGCCCAGGTGATGATAAATACTGCGAACCTTTGTTGCCAGATCCAGTCTCCCAACTTCCCATGCCTTCTTCGCGATGTCCGCGTAGCTGACGGAACCGCCACCAAGTTTGGAGAACTTCTCGACAATCGATTGACAAACTTCGTCATCTCCTTGCAATTCAGTGTCCTTTCCTGTACCGCTCGCGCTTGGTTTCGACTTGGTGATCTTGACGCATGCCCAGTGCTTCAGGACAGCATCCGGTTTCAAAGAAAGATACGTAGATATGCGGAGTGCCAACAAGTGCAGATTACGTGAAGTCAAGCGGTTCACAAGGTGGAGCGGCGAGGCGTAATTGTACCTGGCATAAATGAGAACGATTTCGGCGGGGTAACCCAAGTACTCACTGTGAGTATGTGATAGGGATGCCAATATCCCAGGCCCGAACGGCATTGAGAACTTTCAGGGCTTGGCCCATGTTCACAAAGTCGCTCGGATTGTGCAAGTCCAAAAAAGACCGTCCAAACTTTGCAGCCTGAAGGGGGCAACGAGTTAGCCAACGCAGGAGGCCAAAACCGTAGGACCTCACATTCAGGAGGCGGCGTTGCCACTTCGGTTCCCATTCCTGTCCAGCAGCGTCGATGCACTCATCGACAGCAGCGGCGAGGTCAGGGCGAATACTTCGAATACTCTCATCGGCCTTTGGTGACCGCTTCGAGAAATTCTCCCACGCGTCGTAGAGTGTTGCTGAGGGGGATGTAGAACCGGGCTTGAAGATCGAAAGAGTTGATGCTTTCGGAAAACGAGAATGAACGAGAAGAATCATCATCATCGGCCATAGTGCGTACCAGGAACCTTCTGAATGAAGTCACAGACGTCTGGCCCTATGATCCTCACACCGTCTAACTCCGTGATAACAAAGGTGGGGCCAGAGTAGAAATATCTGCCGAAAGGTATAAATCATTGAACGAGTAGGTGACGAATAAGGCTGACTGCAATGTGTCTCCAAACGGGCCGACGAGGAGGACTAAACTGTCCCAAGAGACGATGACGGCATCGTTCGCGCACCACTGGATCTGTCTGACAGGTCCATCAACATCGACCACGCCTTTAGTGTTGAATTCGGCCAAACTACGCTGGAAATCTGTCGAAACCACCCAAAGTAATCCAGAGTATGAGAGCAGCGCAAGGCTCTTGCCATTGGGTGACGCTGCAAGGTGCGTAAACGGCCCTCGCGAGATTCGTTGGTCAACATTCTCAAGATTGTCGACAACGCAGATGGTCGAGTCAACGGAAAGTAATACTTCGACGTGCCGGGAAACTGTAAAGTCCGGCGGGATGATCGTCCATGAACTTGGGGGTTCATGAATACCTGTACAGACCGTATTGAGATCTTCCGTCATGGGAAAGATAGGGGATCGCACCTGGGTTTGCCAGGGTCAATGGTTTCCCTCCTTCCCAACCCTTCACCTCGAGCAGGGTCAAGTTGCCAATAATAGCGACGAGTCCATTGTCGTATATATGCGCATCGATCACCCCAAGTTCTGTAGCCTCCCCGCCGAGAGTGTATTGATGGTAGTCGCCTTGAAGATCGTACACTCTGTACACGCCTTCCTCGTTGAGCACAGCCAGACGTTCGTCGGAAGTCCAACCAAACTTGATGACTTTGCCTTGATCCCACTGTTCACGCGGAACAACTCAGTATCCGGGGTACGGGAACCGGGTCTGGGACGGACCGAAAGGATCAAGAGACTCTCCCCCGCAGGTGAGTACAACTGTATTTGAGACCTCGACAAGACAGGTGCAGTCCCTCGTGCTATAACCACCATCTTACTCGGGTCCCTCATCAACGCTGCAGTGCCATAGGGTGTGAACGAAAGGCTGGAGTTGGGGATACTCCGGAACACACCATACCTAACGGACCACCATGCTTGCAACCTGCCACGACAAAATCATCGAGCCTTGGCAATTTGTTTGAGATGTTGTAGACCTGCTGTCGCCTGTAAAAGACCTTTCCATCTTGCATCGCGTCCCATATGGCCGTAGGATGGTCGACCATTGTCTGGATCGTAGGTGGAGGTGCGGAATAACTTCCACTGGGTCGCGCGATCAACGTGTTCGTCCGATCAAACAGAACTGTGGACCTCCGCCATTTCGACCCGCTCTACCAACGTCATCGGCAGTCTCACATGGTCTTTGAGGTATTTTTTTTGCAGGCCCACGCGGTACCGAAGTACTGGGAGTCTAGTTTCTCAGATCGCGAATCCCGCGCTGGAATATGTGCACCCATGTCTTCGAAGGGATAGGACCAACAATCCACATCGACACACGGAGAAAAAACCTCGTGAGATGCGTGTAGGCAACCCATCGGGACTGATTTTTGGCACCACCGGGTCTCAAGAAGAGGAAATGAGCCCCGGTCTCTACGGCATGCCACCCTTCATCCCCAAACACTAGCCATGCCTCAGGCTGCTCCAGCGATAGTTCAAAACCGTGACTATTTGTGAGTTTGTGCTAAGGATCCAATCCTCTTGATCTAGTCCGTCGTATCTACTTAGATAAATGAGCGAATGGCAGAATGATAAAAAAACGAATGTATATGGAACACATTGGGAAACCTGGGAAGATACAAGGAGTAGTGGTACAAGGTATGCCTGCAGGGGGGAAAATGATTCGACAACGAAAGCAAACCGAAGTTAAGTTGCGCGCATATGCGAAGAGAACGGATAGGGAAACGAATGTAACAACTGTTGTTGTGCTCTTGTTCAGAAACTCAGAAGATACGGACCGGTACTCTCGCTTGAAGTTCATCTTGGCCAAAAAGTACCGAGACATCGATGTAATACTGCAAGATTGAGGTCCATGATTAGCACAAATGACTGGAAAAAGGTCGTTCCCATGGAATCTAGAGTAAGACAACCCACTTTAACGTTTAAGCCAGCCCAATCAATCGACGGTAACAGCTGAGGGTTCAATTCAATCTCCCCTTTGTACAAACCATCTGGCAAGGCGGTATGGGCTTCCAACGATGGGTGTTCATCAGGTGCACAGGCGCTTCGGGGCCGCTTCGGGAACCCGATCGACATCCGGGTCTGCAAAGTCCTCGTCTCCGTGTAGGTAGCTGCACCAGGAGGTGATGGAGGGGGTAGCGGAGGCAGCTCTTTGTTGATCGATAACGCCAACCTAAGGTCACTGTAACTGGGGCTCATTATCAACCGTGGTGGGGCACTTTTGACCATGCGTTTCAGGATGGTAGTAGGCGTCGACCGCGAGTCAACCTCCTCAAGATTGGACCCCATTGTCCACGCGGAGGGCGGGCCCTGGCCCTTTTGGTGCGTTACCGGTGCAGAGTATAGACGTGAAACGATGGTGCACGGCCGTTGGATGTTGACCGTCACCTTGCGTAGCAGTGAAACAGCGATGGTGGCGTCAGCAGCGATTTCACGGCACAGCGTCTTTGATCTCGGCTGAGTCGTAAACACGACGAAGAACGGGATTTGGCCGTTCTTCGAGAACAAAGCAGGGTTCGGAAGAGTGACCTTAACCGGGATGAACACATAAAGCGTGGTCCGAATACAGAACAAAGCTTACCGCGCAGTGAAAGGGCACCTGGGAACGATCCGTTCGTAACGGTAACTCTAACCATGCCTGGGCCTTCGACGTCCCGTCCATGCAGTCAAAGTCCGCTTCTGGCTGGAACACTATCGGTGCTTCAACACTGAAACGCCATGTTAGTCACCACGCCGACGCCTGCGGAAAGGAGGGAAATACACACAGCGCTCGGTCAGAACCATCGTATGCCTCCCACAAAGCAGTAACTGTGTAAGAAACCTCGGCGTTCTCTGCATGCAGGGCTCTATCATTGGGATCTTCCATCACAGAAGAAATGTTGAAAGATGGGGGTATCTCCTGCCCTCGTTGTCTCTGTGGAATACTAAACTCGAACGGAAACAGATTTGGGGGGAGTCCGTTATTTGACGTGACACTGCCCGTGGGTGGTCTCCGCGGCTTTGGTCTAACAGTGTTGGCGAGGGTTTCCCGAAATGACATCGCGCCACTAGGCTCCACAGAATCGAATATCTGCGAAGATGTAAAGAACGTGTGTTGCTGTGTCCCCCTCCGCCTGCCATCGTAAGGATTCGCATGGCCGATGGCGAACTTTCCCTCAAGCTAAAAGGATGCACTTCAGACGGTGCGGAAACACAGGTCGGCTAATACCCACCGTGACAGTTATGCGTCCTGGCGATGTACAATAACGAGGATCAAGTAATACAACCCCAGCAACCTCGTCGTCGTCGTCGAAAACGGGTAAAGTCCTCCCGGGTGAACCACCCACGCCCGGTGTAGACTTGATGGCAGGACTGAAAACCCGGATCTCAAGCTGCATTGACCTTGGGACATTTGCGAGTGAAGTGAGCTCGGATTTTCCGGCAATCACCCATGTTCGTACCTGCGGACAGACTCGTGCCTGGAACACTTTCGCGGATAGAGGATCGGAGGGACCTGTAACGGAAAACTCGTTGTGGGAGTGTCCGTACCGATCCAATGGGCCACACGAGCCATGTAAGCCGAGGGGTAGGCAATAAACAGCGAGCAACGGAGGACACGCTCAGGGAACGAGAAGGAGGGAAAACCGAGGCAAGAGGGAGAGGAATAAACTGCAATGGAAAGGAAACGCTTTAATAGACTGCGCCGGGAGAAGGAGGAAAGAAAGTTGCCGGTGATCGCATGCTTGGTGGGGAAGGGCAGATTTGAAATATGGGGTCGAGAAGCGGAGAAGTGGTTTAGAGAGCCATCCCAATTGGTTGTTCGCGATTAAACTATATGTTTTAGATCCCACTGACGGAGACACAGCGCTGGTGGAAATCGCGTAAACGTCGATTTCAATCAGAACCGTGGGTGGATCACGTAGCTGTCACCCAAACGCTAGACGAAGCCAGGTAAGTATTCCGTCGAGGGAGCGGGGGGTCTTTTCTGGAAACTTAACCGGTGGTGCCATGCGTGTTGGCTGATCTGATTCCCCAAGTGGTAGCCTTGAGTTGTTCTGGGGATGTCGACAAAGGTGAATCGAGGGACACAGGAGATTGTGCCTTGGTCACGTTTACACTCCTTACGTCCTTTACCAACCAGAAGGTCATCCAACTCCTTCACCGAACTAGCGGAACCCCCATCGGTTCTTCCTAAAACAACCAGAGTTGCTTTTTGCTCTTTCCCTTGTTACGATGATTGATGTAAGGAGAAGGGGGAGCACAGAAGCCAGTGCATTAGCTGTCGAAGCCTGACGGTGTTCAAACCACGGCAGTCGCTGTCACGGCAGACGTTAAGCACTCCGAGCGCACGTACCATTGCAGGCTTTGGCGGTCATCAACGTTTCATCGCTCAGACATCGACGGAAAGAACATGCCACGGGCTCAAAGAGGGAGAAAGGGGGCAGCGGCTGATTCCGTTGGCTTGTCCCTTTTGCTCGAGAATCCGAGATCAGAATGTCAGGGCAAACACTGATACGATCGCTTACTCGCGCCAAGGTGGATGCTTCGAATTCCGCCCTGGTGAAAATTTGAATGACCATTCTCATCCGGCCCCCGGATGATCCTCTGCAGAAAGCAAACCATCTCCCGTTCAGCTTGTCCTCGTATGTCACCCCCTTCATATGGTAGGCGATGGCCGATGGCGGCTAGAAGACAACATGACGACGGTCGGCACAAGTAACAGGTAGAAAATGGATCTGTATTCAATATCGGAGGCAGTCCGTGGACAGACATGAAACCCTCCTTTCCCCTTCATCCTGTTCTTTCAAACATTTCTTGTTTAATTTTCCACGGTACATCATACCACATGCGCTTCTCGAGCACAAGGTACTCGGTAACTCGCCGAGGTATTGATGACTCCTTTGGGGAAATCAGATAACCTTGCTTCGAGTATATCTCGAGGGTCTGCATGGAAACCGCGGGGTTAAGGTTGGAGGATGGAAGGGGAGAATAACAACAAACCTGTGTAGTGTCGAAGCGGATTAGCGCTTGGACGACGAGACGGTTCCCCAGCTTTGGACCTCCACGACCTAGATGCCCCTCGACTGCACGGATGCTAACAATCCGAGGAGGAGTTACCTCCGAATGTAATGTCCATTTGAATCTTTGGTTCGGTGATGTCCTGGACTTGAGCAAACTTTGCAAATGGCTAGTATACGGGTTTGTCGTGAGGCTTTTGATTGTCCTCACATCACCGCTGGAAGGCAACGGTGATCACCATCAGATTCGTATGTTACAGATCAGAACAAACGCAACAGTGCCTCACCCGGCCAAGGCCCGGCACACCTGAACGTATGTCGTGGTTGCGATCTGACGCAGAGGTGCCACCCAAGAGGTGCTGCTTGTAGAAGTCGTTGTGAATATTCCCGGGCGAAGCGCTCCCGGTGTGTCCACACCGGGCAGTGAGCGCGCTTTGGCCAATCGGTACATGCTGGGTCGTTGGTAATCAGCAACGGGATACTGGTGAGGTTGTATGACATTCCCAGACCAACCTGAATATATTTTTGAAATGGTTCGCTTGGTTTGCGAAAAGGTTTTCGACGCGGGTCCTCAAAGACAACGGTGTGCTGGTGGCTCGGATGACCGGTTCCGGGACGTGGAGGTCTACGCTTTCAAAGGTTACGGGTCGAAACCGGAGCGCGTACGCGGTATTGTATCAACCAACTGACCTAACAGATCCGCGTTCAACGACCAGAGGTCCATGTCTGGATTGTTCTCCGCGGACGCGTTGAGTTGTGTCAACCTTTCAAGCTGCTCGTCCGTCGACAGCTTATCGAAGTCTTCCGCAGTTTTGTCCGCTTTAAACTGCGCATAGAACCTGCGTCCATGACTGAACACCGGCCGCGACGATGCGAAGGAACGCAACAGTACGGAGTGGCAAGGTAGCGGACGAAACATGCCGGTCTTCGACGTGTCACGGGACTGACCGTGTTCCGCACCGATCAATTCGAGGATTCCTGCTTCCCGTTTCCCACGCTGACAACTGCCACTGAGTGATTTCCATCTCTCCAAAGTATGGGTCAGTATCCGGTTACCACGTACCAAATTGATGGACAGTTTTTGCCTGCCATGACAGTGTTGGAAGATTTCCCCGTTGATTGACGCTGGCAGGGGAAGACTGATTCTACCAAGTGCTTGCCCAACCACCCCTCCCCCGGTTTTGAAGATGGTTCCCCAGTTGTTCACGAATGGCCACTCCTCGTTGGAAAAGTCAAACCCATTTGGGTTTTCAACGCCATGATACTCCATGATGAATCATCCACGTTCCTTCTCATTGTTAATCGCTGAACCCCGAAAGGCTTGGTCCGGGTGTCCGATCTACGCCACGCCGAGATTTGGTGATTGACGGTTGCTATCCTCTTTGTTGAATCGACTGGGTGTCTTGTCGGTCCTGACTACGCTCTGTTATGCCACAGAAATCAACATCCTCACGCCCGTTGGGTCACCATATCTTGCCACACATTCCGCAGCTCCAGTGTGTCGTAGACACCAACAACAACGAAATTTACGAGCAACACTGAGCTGAGATGTCTGATCGGAATCTGGATAGTGTGGCCTTACGGCTGCAATTCCCGCTGAATCATTCCAAGACATTGAATTGGACGGTTGTCTCCCAGCCAAACGCTGCATGACGCTTAGTGTATCTTATCTCGTGAGGGCGGTGCGGAATGCTGTGAGTCACTCATGATGTCGCGCAACAGATGCACTCCATCGTACAGCCGCAATGTGAATTTCAGTCGGCGAATCTTCTCTACCTTGTGGGAGGAAGGGACAGGGGAAAGGAGGCCGCTCCCGCTAATCTTGGCGTGGAGTTAGAGTTCTTGCTCGCTCGCAAACTCGGCCTCCGGCTGGTACCAACTACCTCCTAACCCAATTTTGTACCCGTCTTCCGGTCGCGCCGGCGAACGATTCAACAAAGAAATCGTTTGTTTCGGGGCTAGAAGATTCCACGATCGCTTCGTTATCGCAGAATGGGTCTCATGGTCGCGTCTGCTAATTTGCATCCGTCTTTCAGGTAGCACATTGACCTAGATTCTCTACGACCGGCGTTCAACACCTAGACTTTTCCTCCTGCATAGCAGCGGCGGAAAGCCTCCTCGCTACGGGAATCACCGCCGCTTCCGATAATAACCAAGGACCCGCCGACCGAGGAGCCCCCGCGAATTATGTAAGCTCAAACCCTCCTAGTCTCTTCGCACCGGGGGCAGCGCAAAATTTACCCGTTGGAGATATCTTGAATTTATTCTGAAGTTTCAATCAGTATCCGGACAATAAAGCGAATGAAGAAATATTGAGTAAATTCGCACACCAACCAATGAGAGGGGTTCCCGTCTATTTCATCACCATAATCTCAAAGGTTTCCTTTCGCGCTTTTTTTGAAAGAAACTAATTCAAACTTCACTATAAAATCATCATTCTTTCAACGGAAAAATACCTCAGTGCCCCCGGTGTCGGGGCGGGAAGTAGGGAACATCGTATCGGTTTCTTCTCTCGCAAGAGAAACGGTTCTTGCCTCAGGAGGCGATGCGACACAGAAATTGGGTCACCACCAGTTACCCTCAATGACGCGATTGGAATTAGCTCCTGAGGAAACGAATTTCTGGCCTAAACCCAGCCAGAAGGCGTGGAGCATGCCTCAGATGAACAATGGCTGCGTTTTGAGATATACCGTTTCAGGGTATAGCAGACTGAACCGCCCAGGCATGGTCAGTCAGAGTGCACGATTGTTTCACGCATTCGGAGGGAAGGTGCTGACCATCTGGATGGGATTCCGCGTTTTTCTCTCAAAATCCGCATTTATCATATTACAACAACTCCTCAAACACAAGGCGCGACTGGCCAAACAGATGGCATGTAGAACCAGGAAGGGAAAGGCAGTGATGCGCGCGTCGAGGTGGGTGTAGTATATTTAGCTGGACCCTCCTTCTTCCGGATCACCGAAGGGACCGTGGTTTCAGAAGGACGGGTTGGCGCACCGGTTACCTCGGACCGGAGAGCTTGGGTGGGACAATGATCTCCGTGATACATGGGGCGCGCAATATACAGTCGGGACTAAATGTCAGGTTCACTGGATATCAACCGAGACGCTGTAAAATAATTCAACCATCTCACAGACCTTACGCGTCCTTCCGGGGAGACGCGTTGAACTTTGATCGGGAATGGACGGCATCCGGCACGGATCACGTGCGGTAAAAACTACGTGTGCGCTGGCGGGTTGCGTCGGAATTAGCGGACCCTCTCTTTTTCTCGTCCAACACCTTCTCTTGTTGCATCACCTCTCCCTTCCTTTACACATACTCACCAAAAACTACCTCTAAGATCCACGTTCCGTCATGCCCGTAAGTTTTTCTACATATCCTCTCATTGGAGAGAGAGGGGACAAGAGAACTCAATTAACAAACCCGTTCGCAGAGGCAATCCCGAGGCTCTGCTCGTCCCGCTCCCCGACCCACTTCCAACCCTCCCCCTCAATCCCGGGGTGCCCACACCACCGCTGCTCCATACCCATCCCACACCGCGAACCCTACCCAATCGCCTCCCGTCCCTCACCAGACGGCCACGACGCAAACGAGCAGCGGTCCAGGTATGTTGGCGCAAATGGCCGCCACGGCGGGTTCCGTCGCCGTCGGATCGACCATCGGACACGGTATTTCCCACATGCTTTTCGGAGGCGGAGGTGGACAAAGTCAGGCCGTTGAACAAGGTCCTCCTGTTCAACAACAACAACAGACCTTCCAGCAGTCCGGACTCAGCTGCGAAACTCAGGCCAAAGGTTCGTCCCACACACGGGTCCTTTCTCTTTCCAACAAGGCCGCTTATTCTTGATGCCCATCTCCTCATAGATTTCACCAAGTGCTTGGAGGCTGCTGACGTTCAGACTTGTTCTTGGTTCCTTGAGCAACTCAAAGCCGTAAGTCTGATGTCCGCCAACGCGTGCCGATTCGGAATCATCGCATTGACTATGCTACTTAGTGCCAGGCTGCTTCTTCGAAATACTGAGTTCACGTCGCGCAACGCATTTATGCCTAATCTCTATAACCACGAATGAAATGCATACGTCCCCATTCATCGGCCGAGACTGCGTGATTGCCCCCTTTCTCGAGAAAAAATGAAATTCGTGAAGTTGTACCATAGAAACCCTAAATGTTTGGGTCGACGGCTATGTATGAACTGCAATCAAAAACTAAATATCGTACAGTTTTGTGGTGGTTAACGGGATACGTGGAGAGGGATGATAGAAAAAATGTGGGTGGCGATCGTCTTGCGTGGAATTAAAGAGAGGAATGTCTGGCAGCGGTAAATGTATAGGTGCGAGCTTTGGGGATAGCGGAGAGGGATGATGCATAACCACTGAACGTTAATCAGATATGGGGTTCATAAAAAGTTAAAAGCCTATGACGACTTCCAGAACTGCCACTTTAATTTCCTTTTCCGGGGTATGGGAACCTCGGGGGTACGAGGTCGAGGTGAGACCTGCCTCGAATCCTCGTCAGAGTCTGGGGGCGTGGGTAGTCCTGATGTAGAGGGGTAGTCATCAGGGTGTGTGATCACGTTGAGCTTCGACCGGCGTGTCGCTTTCCTAGACAAGCCGCCGAGTGACGATGGTTGATGAGGACTTTGCGGTTGAGGATGCCGAAGAGGATGCGAACGAGGCGATGTGTTTGAGAAGGCGAATTCGTCCTGATTGGAAACTGGTGAGTGTTCGGGGATCCCGGAATTACTTCTCGGCAGCCTCGATGGTTCACCGCCATTTAGAGACAACAACTGGGGAGAAGATTTGACGCGTGTACGAAATGAAGCGTGAAGCGAACCCGGTGGTGTCTTTGAGGGGGAGTGGATCGACTTGCGCGAGATTGATGATGTCGAAGGAACAGGGGAAGAACCAGATGTTGGGAGAAAAAGGAGGTCCTGGCCCGATCCAATCCAAGATTTTCCGGAGACAGAATCCAAGCCTCCTCCGAGGATGAAATCGAGGACAGTACACTCGTCCTGATCGAAGTGAGGATGGATAATGGTCTCTTTCATGGTGGAGCTGGTCAGAGTATACTGCTTGGCGAGATCGATTTCATCAGGGCCGAGAGGCTGTTGGGAGAAGGAAGAAAGGAACGAGTCCAAGCTTCGCACGAGGCCAACACGGGCTGTTGGAGGAACAATGTGAACCATGTGTGAAAAGGGAGGGGGCATAGCAGACGCAGGGAGCACTGGAGTGACATTCATACTCGAGGGCGGGGACGAAAGGTCTCCCGGTTGATAGGGGGGAGTTGGAGGCAGTGCATACATAAAACTGCTGGAATTTCGTCTCGAATTCTTCTTGGCCTCTGAGAGTTTGTGGTAGGGCGAAAGAGTGGGTGAAAGGAAAGGTCGTGCAATGGACGTAGCGAGAATGATTTGCTTGAGGACGCGCCGTTCGGTAACCTCGTGGGAGACGTAGTTGAGGATGGCATCAAAGGGCCGCTGTGATGGGTCGACAGGCGGAATGGAACCGATGGAAAGAAGGCTATTGCTGCTGGTGGACAGGCGACGCATGGCGAAGATATTGAGACCATTCCTTGATCTGAAAGATTTGGAGAGACTTTCGACGGAACGTGATGCGGTGGTAGAGAAATTGCGCGGGGGGGAACCGTATGTGGTTACAGGAACATCCTTTGTAGCCTCGTCGTAGTAGACTACGTCTGCATCATCAGAGCCAGAGGCGCGCCACACGCGAGCCACGCGTTCAGCCCATTCGAGTATGCTAACGAGTCTAACGGCGCCGGCATCTTCGACGGCCAATTGAGAGGTGAGACGAAGGACACGAACTGCGGGGGCGTGACTTGAGGGGATCGTGGGTGGACAATGCGACGCAAATATTAGGAGCGAGTGAACGAGAGAATGAGAAGCTAGCAATGCTGCGACGCAGCTCTCGGAAGGAGCTGGGAGGTGGAGCGACCGATGAGCGGGGAGTGAGGTTTTGTGGGTAAATTCCCGACTTACTGCCCAATACCAAAACGACGTCTCGCCTGTATGCATTCAAGAAGGGAGCTTGATCCGGTTTAACCAGCCATGGTTCATTCAAAGTGGAATAGATCGAGGAGGAGCTTGGTTTGGAGAAGAGGGTGTGAGAGCCGAAGGGGTTTACCGGGAATTGAGGTCGAAAGCTTTCGGTATGCCTGGTTCGAGGGGCGTTGTATGAGGAGGGGGAGGAAGCGGCGGCCATGGGACGGTCGCAAGATTGGCCGGTGGAGGGAGCGTAGCGGGTGAGCTGAGAGAGGGAAGGTCAATGAGTGGGGGAGAGTTGAAATAATGACATAAATATCTATCCCAATGCCGCGATCACAAAACGTCGTTGAAACCTTTCAAGTCAAAAAAAAAAAAAAGAAAAAAAAAAGAAAAAAAGAAAAACTTATCTGTCAAACTGGAATCATTCTCTTGTTTCATCAACGCGGTCGGGAAATTGGTTACACCGGTGATAAAAAGTATTTTGCAGGAACAGTCCACTTGAGCACTTTCTCCCACCGACTATCCCCCTCCCACCTAGCACAACATCCAGTAGACTAGTGTATCCCAAGGACTAGCGAGCGAACGAACCCTACGGTCATCTCCTCGTTGCAGGCACACGGCTCGGCGTCCCTCCCCAAAGTCAAAATCCATCATACACATTCTACGACACAGTGAAACTGGATCTCGGAGTCGTCTGTGAAAAAGTCGGTTTTGTATTATGTCAAGTTATCCCCATTCGAAACACTCGTCGCCATCCTCCAACCCACTGCCCCCTCCCCCCCCGCGTACCCCGCAAAACAGATCAAGTATCCATGGTATCCCGCAGGGCAGGGTTCAAAGATCGGGATTCCTGCAGCGGATTGTCCGTGAGCAGAAGCTGAGACTGAGGATGCAAAGAACTGCTCAGGTGAGATGCTTTACGTCCTTCGCACCTCGGCCGTGTCACGGCCAGAATGGAATGGCATCGCCTTGTTACATTATCACCAAGTCGCTGCAAAGGCGTGTCTATAGTTCTTCATCCCCACGTTATGGGAACTAGGACCTGTCCAACAGTCCAAGAATACTCCAGTAGTGGCCTCAGCCCAGACAGCGCAACATAATCTAATACACGGAAGCGCTGTTCCGGTTCCCCTGAAGATGACGCTTATCGATCGATTGCCCCGCTCCACGTGCTCCCGCTCCACAACATTACACCCACCCAGGGCCATGAAAGTCATCGTAACAGGTCTGATCCCTCTCATCTGCCTATCGTCGACTACTGACCGTGCTCAGGAGCATCTGGCGTCCTTGGGAACGCCGTGTACAAGGCTTACAAGGCCGCTCATCACAATGTGACTGGCCTGGCCTATTCACGCGTGACTGGTTATCTCGAACGGCTCGACCTCACTAACTTCACGGAGACGGAAACTTTTCTCGAAATCACCTGTCCAGATTGTCAGCTACCTTATCTCCTGATTCATACAACGACCTGTTCCCTCTAACCAAAAGTCGCAAGGGGTCATCCATTGTGCTGCAGAGCGTAGCCCAGGTATTCCTCCTCTTCACCCTAGACCCGTCCGCCTCTGACTTTGACTCGTGGTATACACAGACGTCGCAGCGAAGGCTCGTCTAAATGATCATCTTCTCGAATCTCGCTTACCTCTTCCAACGCTCAGGATCCCGCAGGCACTCGGAAGGTAAACATCATCATCCGAGCTTCTTCGAATCCATAACCAAGCCTTCGCCGCAGCTCAACGTGGATGTTTGCCGACACTTGGCGGAACTCGGCGCAAAACTCAAGTTCACGCTCGTCTACATTTCCACGGGTAAGCCACTCCCAGGATCAAACGTGATCACTATTGAATATCCCTTCACCATGCCAAGACTACGTCTTTGACGGAACTTCCCCTCCTTATCTCCCGTCTTCGGCGACGAACCCCGTAAATTTCTATGGAATCACCAAACGTGACGGTGAGAGGGGAGTACTAGGCATTCAAGGCGCAAAATCCGTCGTTCTCAGGGTTCCAGTTCTGTAAGATGAACCTCCGAGGAACTCCGCAGTTAACCGCTCTCTCGCTGACAAATCTATCATCGCTCTTCCTTGCATCGCCTCCTATCACCTCGTAGGTATGGGCCTACTTCCAAGAATAGCGAATCAGCGATCAATGTTCTCCTGGATTATGTCCAAGATAAATCCGGAAAGCAGTACAGAATGGATCACTACGCTACTCGGTACCCAACTAACGTAGTGGACATTGCAAATTTCCTTTTGCGTCTCTGTAAGTAATCCCCTCCCCCTCGTTCTTATGACCGCCATCGATTCTCATCGTTGTCGTCTTAATTACGAATTCTTCGTGCTCCACTTCGCCTTTGATCGCCGACGGCCACTGCCACCGACGATTTCGCCCATTATGATCGTATGCATTTATATACCCCCATCTCATGTTCCCGTCTCCACTCCCATTGATACACCATCGACTCCCTCTCATGACCACAGCGACGAAAGATCCAAGATTAATCCCTCCAATCCTCCATTATTCCGCCCCAGAGCCGTACACTAAGTTCGAAATCTGCCTCGTCTTCTCTAGATTGCTAGGTATACCCATCACACACATCACCCCCGACGCCGACGAGCCTACTGGTGCAGCTGCTGTTTCGCGTCCGAGGGATTGTCAATTATACACTCGCGAGACCGAAGATTTGATGCAAACCACTGGTGGACTAGGCACCACCGGATTTGAGGAGTGGTGGGCCGAGTATCTGGCCCTCAACAAAACGTAGAGCCTTCATCTTGCGGAGAAGAAACCCCTTATATATGTGTTTGTGCTTGTATTATACGAGTAATCTACTCTCACAATTTATCGTTTCAGAAAAAAAAAGAAGAAAAGAGCTAGCAGGGAGATGAGACTAGGGAGAACGAGGACAGGGAGTGAAACAATCCCTAGCTTAGGTACAGTGGAGATTGACAGGTGAAGAACAGAAGGAGTTGCAACAGATATGAAAGGGGGGGTGGGGAAACGGTGTACTAATAAAGACCTAAGCATCTACGGAGACGACGAGAAACAGGAGGGGGGTGGGATAAGACAAACAAAAGAAGGGATGGGTTCGGTTCGGTGGTATGTGTCTGTGTGCATTGGAACATGAAAGACAGTGGTCGTTGTGCTAGTGTGGGGGATGGGATCAACTGTCTGCGTGAGAGAAAATGAGCATGGGAGAATGTTGTTTTCCGTGACAGAGAGGTTGCTGAATAGGGTACCAAGCCGGCGAGCGAGGCAGGGATGGAAGAAAGAGTACGTCCACTGCCAGAAAGTCCCTGAAAGAAGCATGATCGTGATTTTGTTGTCGATTTCGTCCCCTGAGAAAGACCACCCCCGACCCAGCACTTCTTCGTAGTGTGAGACCCCTCAGCCAACTTCGAAGAGGCGTCACTGCTTCCTCTGCTCAATCCCACAAGACACACATTACCCACTTGTGCAGATTGTCCCGCGCAGCAACATGCATTGAACCAACCGATAAAAGAGTGTGATAGAAAGACCCAAAGAAGGAGATGCTGAGCGTTGGTAACTCAGATCTTCTGCCCATCCTTCTTCTTCTTGCCACGTGGCGGTGTCATCTGGCGGCCCATATTCCCACCGTATGGATACTTCGCCTTCTTTTCCGCTGGTTTCAGGATCTGAGGAGTACATTCAACACACGCCGGTGAATAAACACTAAACCAAAAACGTACTTGGAACGAGCATAAGAGCGTCTCATCGACGCTCATCATAGCTCCGGCGTTGTCGAACTCGCCACAGTAATTTGGGGCAGAGAACAATGTCACGAGGTGCCTTTTGGCAAAGAACTCATACCCGTCTTCAACGACCTGGATACAAAACAGGCGAGTTGCTTGTCACACGAGCGCAAGTACTAGCGATGACGTATGCCCATACCTGGTGCGCCCTACAAATCAGGTCCATATCATGTTTTTGCAAGAATCTCGATACAACGTCGGGACCAAACGTAAAAGATACACCACGGTCATTCTCCGACCATCCGGTGATATCCTTGTCTGGGTCGGACCAGAGGAGATCACATAAAAGGCCTGCAATGGTCTGAATGTGTGGGGACGGTAAGACGACAAGGTGTGGTGCGCACCGGTATCGGGTACATCTGTAGGTCTCATCACCCTCCGTATCTGCTCCATCGACTGCAGATCGGGACTCAGTCCTCCGTGCATCGTGAAAATCTTTTCGTCAATGATGGCTGCGATTGGCAAGCAGTTGAAGCAATCGGTGAACGTCTTCCACAGCTTGATGTTATACCTCCGTTTGCCTGTGTAAAGCCAGTAAGGAATGGGTACGCTCCGATCGACTCGGTCAAATGGCCAACTCACATTCGTCGTAAAAACCGTAAATCCTATTGATACTTGCACACTCATGGTTTCCTCTCAGAACGAAGAAGTTTTCGGGGTATTTGATCTTGTATGCAAGGAGGAGGCAGATGGTCTCGAGAGACTGCTTGCCACGGTCGACATAATCGCCTAGGAAAAGGTAGTTCGCTTCTGGTGGGAATCCACCGTATTCGAACAACCGGAGCAAGTCATAGTACTGCCCGTGAATGTCACCTGTCCGGCTGGTCGTTGAGATACGAAGTGGATAGAACGACGTCGTAAATGCACACCGCAAATCTTGATCGGAGCCTCGAGTTCCAAAAGGATGGGCTGGTTGATGAAGATTTCTCGTGCTTTTGTACACAAGTACTTGATTTCGTATTCTTGTAGTTGAACTGGCTTCCCAGGTCGGTTACCGCGCACTGTTAAAAGGAGAAAAAGCGATCAGCGTCAGGTGAGTCACGGGATGGTGGCGAGACGGGGTGGGGTCGAAAAATCGATGATCATCGTGGCCAACGTCGGGCGATCAGCGCGAGAGGTTGGCCTTGTGAAACAGTCTCTTCGGCTGACTGCCTTGGAACTCGTGGCGGATGCGAGCCGGTTACCGACAAATTGACAGACCCCGGACATGGGGCGACCACGAGGACCGAACGGACGACAAAACGAAGCTGGCCGAGCACGCAATCCACTCCCATCCACCTTATAGATGACTTCCGGGGCTTGCGAGAAAGAGGAAAAAGGGGGAAGGTAGCGAGGGAGACTAACCTTCCAACAAACGGTCGATGACCGAATCCAAATCAATTTCCGTCGTCGAGTCGGCCATGACAAACTATCAGCAACGAGGGCGTAGGGGTCGTAAGGTGGGATGCAGCTGGATTAAGGAGAAAAGAGGATGTTAGGGATGGAATTGGGGTATTAGCGCTTGAATAATTTCGCACAAGTGGTTGGAGGAGTTTGGGGCTTTGAAGGGGAACAAGGTGGCTTTGGTGAGACTTCTGGGAACTTTTTTTTTTTTGATGGAGGAAGCCGAGGGCGTCTGACAATAATAACAGGAAACGGCCTTGGACCTGGCCTCGTTCGAGGGGGAGACGACGGAAAATAAGAAAAAAAGCGGGGAGAAAAAGACGAGGGCGGAGGGAGGGCTCGTACAGATAACACGACTGATGATACAGCGCAAACGGCAACCAAGGGCAAAGTCGGACCTTCCTTTTACGGAACTCAGCCATCCGGTGCCTCTTCGCAACATGGTGGCTGTGAGTTAGGCGAGGTACACACCTACATAATTCTGGTATACCGACAACGTACAGGTGTCTATCCAAAATCGAAGCATAAAAATTACACCTATACAACATCGTAATAGAACAGCGTGTTGAAATCCAACCGTGACCGCCCGTGAGCCAGTAGCTGAGATAACTATTGTCGTCGGGAGTTTGTTCGTCCCACCTGCGTCTGCTGCTCGCTGTTAGGAGTATTTGGAAATCGCGCCCGACGTCTCCTTCGTCTGTTCGAGCAGGCGGTCAGTACACCATTCCTTCACACAGGAGGAGGAACCAGGCATACCGGGGGAATATCGGTCCTTTGGGCATTTGGCGTTCGTCCAGATCAAGAGCTATGCCAGTCGCAGCCTGGAAACCCTGATACAGTAGCTATCAGTATCCGGGGTGGGCTACCATCAGGCACGCGATACAGAATACCCACCTCAACCCACTCAATAACAGCCTGTACGCTAGGCGCCTGCAGGAGAAATTGCTCACCCTCCATACGGACACGAATGACATTCTTCCTCTTCAAATAGTCGCTCGCAAGCCCACTCTCCGCGTGTTGAAGTGTATAGATCCGCAGCGGCTGGCA
>Ga0307514_10001563_pt1 | contig 27139 bp, 41 predicted proteins | sample 16_EM_MG_FD_203088 | JGI IMG/M metagenome (GOLD analysis project Ga0307514, IMG submission 203088) | Populus trichocarpa ectomycorrhiza microbial communities from riparian zone in the Pacific Northwest, United States - 16_EM | ecosystem: Host-associated > Plants > Roots > Unclassified | place... | reverse complement strand
CTACTCTTGTACGGGTTTATGCAGCCCAGGGGGTCTGCACCTAAAGAGGGGGATAATGTAACGGCACGGCTGCACGTTACGTGTCCAGGGCCGGGTAACACCAGCTTTATATATAGTCGGCTCGCCACGAGCCTTAGATCTCTAGCGATAATCTTACCTTAACTTACCTTTATACTACTCTACTATAATGACATCCACGTTTGCAACCGTATCTACTGATATACCTACGAGGCCATACACGGGCGTATGCCTTTACAAGAGCCATCTCTTTAGTTATGTTTTGTTGCGTGATTGCGGTTATTGTGCGATTGTAAGGGCACGTACGCCAGCGTTCGGCCTCATAGGCATACGTGTGGTAATTATTGGAATTAGGTTGTTACTTTGGATGCTTGTTTGACTTCTTATTGACTTGATTGATTGGCTTGTCTATCTCGAGGGCCTAAGACCCGTATATGTATAATCTCTCATATGCGTACGCGTATGCTCCACTGAAGCATGAGACGCATCACCCTGGTCCTGATGCATATCCTGATACAGCCACCATCTTCATACACGTCTTCATTCTCATACAAGACATCAGACAGTGCTGAGACTCACGATCCAAGTACACATGCAACACTTCCCCCTCTTGCTGCGTTCCGTAGCAAGTCCATATCTTCGTGAGTCCTTACAAACAAATATAGTCCAAACAAAGTCCATGTCAATCGTCTTCCGGTGCCTCATTAAAACCCTCCTCCTAATTGACTGCGGTAGGTAGGGAAAGAGTGCACTCCATAGTTATGTACAATCGTCCTAGTATACCCAAATACCATATCCTTCCAAATCTACCATAAACTCATAGCCTTTGTAAACTTCTCGTGCTTCTCTCTCGGTAGTGCTTTCGTGAAGATATCGGCAACGTTTTCTTGTGTTGATACCCAGGAGTAATTGACTATTCCGCGCTCGTGTAGAGCTCGACTGTTGTGGTAACAAACGTCTATGTGTTTCGTTCGTGCCTTGATTGTTCCATTGATGATGTGAGTAGGTGCGCCCTCGTTATCGCAGAGGATTGGGAGTGGTTTATTGTTCTCGGTATCGTCGGCGTTATCGTCGTCGTTATCGTCGTCGTTATCGTCGTCGTTATCGTCGTCGTTATCGTCGTCGTTATCGTTGTCTTTATCATCATCGTTGTCGTTTCGTTTCGTATCTTGGCAAAGTTGCAGCAGCCATCTTCCTTCTCTCGAGGCTTCCGAGCATGCGATATATTCTCCTTCTAAAGTCGATGTTGCAACTAAGTCTTGCTTCCGTGACTGCCAAGATATGGTACCGTTCGAGATGAATATGTGGCCTCCCTGAGATTTTCAATCTGCGCTGTAGCTGGCCCACTCGGAGTCTGTATAACCAATAAGAGTGTTTGGACCAGTAGTACAGGAGTTGTAGCGAAGGCGGTAGTCTTTCGTGACTTTGAGATATGGTAGTACGTGTTGTGCTGCTGTTAAGTGCCTGGCGAAAGGCCTCGAATTGTATCGACTAAGTGCTGCTACTGCGAATGAGATATCTGGTCTCTTGGAGAGCGCGATGTACATAAGAGATCCAACGATTGCTTGGTAAGATTTGGGGTCAACTTGTCCATGTTCTTCTTCTTCTGCAAGATCTAACTTAACTTTATCGTCGAGTGGAGTTGCAGCACCGTGGGCTGCTTCCATATGAAATAGTTTGAGAAGGGAGTCAATGAAGACTCTTTGACCGAGGCTGATCGAGCGATCCGTATCGTGGTGGATCTCGATGCCGAGGAATTGGCGAGCAGTTCCGCGGTTGGTGATCTTATAAGTTGCAGCTAAGGCCTGCTTGATTTCCTCCCCCTCTTTTGCTGCAGTCGGTGCGTAAGCTAATAGCATATCGTCAACGTAGAGAAGTAGGAGCATTTCGCCGAGATTTCGTATGTAGAGGTTGGGATCTGCTTCTGATTGGATAAAGCCTAGTGATAGGAGAAATGCGTTGATATGCCGATACCAAAGATGTGGCGCTTGTTTGAGTCCATACAGTGCTTTTCGTGGTCGAACGACTGTGACTTCCTCCGGTCCGTGCTCCGGCCAGCCTTCTGGCAGTTCCATCAATAATGTATCATCGTCGACATCGGGATTAAGAAAGGCCATGGCTACGTCGAGATTGTCGATTTTCCAATTATTTCGTGCAGCAAGGCTTATTAGCAATCAAAAGGTAGTAAGTTTGCCGACGGGTGCGTACGTCTCACCATAGTCCATTTTTTCATATCCTTTGATCACAAGCCTGGCTTTGTACCTTGTTGAGCCATCGGGGTTTCTCTTAGTCTTGAACACCCATTTCGATCCAATTGGCTTATTTCTGAATTGTGCTTGTGCCGGTGAGAACGTCTCATTTCGTATGATAGAGTTGTATTCGTCCATGATCGCAACTTCCCATTTCTTCTTTTGTGGGCTGAGCATCGCTTCTTTGTAGGTGCGGGGATCATCATTTATGGTAGTCGATGCTAAGTCAGTGTTCAGCAGTTCGGTGATATTTACCCATACTCTGCCTGCGCTTCGTGTAACTCTATCTGTAGGTACTGGGGCTTTCTTTTCTTTCTTGGTAGTTTTCTTGGTAGCAGCGGCTACTCGACGTAATTGTCTTCGTGTGTTTCTATTGGTAATAACCTCCTCTCTTGGGACTTGTGTATGAGACTCGAGGATTGGACAGTGACCGCTTTGTCCTTCTGTATATTTGTCAGCGTCCTCGTCAGGAGCTATATGTGTGTATATGCGATGGCCATCTTTCTCACCTGTGTCAGGCGGTCTTTGATCCTCGTGCCCATTATTTGTATGCCCAGTTAACGAAAGATCGGGATTTGCTCTAGCCGCGGGATTTCCGTCATCTATTGGGCGAGCTTCTTTGGTGCGGCCATGAGACATGCGTTCCTCCGTTCCACTCATAGAGCGAGTGCGGCCATGGTCCCTGCTCTCATCCGTTCCACTCAAAACTGTATCACTTTCTTCAATATCTATCTCTTCTTGCGGTAGATCAAATAAGTCGATTTCGGTGATCTCTTCAGTAGTTTCTTCAGGTTGTTCGGTTTCCATCCAGTTTTTGCGTTTTAGTGACTGCGGGAAGGAGATGTATGCATTCCTATCTTCGTCAAATATCACATCTGATTGGGCCTTTACTGTGTTGTGCTCTGGATCCCAAATTCTCCATAGAGTTGTTGAGTCATGTACGTAGCCAACCTTCATACAGGCATTTGATCTAGCCCAAAGCTTTTTCTCTGTTCTCTGCTTTTCGGGAATAAGTCGGCTGACGTAGCATCCAAATCGGCGCAGATAATGAAGTGGTGCTTTGTAACTGATTTTCATTCGTGTGGGATTATCAGGCGGCTTGTCGTATTCATGTTTGCCATAAGAATGCAGCATCTCGTATGGTGTTTCGTAGGGAGCTTTTTATCCGTCGCGATCGTCTCTTTTGGTGAGTCCTTCGTTTGGTAGGCGTTGATGGAGATATACTGCAATGTTGGTTGCTTCTCCCCAGAACTCGAGTGGTACCTGGGAGTCAAGTATCATAGCTCTTGCTTTCTCTGTAATCGTACGAATCATTCTCTATGCGACTCCATTTTTATGGTGGGCGTAAGGCGGACAGAACTCGAGGACTGTACCACGTGTGGCCAAAAGCTGTCGGAGGAGCCGATTGCGACATTCTCCTCTACCGTTGTCGCACCAAAAACGCTTGATATTGTATCCTCTGGTGTCAACCTTGGCTTGGTAGTGCTGATAGGCGGCTATGCAAGTCTCTTGTTTCTTATCAGGAAGGAGGTATACGGTGGTCCATCAGGTGTAGTCGTCAACGAATACGATATAGTGCAGGTGGCCACCTTTATTCGGTATAGAGAATGGAGTGCAGGTATCGGACAGTACGAGCTCGAATGGTCGTGTAGTCCTCTTGACTTTAGTTCGAAAGAATTTTTGTTTGTGTTTCGCTTGCAGAGAGACATCACACATTCCGATAGCATCTAGGTCGTTAAATCCGTCTATTAGCGATCGCATTGCCGCTGGATGTAGATGTGCTAGTCGTCGGTGCCAGAGTCTTATAGTAATTATGGAGGCTGAAGTAAGTTCCGTCGTCGATGATGATTTCTTTGTAGGTGTGGACTGACTTCCGCTAGTCTCGGAGTTGAGGGCGTATTGAGATTGGACTATATAGAGATCACCGGTACGATTTGCAATAATATTAGTTGAGTCGGTGAATATGGAGCATATGCCACGTCGAAAGGTTGTTGTATATCCGGCAAGATCAAGTTGATTTATAGAGAGTAGAGACAGCCGGAACGTAGGAGTATAAAGTGAATTCAATTGTAAGTCCTGTGATATGTTAACGAGCCCATGATAGGTGGTAGTTACCATAGGCTCATCGCCAAGTTTGATGATGATGGGCGATGATAGTCTTTTGAATGAGATGAAGCAATTCCTATCGTTGCACATGTTGTGCGATGCTCCCAAGTCCACCACCCACGTCGGAATTGCTGACGATGTGAGAGCAGCGTGACTGATATTGTTTGGTAGCCAAAAGAGATCTCGGTCTCCGGCTGTGATCCTATACCCGGCCAGGGATGCGGTTGCTTCTGTGAGGAACGCTTTCGTATCTGACTTTGTGTCCTTGATATTGTTTCGTTTGTTGACCCTGTTTCGAGCTTCAAAGCCGTGTTGGCGTGTTCGGCAATCGGGCCGTATATGACCGGGTTTTCCACAGTGATAGCATAACTTGCCCTCTTTGCTGTTGAGTCGTTTGAGAATGCAACAGTTTTCGGTAGTGTGATTGTTCAATTTGCAGTGAGTGCAGGTGTATTCCTTATCGTCGTTGGTGTCTCCGCCTTTGTTCACGCCATAGTATCCGCGTCCACCATAATGGCCTCGTCCTCGTCCTCGTCCTCGGTAGCCTGCGCGTCCTCCTTAGCGTCCGCAACAGAAAAGGGCTGATCCGGTGGCTTCATCTACGATCTCCTTCTTAAGGCCGGTGGCCTGCTCGTCTCTTCAGAGGGCGTCCATGGATTCTTCGACCGTAGGTAAGGGAATTTGATTCTCTAGAAGCTTGATCATGGTCGAATACTGTTCTGGTAGGTTATTGTAGATGTGTGTGCACATTTCGTCATCGGAGATATCTTGTGGTGAACCAATTAACTGGTGACGGTAGTCGCGAAGTTGTGTAAAGTATTCTCTAAGTGTTTGATCTTTCTGCAGGCGGCATGCTCGAAACTTACATTGAATGTTAGTTCTGCCAACGTGTGTTGCGGTATTCTCCAGGCGAGCTAGCAGCGTGGTCCACATCGCCCCTGGAGATCTAAGGCCTTTGAGAAGAAACTGTATAGCAGGAGAGCATGAAAGATGGATCGTTGTCTTGGCTTTGGCGGCTTGGATTTTCCATTCGTGGTAGTCGATGTCAATTGGTGGTGGTTCAGGTACTTCGCCGGTGACGATGTCGTATCCGTCCATAGCCTCCAGAACGAGGGTCATAGTTTCTTTCCATGTTTCGTAGTTAACATAGGTGAGTAGAGGAATGTAACCCTATTCGGTTTTGTTAAAGGCGGGAGCAGGCTCAGACATCGTGACATTCGATCGATGGTGTTGAGTTTTAAGTAGGAGATGGTTAGGGTTTTTGAGGCTCTGAAAGATCGTGATGTTTAAGAAAAATAGAGTTTTAACTATGAGTGAGCGCCGGGCTCATAACCTGTAACTTTGGATGCTTGTTTGACTTCTTATTGACTTAATTGATTGGCTTGTCTATCTCGAGGGCCTAAGACCCGTATATGTATAATCTCTCCTATGCGTACGCGTATGCTCCACTGAAGCATGAGACGCATCACCCTGGTCCTGATGCATATCCTGATACAGCCACCATCTTCATACACGTCTTCATTCTGATACAAGACATCAGATGGTGCTGAGACTCACGATCCAAGTTCACATGCAACATAGGTTGCAAACACGGATGCGAGTGATAGTAGGTGTAGATGTACAGTAAGTTTATCCCTAGAGATCTAAGGCTCGTGGCGATCCGACTATATAGATTGGCCGTTACCCGGCCCGGGTCACGTGCCGCCGTTACATTATCCCCCTCTTTAGGCGCAGACCTCCTAGGCTGCATAAACCATGTAAGAGAAAAGGAAAGATATCATTAAACAATCATGCCGCGTACGTACTGGTACGAAATCATAAGTCCCGCTACCGATTGGTACTACTCAGGGTGACCTTTCAGCGGATCCGGCGCACAGGGAAAATCCACCTCCACTTGACTCACTCCGAAGGTGGTAAAAACCCGTGCCGATGCCATTTGTACCGGGCCGACATCCAATGTAGTAATGAAGTATGGAGAAGAGAAGAGAAGAGAGAAAGAGAAGAAAGGAACGCTCAGTTGATCACTTTTCCTCCGGTCCCGAGTTCCGAAACTCTGTTGACTCATTTCCTCCGCTCCCGAGTTTCGGACCTCAATTCCTCTTTTTCTCCACTCTCAAACTCATCCGCCATCCAACGTGCCATCCAGTACCGCACTCGTGGTTCATATCTTGGCGTGGTTCATATCTCGGCGTGGTTCTTGGTCGGTATCATCAGGGTGGTAGAGCTTCCGCTCATTACTTGGCATCGATGGGAGCTTCCGCTGCCGGCTCCGTTCATAGCCATCGGTTATCGTCAATCGTATACTTCAATCGCGTAGTCTCGTCACATTCGTTGACATCCAACATGTAAGCTTCTCTAAAACGGTTATACTTCCCAATTTCAAGTGCACTTGCGCTCGCCCGAGCCTTCGTTCAGTGCTTCGTGGTATATTTCTCTGTCAGTTGCCATCGGTAAGTGGCATTGACTCAGAGATGCTGCTTGACTCGGTGATCGTCGTTCGAAGTCCGCTTCGGTGACCATCCGGTCCACTTCATAGTTACTCTTGATAGGCGGCTTCAGCAGAATCTTTCTTGACTTCTCGGTAGACTTCTCGGTCAACTTCTCGGTGCATGTCTCGGTAGACTGGCTCTCGGTGGGCTTCGACTTGTCGGTAGGACTTGATCGTGTAGACACGGCTATGTCCCTCTTTGAAAATTCGTTGCTCCCTCGACGACTTCATCATCATATCGATTGTCGATTGCCATCCTGGCTCGGTAGCAGTGAAACGTGGATCTCCGAATTGCAATTGGGATTCGGGATTGTAATTGTCATATCTCTGTGATTCACCACGTACTTTGTTTCGGCTTTCGTTTTATAAAATTGAGTCTCGGCAGACATCATTTTCGGAATTGGCTGGGGTACTATCCGGAAATAGTGGATTATTATGGATCTCATCCTGACTTAGGACATCGATGTGAGCTTCCGCTCCTGGCATCATCATATCCGTCAGTTCACATATCTGACTTCCTGGTGACCATTCGAGGGTGGTAGAATGGTGGCCAATTGCATCCGGCGTGGGTGGCATATCATTGATCCATATCTAACACGTAAGCTTGACAGTAGGTGGTCATACTCACCATGACAGGAGCGCGCTTCTGCTCTCGGAAAGCCGCTTTGTACATTGCATATGCAGATCTCGGCATCTCTTGATTCGGCATTTGGTAGGGTCTCGGTGGACCCCTTCTTGGTGAAAGTTGTTCGGATGATAGCTTCGGTGCGTTCTTGGTTGACATCTCTGTCGCCATCTCGGTAGGCAGCTTCGGTAGAATATTCGTTGGCTTCTCGGGAGTCATTTGGTAGGCCTCGGGTATGGCCATCTCGTATACCGTTTGGTATTCAGTTTGGTATACCGTTCGGCGAAAGTTTCTTGATCCTTCGATACGCCATTCGGTAAGCATCTTGGTCAGTGGATTGGTACGGTAGGGCTCCCGGTAATCCTCTCGATGTCCATGTGAAGTCTTTCTGCAGTGATATCCGTCTCTGTGAGATCTTGGTGATCATCTTTTGGTAGTTATCTCGACTGTCTCTCGTGGTGCCATTCGGTGGACTATTCGGTACGCTCGGTGGTCATATTCAATCTCGTTCAGTAGTCGTATTTGGTATCTCGTTCGGAACTGTTTCGGTAACTGTATTTGCACTGGTTCGGCATGGATCAGGCTCGTTTGACTTGTCATATTTCTGGTGCATTTGCAGGTCTACTGGACGTCCGTCGTATGCTTGGTGAACATATCGTCTCAAATCGCGGGCTGCGCTCGCTGGCTATCCTCCGAGTGTGCTTGTTGATTTAACTGTTGGTGTGCTTGCCATCACTTGACTCGGTGCACTTATCATCGTTCTCTGAGTCCACTAGTTGATTCGTCTCCAGGTGCACTTGCCGCTGCTAGCCTTCGCAATTGGTGAATGTATCTCACGGTGCTTCATTCTTGCACTTCCGGTACGGTAATTGTTTGCGGTAGGGTTGCGATTCCGGTACGGTCATCCCCCTCTTTTGAAAGTCGTTGCTCCGCCAGCGACTAATATCGTATGGCTTCGTAGGGAATATCGATTGGAAGGGCTTGATTCCGGGTTGATTCCGATGTCGATTTGTAGTCGTCAATTGCCATTGTAGTTGTGTAGCTTGGGATCGCCGAGTCTGAGTCAGAACCGCCTTCAGGATAGTATTCTCGATAATATAACTTCGTGACAAATTCGGCATTGTATTCGGCATTGTAATCGGCATTGAATTGGGCGTTGTAATATCTGCCATACGGCATTTTATTTGGTCTCTTGAATAGTAGTCGGGATTGTACTTGGTACGGCAAGGTGGTCGGTACGGATATCTGCATCTCCGCATTCAACTTCGTGCATAACGCCATAGTCAAACGATTGATTGTCATCCGTCTCCGAGCATTCATGCATCATCGTGAGGTGCATTGTGCATATCGGCTGCTTGTAAGTCCAATTCTCATAGTCTGAACGACAGCTCTATTCCTCCATACAGTAGCCTTCCGCAGGACAGTCGTCTCTCGTTGTGCGAGTTTATCGTCGCTTGGGCCGTATGGCGTACTCATGCCAGGGCTTCCAATTGTAGTTCATAAGTCTTCGGCGCTCCTAAGTGCGCTCTCAATTGTCATTTGTCTGTCGGCATTATCTCCGAAATGCAGACCCGCACAGAGTTGTACGGCACTTAATCTGCTCCATCCGTGTTAGTCAAAAGAATCAAGAGAAACGATGGAAGTGGTGGAAGGGAAATCCAGGAGGCCTTGTCATTAACGGTTCGCTCACAAGGAGCCAAGCCCCGCTGTCCAGTCACTCCCTCCGTGTCTCGGCGAGCCAGTGGCAGTCATTCAGGATTCGCATGTGGACACCCTTCTGCCGCAACTACCGCCGCAGCTCCTTGCTCGCTCATTCAGCTTGCGAGGGTTACCACTTCTGCTGGCTCACGATGCCGCATCCATAGGTCCCTATACCACAGCTCCCAGCTAAGTGGTGCAAACTCCAGACCGTTGGGTGAAAGCCATGATAACCGCCTTCCAGCTAGCAGTCATCATGCGGTCCCCGAGTTGGTATCCCCGGGAGAGGTATGTCCTACGACGGTCCAGAAGCTTCATTGATGCTTGTGGAGAAGGATTGTCCTCAACGCGATTGTCTCGGTAGCATATCTCGCGCTACAGACATGTTTCCGCTGCACGATAGCATCCACATATCAACTTGCTCTTGGGCAGTCCATAATGGAGGCTGCAAGAGAAGTATATTGTTTGGCTGATGGTAAGACCGGCACAGTGACCGATCGACCATTACCGGGTTTGGGCCCAAAACCGCGGCAGTTTGGTACCACATACATCGAGATGGGCACCTCCAGCAGATCCATTAGTAATTCTGATTCCATTCCATATCGCCATAAGGACTGGTAATGTATGCCGCTTGATAAGAGTAATTTCTGATTGTGCTGGTATAGATATATATTGACTGAGTGCCATGGAATGTGTCCCGGCCTTAAAGATGAAAACTCGTATTATCCATATCTCATCGATTGATTGGATCCTCCAATTAGTCTCCTGAAAGTGGTGCCTCTGGAGGTGGTAGCCTTGGATCATAATGACGTCTCTCCCGTAAGAAATATTGGCAATCTTTGTCGCCTTTCTTGACTCGCTCGCATTCATAGCCGTGGTCATGCCGGAAGTCCAGAGCTTATTGGGTACGTGGGTAATAATAGTCACATGTAGCCTCCGTTGCCGTAAATGTAATCGTAGTCGAAAATCATTGATATGGTAGCTGGACTTTGATAGTCCACAATAATTGTGATCTGATGTTGAGATCAATCGAGTACGAATAGAAATATTGAATTGACTATCGTACAAAAGTGATTGTCTAAAGAGCAAAGAGAGAGAGAGAAAGACAGGCAAATATATGGGAAAGAAATCATCTCAATCACTAAGAGCGAATCAACAAGAGAAAGCACTAATCAGACCAGAGGCTCGTGGGGAAATGGCTTCCGCACCAAGCCCGAGGATGGCGGAGAAATAGTCTCCGTACCAAGCCCGAGGCTGGCGGGGAAATAGTCTCCGTACCAAGCCCGAGGCTGGCGGAGAAATAGGCTCCGTACCAAGCCCGCTAAGTCTCGTGCATATCTTAGTCCCAATGGCCTGCGGGCCAAATCCCTTAGTCAACATCTGAGAGGTCAGGGTAGTCATCGTGGTAATCGTAGTCCGTCTGCGGAATTGTATTGGTCTCGACCGTAAATGCACTTCACGCTGTGCAATTTATCGCCATTGTAATTTCACTTCAATCGTAGGGGTATGGTGACTTCTCGGTAAATGCACTTCGCTCGTGCAGATGTTCGTGGTAGTAAGAGTGCTTCTTTCGTAGGGTGATCCTCCTTCGTGGGTTTCATTTATAGTATTGTCCATCTCCGTTGTGTGCTTCACTTGAGTAGCGTATCCGTAGGTATACTTGGCCGTACAATGCAATCCAGGTATGTGCATTTCGCTCGATTGGAAGGAATGTAGTCGTAACTGTTCTGACTCGTAATTCGTCGCACGACTTCGCCTTTGGTTCTCGGTATTGTCGATTGAGGGGTAAGATCTCTCCGCCCATTGTCGGTGCTTGGATTGGTGATCGCGGTCAATTGAGTCGTAGGAATGGTGTTCGAACCCAATTAGGTCGATCGTGTGCGATTTCTCTTGTTGGCAGGGTCGAATACTCGCGTCCAGTAATCGTGAGAAATGACTTCATTGCCGGAGATGCGCCTTGTGGGCCAATTCGTCTCTGAACTCTACTCCTCTGCCGTCTGGTGGCTCAATTGAACGATGGAATGATCAACGCTCCGTGCTTCGCGGTAATGATGCTTCGATGTCTAGTTTGGAGAGCTGTATTCTCAATTGTTGACTTCGTGATGTCGCGTGTCGGAAAAGGGGTAAACTCGCGTAATCCCGTGAGCAAAACGTATCCGTTTACTGAAAAAGCGATAATAGTGTAAGGGCACGTACGCCAGCGTTCGCCCTCATAGGCATACGTGTGGTAATTATTGCAATACGGTTGCAAACGTGGATGCGAGTGATAGTAGGTGTAGATGTATTGTAAGATTATCGCTAGAGATCTAACACCACTAGGGGGCTAACCCTCTATATGTTACTATATGGGGCGCTGCACACCTGCCCTACAACTCCTAAATGAGGCGTACAGAGGGTGTCCACTCCCCACCAAAAATTAGGCAAGATTCACGTACAGTGACATCCATCTATGTAGAGGCCCATATGCCCACGTATGGCTCACCAAGCAAATCTTGGCAACGTAAAGCACCTGCACCCCACCAAAAAATTCAAGTGAACTCCACATATATTTTCATCCACCAACATAGATGCCCATATATGCTCATACACTCACCTTGAAAATCTTGCCTGAGCCACAACAACGCCAGTGCCTCAATGCGTCGTACATGGCCATCTAAGTCCATACATATCTATACATGTATGTAAACATCCGACTGTATATTCACCAGGACCGCCTTGCACAGAATTGAGTTATCATACATTTCCCTAATTGGGCGCCTGTAATAACCCAGAATGCGCTATATTGACCTATATGTGCATGTATATTCAAATAACGTATTACCCACGTTACCCGGCATTCTACACCACCACCACCACCACTACCACCACTCCTGCGTACATCAGGCAACAGGTTACCTTTCCATCTTTACATCTCAAGGAACGGCATCAACTCTATTCGGTAATGGGATCACAGAAACTATTTGCTGCAATGGTGTTGTCAGCCTGCCCAAATTGCTTCCTACAATTTCCGACTGCTCTGCACCCTAAAGGCATCCCCAACTGCAAATGTCTGACGACGAAGGCGAACATGACGAAGGGGTAGAGGATGACAATGACTTTCTCACGGTTTCCGATTTCTCACATCCGATTATCAAAGAGTTTATTGATGAAGTTCTGTTACTGGCGAAACGAAAAGCCAACAATAGTACGAAATACTTCGCCTGCGATATAATCATGGCTGCCAAACTTATCCTCCCATCGTCAATCAGAAGGATGAAGAAGGGAGCTGTTACGCCGTTCGGATTAGCGCTGAAGGAGGAGAGGAACAATGCTCCTGTCCACATCTTGCAGCTTCAGCCCGTAGTGAGGAAGAATGGAAAGCCAGGTCTAGATGGCAGGTATGCCAAGTGGGGAAAGACGCAGTACGATCTGGAGGAAAAGAACACCTACTGTAGAGAGAAGGCAAAGATGATCAACGAAGACCCAGACCGAGAGGCTGCCGGGTTGATCGACATGAAGCCTCACTAGTTGAGGGGATCACGTGAGCTTGAGAAGCTTGTATGTTTGAAGATATGATCCCTATCGATTGATACATCTAAGCTAATCCGTTCTATGTTGTCGATCTGGCGGGATGAGACATACACATCATCTGCTTGGCTACACTAAGTGAAAAGCTGAAACCATTCCTCTACCGTACTGGTGGGCGGGCCGAAAACTTCTGGTACCTCTTGACGAAGAATAATCTGAATCACGATGACTTTGTCAGTGCTACGAGAGGAGGTTTGATCAATCGGGACGGGAGGAAAGCTGGCGCCGAACCTTCTGAAAAGGCGAAGAATCGTTTCAATATGAACCTTGCTCGAGAAGAAGAGGAAGGCTGGAGGGTCCGCGACAGATTGCGGACGGATCTTCCTGGAAAGCTCTGTATGTTGATAAGTATGTACCCTCAATATCTCCGGTGGCATACCCATCAGCTAATGGACAGGTATAGACGAGTATAATATCACACCGAATATTGTTCTGTTGAAAAAGCTACCAACGAAGGTTGGTGCACTGAAAGCTGCGATGACGGAGAGGAAGATGAAGTGGAAGCATCCATGGGCCGATGACATCGATCTAGAGAAAAGGTTGACATCCACCGACCTTGAAGATTTGAAGCTTGTGAGTGCTTCCCTTAAAGCTTCAACTCTCGAGCCCATTCACCTTCGTCGATAGAACTCATCGCAGATTGCTTCTGCATAATCAAAATGGATTTGTTTCTGAGGTTGCTATTCTTAACAATCGTCGATATGGGCCTATAAATACAAATATGGCCATATACATACAATTATATCCACTATGCACTACACCAGACAAGTTCGGCATATAACTGCCTGTATTTGCGTATATGTGCGAATAAATGTATTTAGACCCTCTTGCACAGAAACGCAACAACACAAAAACACACAAAGGTTACATATGTATATATAAATGTATATATATGTATATAGCACTTCCTACAGTCATATTTCAGACTCAGGAAGTTGCCGTAGCAACACCCTAGTGTTATCATCAACGCGTTGCTATCATAAAGCGTCGCCTCCACAACGCCCGCCAGTCGTCCTCAAACCACATTATACATCGCCTTCATAACAACTCCATATTGGCCGTCAAATGCGGTACCGCACATACGACGGAATGGCACAAAAAGACTCGGCGCCCCTCCACCCAAAAGGCGCAGACGAGGGAAATATGGAGCACGTGTCGTGACAAGCGGTCCAACAATGAGGAAGAAAGTTTTGAAGTTGAACGAGAAACAGTCGAAAAAGTGGGCAGCAGACGAGGATAAACGGCCGAGTTCAGCTGTATGGGTAAAGAGAGGTGGCAGAGAACAGCACCAGGAAGTGCACGATCTAATCGATTTCAACCTCAACCTGTTCAACGATCACGAAGAATAATTCGAGTGTAGAGACGGCGGCATACTGCAAGATCCAGCTTTTCTTAATTTCAGAGTACAGCGGCACAGGGTGCAGGAGAGGCGCCGGCTTGTGGAGAATTGGCAGAAAGCGGAGTGGAGGCTAGTGGATTTCGTCTCTGGCCGCGGGCTCCCACTGTGCACCTGTTCATCGAGAGAGACCGTGGATGTAAGGCACATCGACCTTGGCCGTACTTATATTGATCTGGATTAACTGGCCATCATCTAACGTCATACAGTTTATTACTCAAAACCAGTCTCTTACTGCGTCTGCGGATCGGCGAGCGCGCAACCACTACAGGATTCATCATTCTTTCCATCAACACCAGTCAAACCTCGGACGGTCTTTGCGATGAGGTATCTGCAAGTCTTCCACTCCCAATGCGTACGCGGTGCACTATCCAAATTGGTCTGGGCAGAAGTCTGGCGCGAGTTCTTTGAAGAAGAGTTGGGCCGGATTATAGCCAGCTTCCACCGAAATGTATGCATACCACACTATTGTCGAGATTAACAGCTAACATCAATAGTTGTTAGAGGCGTATCACCACTGGATTGCAGTTGATTATGAACAGAAGACGTGCCTATATGAATGCTTAGAGGCATTTGAGAGCGATATGATATCACCGCCGCCAGGGGAGCCTCCCGATGCTAATATCCCTCAAGAACCTCTAGCACTGCCACCGCCCAGATGGCAGGAAGAAGCGCTAGAGAATGTATGCCCGTGTTGCTTCAACTTTCAGGAGTTGCCTAGCGATTTCTCTGTTGGGATGTCAGTTGATGGCAACATGCAACATAAGCGGTTCCGAGACCGAAGCCCATGGGAGTTTGAGGTATTGAGATCGAAACTGTTTGTGCGCATCCAAGAGCGAAGCTTCTCACTGGCCGCCGACGCCCAGAAGAAGATCGCAGAGGCCGACAAGGCAGTGACGGAAAGAGGCGGCGGGTGCATGAACACCTTCAAGGCTGCGCAAGGATGGAATGCAACGACTACAAAATGCGCTTCGAAAGCAGTTTTGGACGAATCTGGTTTGTAAGGAGCAGTGTGCTTCCATGGCATCGGATTGCGGTTCTTAAACATTCATGGCACAGGAGAGTGTCATACACATGTTGTCGCAATCCTCGAAGAAATCATCAATGACCGCAGCAATATTGACCGCATACAGCTTTGCTACGATGTAGGATGCAAATTTGAAACCGCAGCGAAGACGCTGCTCCCGGGAAAGAATATCACACCACACATTGGACGCTTCCATCTACTTGGACATGGTCTTTCGTGCCAGGTAAACTATACCACAACTAGGACTACTGGATTTGGCTTGATGGTAGGCGAAGAGTTAGAGCAACTCTGGTCGTATATCCAACATCTTATACGATCTGGCAGAGTCTCTAGTTCCCCAAGAAAGCGGCAAAAATTGGATTCATGCTTGCTGTATCTAGCGCAAAGGATGAGGGAGATAATGGGGCGCAATTTACAAAGAAGATGGAAAAGGATGAACGAGATACGAAAGGATGCCTTAAATGATCTGGAAAAAATAATCGGAAGGCGTGTTCCAAGTAGGAAAGATGACGATGGTAGCTTTAGGCCAGAGAGCACGATTACCAAAGAATACCTGGAGGAACAGTATGCCCAGCAAGTGCTGTATTACAGAACGTACAAGTATGTATGATCTCAGACAAGCAATAGTAGTGCTGACGAGGATCCAGAAAGCCCTGAACAACACCGCAAGACGAAATCTTTGAAGCTGTCAAGAAGGAGGAAGAACTATGCTTTGATCTGCGAGAAGCAATGAAGCGATGCCAGCTTGCCGAAATGAGAACAACAATTGGAAATCGGTATAACACTGATCCAACATACCGCACGAAACTTCGTCAACCAGCTGCCAGTCTAAACATCTAGGAGCTTGCAACCTTTACCAATGGACTGGAGGCCATGAATCGCACCAATCGCCTACTGGAAATGTACGAGACAAATCGCGATGACTGGGGTGTCGATGGTGAGCTATATGGCTTCGATCCAAGGAGATTCATTCGACAAGAGCTTCACAAGCTACAGGGAAAAATCATCCATGTGGTCACGGAATGTACGGCGGAACGGTCGATGCTCCATAAACACGTCAGAGGCCTACGAGAGTCACAAATGTTTCTGGAGAGTTTCAACAAACGGTGGAAGCAGTTGGACGACACTGTCAAAAAGTATAACGATGAGGCTACAAGATTGGAGGGGATGGGAGTTCAAGATATCCCATGAAAACTTTGTTCCAAGTCATTAAAACGGGATGGCCGGAGAAATGAAGAGATATGGGATTTGGGTCGCATGCAATCACAGGCAGACTGCGCAATCCATGAATACGTCAGAGCAGGAATCGACACGCATATCATGCTGATGACAGTGGAGGAAGAGCGCGTGCAACTGCAGCTCCATTACGGAAGGATGAGGTTATGGTTAACGCGTCACACCAACATCATCCTACTCTACCTAGATGCAAGCCCCCAAGATACCTTAACGAGGAAATCCTTTATACGCTTACTACTCCATAGGTTTCGGGGAGTGGCATCTCGTATAAGTATGAAGTGGGTTCCGGTACCGCCGCTCGAGCGCAATGATTTGGAAAGTTCTTATTTTCGTTCATATGATCGGTAATCAATGGCATATGCTGATGTCAGTGAATAGACCTTGCCATGAGAATCAAGGCCCGATGATCTGGATTGACTGCACCTGCTGAAACTCCGAACCTTGACGAGGACGTAGGCGAAGATGATGGCTTGGTGGTGGGCGAGGAGGATGATGAAGACGATCTACCTGGCACACCCAAAGAGAGAGACCTGGACGATGAGAGCGAGGAGCAGATTGCGGAAATACTGGAGAAATTTATAGAATCTCAGGACGAGGAAGATGCTGAAGGGGATGGGGCTCAACACCGGCATCAAGAGCAGAACAACGACCTAGAAGATGTGGACCTGGGCGGTGGAGATGCCATGGATATTAGTCCAAGTTGAGAATGATGTATAGATGTATGGTGGATGTATGGTGGATGTATGGTGGATGTATGGATGTATGGATGTATGTATGTTTATATATATGTATGTACTCTATGTATGTATGTATGCATGTATGCAGGTGTGTCGATGTAGTGGATGTATGTATGGAATATGGCAAGCTGAAAAACATTGGTGTATGCAAGTCAACATAGGAGATGAAAGCATACAGCGCCTGTGTAATCACCATTGGGTATTGGTAGATACAGGGCGTGAAAGCGTCTAGAGACATATATATGCCACTCTCATCTGGCGGTTAACTTTGGTTAATTTCCACCTTGGGGTCTCATGAAGAGACGACCACATATATAAGCACATATGTCTTTGATATGTTCCTACCGACCTTCAGACTATCAGATACAATCATCATTTGGCCTAGCTGTGTATTGAAGTCATCGATGGCAGTCACAAGAGTTTAACCATATTTACCCACACACATGCTTCGCTTTAATTACGCCGCCAGAGCCCATGACTCAAACCAAGACGCTGTCCTGAATGGACATCATTAATCTACGGCATATAACAAGTTGTGGGGACGGTGATAGTGGTTTGAAAGGTTATTTGGTTGATAGAAGTTGGTATATCAATGGCATCATACCATAACATACTAATATTGACACAAGTTCAACTTCAGTATCTATGTACGTAGTAAAAGGAGATAGCAACAATTTCAATACTGAAAGAACTCTCTGTTAGTTCCGGGGTACTCTTTGGGAAAGATGGGGGTGCAGTATGATGGAAAGTTCGGATGAGAGAGTAGAATGAGGGAGTATATGAGCATAAAGAGTTGGATACAGACATATATATGATTGTAGACGTGTATATATTGAGTTGACCGAATTGTGCGAAAACCCTCATGATCACCGTTTTCTAATCAGCGTATAAAGGTATATATGGCTATATACGGCTATAGAGGCAAATATATACAGCTTCAAACTTTGCTCGTATTGGACATGTAACCGTATATATATTTATATATGTGCTTGTATAAGCATATATACTGCGCTTTAAAACTCTAAGACAATCATTAAATGCCGTATAGTGAATTCTACTTGATATAGTCCAATATGGGTGTATATATACAAATATAGAGGCATATATTCACTTTACGTGTACGCTGATGGTTTGTTAAACTATAGGCATATATTGCAATATATATGCATGTATACATGTGTAGATAATATGAAATATCAAAGGTACGAATTCCTGATCATTCTCTTTCTATCTTTTCTTCTTCATCTCTGGCGGAGGGCTTTCTGAGCCGTCGCCTTCCTCAGTGTCTCTTTCGTCCTTATCAGAAGTGGGACGAGGAGATGGGCTCAGTTTCCCTTTCATCACTTTCGACTGATACTTACTGAAGAGGGCATTACCATCTCCATCTGTGCGCTGACAGAATGAATGGTAATCCTGCGCCAATCTCCATGCCACAATATTGATGTCATCGGCGAGGAGCTGTTTCCTGTGCTTGTAGAAGGAACAGATTATATTTGTCAACTTATTCTACTCCCCAAGTTAGCCATCTGCAAATGTGCGAATCAATATAGATATACCTAGTGTTAGCAACGGTTCCAACCCGCTAGAACGGTTCCGGGTTAGGGTTGGAACCGGGACCGAACCGTGGCAACGGTTTTACCACATGAAAACCCCGGCCCGTTGCATTTGGGCCGGGTTCCACCTCAAAACCCGGCCGTTGCAAGGCCGGATTTTTCGCCCCAATTAAGTATTTGAGTTCTGATCGTATCGTGACATGATGAATACGTAGAATGTGCAGTTTTAGGTGCTCTTTCACCTCCCACTTTCAGATCTGCGATACGACCAATATTCGCTGAGTCGCTATCGAAAACCCGCGAATTTCTGGTGAAATTGGCCCTTATTTCACAGCCACTCAGCGAAAATCAGTCGGATCGGAAATCTGAAAGTGGGAAGTGAAAGAGCACCTAAAACTGCACATTCTACGTATTCATCATGTTACAATACGATTAGAACTCAAATACTTAATTGGAGCCAAAGCTGCAGGAACCGGGAAGTCGGAACCGCGGTCCGGTTCCAACCCGGCCAAAAACCCACGGTTCTATGTCCGGTCCGGGTAACAACCCGCCAAGCCAAGAGCGGTTCGGGTTTTTGGCCGGGTCTGGAACCGAACGGAACCGAACCGCTGGTCAAAACCCGGACCGCTGGCGGGTTACCCGGACCCGTTGCTAACACTAGATATACCTGCCTTTACGATATCTTGACAAGGTAAGTTATCAACCTTTAAACTCTCGAATACGTGATCGGATCTCCCCCAATTCTCGGAGTTCATGGTTATACACCCACGACCGTAACTTTGCCTCATTAGAAGTCCTTATTTTGAAGGTACTGGCCTATGCTTCTTGACCAGCAATGTATCTATCTAACTTCAGACGCGTGGGTGCCTTGCGTTTGTTTCCCTTGATCCTCTGAAACGCGTCAGTAAACTGCGCTTCCATCTGCTTCTGGATTCGCAGGCGCTTCGCATTCGCAGGTAAAAGCTTAATGACTTTAGGCTTCTTGCGTGATCTATCGTCATCTGAGTCGCCATCGCCATCGTCTGATGATTCATCATCGGTACCCACAATCCTTTTGGGACTCTTCTTGGGTGGTTTCTTGGGTGGCTTCTTGGATGGCTTCTTGGATGGCTTCTTGAATGGCTTCTTGGGTGGTGTATCGCTGTCATCTGATGCTACATCATCATTATCCACAACTTCTTTGGGAGTCTTCTTTATCGGCTTTACAGGCTTCTCGGGAGGTGTTGGAGAAGCCGATGCCTCCGAACTTTCTGATGGCGTTTCCTTTGGCTTTATAGGTTTGCTTAGTGCCATTATAGATAGATGTGTGCCTATAATCTTGGAAAAGATCGAATAAGTAGTACGGAATATGTATCTTTGGGGTGAGGAATATGGTGTGGATAGCGGTATAGATATAGGTGGGGATAACCAAATTGATACTGTACGCATCAAGCATCATGAAACAAATATTCAATAGTAGAATTCTGCACATCGCCTATAGATATAAGATCATCCCCCCAAAACTGCCGCTAAAGATACAAAATGATTCAACCTAAACACCGCCAAAGATAGAAAATGACTCAATCCAAACACACCGCTAAAGATACAGAACCATATCATTCCCTCTCCGTCTTCTTTCCGCTTCGGTGCATATTGGGCGATCCTAGCATCTCAATTTAACGAAGCTGCAATTCAGGGATAGGCTAGAAGCCCAATTGTAGTTTGATTTCAGAGCAGCACACTCGCGCTCCAAAGGTTTCTTCTTGCAGTTGGCTTGCGTCTGCTTCTTTTGTTCAGCCTCGCGCTGTAGATCGTCACGTCGAGATCTCCAGCTCTTCAGCTGCTCGGCTAAGGATCTGGATTCATGTGGACGAAATTTCTTTGTAGGGATACCTTTGACTTTCGTGAAAGTGGTTGAAGTTCCTTTGTATGTTGAGCGGAACTATGCATGCATCGTTAGATAGAACGGGTGGATCAGTAATGGATGCCTTTACCAATTGCTGGACCTTATTTGTACCCAGATTCTGCAGAGTGTGCGCAAGCTCTAGATATTCGGGCAGCAGTGGTGATTCTTGTTCTATAGTTTCTGATTCAGTGATAAAATAAAGATCGACGGCACACTGATGCCTACCATCATGATCCTCCATTTCTTGGTCTTGAAGCTCCATTCCAAGATCCGTCATCTCCTGATCCGCCATCTACTGATCCGCCATCTCCTGATCCGCCATCTCCTGATCGGCCATCCCTTGATGCTCGTTATCGTACCCCATCTCTGTGGTATGGGGGTCGATGCCATAGGTAGTTGTCTCGGTGTTGAATTCGGGTGGATTGTTTGGTTGCATGGTATCCGTCTGAACCTCCTGATCGGTAATCATCTCGCTATTGTTCAATTCAGGCGGGTTCTAAGATTCGATAGTATCCGTCTGCATTCCCTGCGAGGTAGTATGCGCCGTGATAGGCAACGGGGGAGGCGCCATGATGTATACGTTCTGTTGCGACCCTGGAGAATCTCTCACGAATCGAGATGGTGAAGTGGGCTGAAATTCATGATCCGTTATATCAAAGCTATGAATTACAGGGCTACTGGGCACAGGGCTGCCGGTATGAAGGCGGAATGATGGTGAGATGTTGGATTGTGGACTGTTAGACTTGCTCGTAGATCTGGCCAGTGGAACTCTGGCATCGAGCCAACCCTGAATTACGTTAGCTATCGGATCATTACAGCAAAGAGTAGCATACATACTCGGACAGCATCTTTCCTGTTGGCGCTCAAAAAGATTGTGGCTTTATTCACATCTCGCTTAGTGACCCCATCGCCTCGAATGATAATCTCCGCTGCCAGCTTGTCAAGATACTTGTTCTGAGCTTCCGACCTGGGAAGGCGGCCAATGGCCAGCGATGTCGAAGATGCCTGCGAGCTGGAACGCGGCATCTCGTTGATGTTGGAGTTTTGTCCATGTTGATGGTGTCGGCTAGCATCGGTGACGACCTATCACAAGCGAAGTCGGCCTTAGCAGCTCGGCTATGCGCCAAGAAACATTCCGCGTTGATTAACCTTCGCTTCCGCACTTCATCTCTCTACATCCCCATACATTCATTTACAGGCAACTACTATCTACAACCGTCATCGAACAACCGTCATCCAACGACTCGTCATCCATCAATCCTCATGCAGTCCCAGATCTCAAGATGGTTCGCCATAACAGGGGCGATGCGAAGGTATGAACCAGTCGTTGACGTCATCGCGCATAGCTAACCTGTCGTAGCTCGTCGTAGTGCAGGAAGCTGCACCGGTTATCAAGAAGGGCACCAGACAGCTCCAGAAGCAGATCAAGAAATCGCTCGTTGCTCAATCTTCTGAGGGCAGCGACAGCATTGACGAGGAGGTCGTCAAGAGGGAGATTTATAACCAGGAACCGCGCTCTGAGGTTTGTTTCCTACGCCCACTATTGCTGTTTGTTAACTCTAATGTTAGCAGTCTAGTCCTATAACGTTCCTGATGACGTGCTCAAGAAGATTCGAGAGTTCGTGTGGGATAAGTGCATCATGGGTGTGGGTAAAGAGCACAAACTAGACCGGGAGGAGTTCTTCGATGATATCGGAGTTTCCGATAGGGAAGTTATGATCCGTAAGAAGATCATTGTAAACTTCCTGAGCATCCAAGAATAGTCATCCCATTGCGCTAAATGTTCCCGCAGACCTGCATCCAAAACAATCAAGGTTACCGTCGTAACTTCCTCAAGATGGTAACCCTCGATGGCAAAGAAGAGACTGACAAGGTAGCTGAGCGGATTGCCGGCTTTATCAGGGAGCTTGAGGGAATGGATGGTGGTAAGGAAGCTCACAAAACAGCTGGAATTTCCTACGGGCAACCGAACTGATTTGCAGATGGTGACTGATGCTGTCTACTCGCACGTCTAAGGGGATATTTTAGTAGCATCCGAAAAATACGCAAGGGCTGTCGTCCCAACAGTGTATTTAGAGATAAATATACATCTGTATTTGCATATATATGCTTATATGGACAATTGAACGTTAGCTCATATTTAAATGCCGATACTTGTATGTATATAGATATATGTAGATATATATGCCAATATGCTTATAATTCACAAGCTATTCAAATTTGTTGACATATCTACAAATATATGTCTATATATGCATATGTTGACATATATGTGTCTATACAGCTCACAGTGTACTCGAGTGTATGTTGCCATATATGGCAATATGCTTATAGTTCACAACTTATTCAAATTTTTCCCGTATCTACAAATATATGTCTATATACGCATATATTGACATATATTTATCTATACAGCCCTAACAGTGTACTCAAGTGTTGCCATATATGCCAATATGCTTATAATTCACAAGCTATTCAAATTTGTTGACGTATCTACAAATATATGTCTATATACGTATATATGGACATATATGTATCTATACAGCTCACAGCGTACTCGAGTGTATGTTGCCATTTATGGCAATATGCGTATAGTTCACAAGTTATTCAAATTTGTTCACGTATCTACAAATATATGTCTATATACCCATATATTGACATATATTTATCTATACAGCCCTAACAACGTACTCGAGTGTTGCCATATGTGCCAATATGCTTATAGTTCACGAGTTATTCAAATTTGTTCACGTATCTACAAATATATGTCTATAGACGCATATATTGACATATATTTATCTATACAACCCTAACAGCGTACTCGAGTGTTGCCATATATGCCAATATGCTTATAATTCACAAGTTATTCAAATTTGTTCACGTATCTACAAATATATGTCTATATACGCATATATTGACATATATATATCTATACAGCTCACAGCGTACTCGAGTGTATGTTGCCATATATGGCAATATGCTTATAATTCACAAGTTATTCAAATTTTTCCCGTATCTACAAATATATGTCTATATAAGCATATATGGACATATATTTATCAATACGGCTCTAACTGCGTACTCGAGTGTATGTTGCCATATATACTCATATGTAAATGTATATACCCATATACCATACACCCAGCCCAGACGCCATAAGCTGCCCACCAGGTACTTAAGTGGTTCCAATCCGGAATCTGCCATTTAGCTTACAGAAGCTACAATCTCATTCTATTCATCCTTCAGCAGCAGCCTAAGGAGTGAAGCAATTGTGAGCGTACAGTCTCTGCTTGTAACTTCAGTGGCACATCAAGAAGCTCCTCACTGACAGAGCAGTCTTCGAGCTCCTGGATAACATTTTTGATCTCGAGCACCAATCCAGCACTTCTTTCGAACATCTTAATCTCGTCATCCGTATACTCTTTGCGCATGTTTCAGATTCGCTGCTGTGCAAGTGTCAGCAATTTCACCCAAGAATGAACATACATACTCCAACTTTTTCTAGACTAAGCCCAGTTATTCTTCTTACTTCTTCTCTCCAGGCCAGGGTCTTTGAGCTTCCATTAGTCATTCCTCTCTCAAAATATGTTATGAAGATCTGTTCCTGATGTGAACTTCAGTTCATGCCCCGCTTCCTAGTATGGGTAGTGGTGGTGGTGGTCGTCGTAGTTTTAACAGTGGTACGCTGCTTGATAAGCTGTGGAGAGATCTTGGACGGGTTACTCTCAAGGCTAGAGTTCCTTGACGAATTACTCTCGATGCCAGAGATATCTGAAGCCGGTGACGATGATGGCGGATTGTGATCAGAGTGCGGTGTAGCTCGCTCGGCGTTGTGCAGCAGTGGTGGGGATGAGCTCAGAGAGCTGTACTTAGAGATCCTTGGAGCAGCAGCTCTACATAGCAGAGGAATCTGTACCGCTTTGTTAGGAGAAACAGCAGCTGTCAGTATGCTATCCATGTTGTGCCGGCCACGACTTGGTGGTGCACCTTCACCACGTTTATGCGAAACGGCCTTAGTCGGAGGTGGCAGAGGTGGCAGGGTGAGTACCGTACGCTTGCTATTGGCGTCGATAAAATAGTTCTTGTAGTCGCTATTCATATGGGATTAGTAGCGTGCAGTAGGTAAGTAGTTATTGGATGGTGGGATGATGCAAATGGTGAGGACGATGCAAATGGTGAGGACGATGCAACTGGTGATGATGCAAATGGTCAGGATGACGCAACTGGTAGAAACATTTACTGTATATGCACATATAGCTATCTACCTTGATGGATAAAGATATATGTGGAGTTCACTTGATTTTTTTGGTGGGGTGCAGGTGCTTTACGTTGCCAAGATTTGCTTGGTGTGCCATACGTGCCCATATGGGCCTCTACATAGATGGATGTGACTGTACGTGGATCTTGCCTAATCTTTGGTGGGGAGCGGACGCCCTCAGTACGCCTCATTTAGGAGTTGTAGTGCAGGTGTGCAGCGCCCCATATAGCAACATATAGAGGGTTAGCCCCCTAGTGGTGAGATCTAAGGCTCGTGGCGAGCCGACTATATAGATTGGCCGTTACCCGGCCCGGGTCACGTGCCGCCGTTACAGCGATTCGCATTACTTCTCGCATTCATGATCCGGACATGTGCCAGGGCATGCTGCTGGAACAGTGCTCTGTTGACTAGTGATGCGATTTCCTCATCCATCTTGCTGGGTAGGGGGATACTTTCGTCCCTCCACAAAATCAGCCATCGGTCTACCTTACTCGAGCTGGAAGTCGGAGCCGGGCCCGGGAGCAGTACACTCTCGTCTCACTGTTATATCAGGCGTCTCTCTGCCATGCTCGATCTGCCTGGGCTGATGGGTGCCCTCTGACACTGGGTTCGGGGTGGGACTGTCTCCCAATGTCCTGCAGATGTGGGTGCTGACTTTGGCTGGGGTTCGTGTTGCGGTTTGGGCTGCAATGTGAGTAGCAGTCTGGGCTTCGGTTGCAGCTGCATCTATTGGCGCTTCTCTGATCCTCCTTCCTGTGTTGTATCTGCATGTTGCGAGGCCTCTAGCCCCCCGCCGTCCATGTTCACAGTCTTGGCTCTTTGTTTCTCTCTCCCTTCCTGGCCTGGTGCTACTCCTTTCATGACCTTCGCGATCATATTTGTGATGCCCGCCCCCGTCAGCTTGTCATCCTCGTTGCGGGCATCCTACTTCTGCTCTTTCTCTTGCATCCACTTCATCTTTCCTACCCAGTGTACCTCTTCGTGGGCTGCCTGGGCTTCCACCAAGTGGGTTAGGTGTCCAACGGTTCGGTGCAGCTGCGTTAGCTCCGGCACCTGCTGTGGCATTGTTCTCTCCATGCGGCTCCTCCAATCACTGGGGGCCCAGGCGTTTACCGGGGCCTCGCTCCTCCTTCACCGCTTTCCGTTCTCGTTTCTCTCCATCGGCTCAAATATGATTGCGCCCGCAGTCTCCGCGGCGGTGGGTGTCGCCGCAGTCGCCATCACCGTCGCCAGTTCCATAGGCGCCTCGCTCCTCCTATCTCCGGCGTCGTTTTCTGTTCCATTTTAGTTTGTTAGTTTGAATCATTTTGCGTTCACTTTAACTAGAGTAAGGCAGTACGTAATTCCCCTCCCCCTCCGGATGGCCGGCCAGGTGGGGGAACTCCTCTGCTTCCATCCTTGTTCCTTCTCCTTCCACAAATCAAAATGAAAGCAAGTTAATGATTGCACCTGAGGCGTCAGAAACCAACGCAAAACTGCATAGTACACTCTCCTCTGTTCCGCGGCGTGGGAACTTCCCGACCTCTGTGACCGCCCGTAAGTCCATCACCGCTTGATCGCACTTCTCCATTGAAAGTAGCTCGGATATTTACGCTATTACTTTAGTTCGTGTATGTGTCATCTAGACAAAGTTCTGTTCAGCCAAGAGAGAGGTTTTGCACAATAGACCGATCATAATAATTTCTAGCTCCGTCTTATACTTTCCGGACTTTTACTACTGTAATAGAGCTTTGTCATAATCACTTGCACATTCAAACTCTGTCTCCTACTGAGCCACAGGCAGCGAAGTCAACCGTCCCGTACGTCCGGGATCACTGCGGACGGGGACGGACGGCAAAGTCGCCGTCAGTCAAAGGGCAGGACGGAAACGGCACCGTCTTTTTGAGGCAGGACGGGGACGGACGGCAATGACGGCCAACTAGCCGTCCCCGGCCGTCATCTACCGACATCCATGGATCTCCTGCATTGTACATTATAAAATCTCATAAAACTAGTTACATCTACTTTGACCTCGAAGCAAGATCATTCAGCATCTGCTCCATCTTGACCATGTCTGACTCTGTTGCTCCAAAGATTAAGCCTTGTTTCACCCAGGATTTCAGACACTCAGCAGCCTCAATGATATCATCACCCAACCAATGATTCCACCAGTCCGGACGGACCCAGTCTGGGTAGGGCTCAGTCCAGTCCAGTCCAAACGGAAGGTTGGACTGGACTGGACCACAGACTGCCAGTCTTGGACTGGACGGGCTTGGTCTGGACCAGTCCACACACGCTTACAATTTCGACATTGTTT
>Ga0307514_10001562_pt1 | contig 27142 bp, 23 predicted proteins | sample 16_EM_MG_FD_203088 | JGI IMG/M metagenome (GOLD analysis project Ga0307514, IMG submission 203088) | Populus trichocarpa ectomycorrhiza microbial communities from riparian zone in the Pacific Northwest, United States - 16_EM | ecosystem: Host-associated > Plants > Roots > Unclassified | place... | reverse complement strand
GTACGACGTTTGCAGATTCGTTTCGACGGGCAGATTACCTTTCGAGGAAATTATCAATACTGCCCACAGCCACGATCAGGAAGAAAACGGGGATTGTTTTTAGAAGGGGCTCTTGTATAAGGACAAGTGGTTGAGTCTTGGGAAAGACGAGGAGAGAAAAAGAAGTTTAGTTAGGCGGCTGTTTTTAAGTAATAAAATATATATTATTGAAGCGTGGCTTAAAAACCCCCGTAACACTCATTTTCAAGATTGGGCAGGGAGTGTCACTTTCTCTTCCTTCTGTAAATATGGCCTCTACCATGGATATATTTAAGAACGACCAAGTCATTCTTTAATTACCTGACTTACAACACTTCATATCGTTGATGCTCCATTGACCCTCATTTTTAGGATACAGTAGCGATGTCGTTGATGGCATTTTGGCTCATTAAGGCGGCCAATACTTTCAATACACATTACAATGACCAAGTCTATGATCAATTACCTGACTTACAAGACCAAAAGTCGTTGAGGCTCTGTTGACGCTCAGTTTCAGAATTGGGAAGGGAGTGTGCCGCTTTCTCTTTTTCCAATAAAGGCAGCCTAGACGTCAGTTATGAATGTCTGCGACCAATCGCCATGCTGATTCACCATGATGTAAGCCCAAACATTGTTGATGCACTGTTGACGCACATTTTCAGAATGAGAAAGGGAGTGTATCGCTTTCTCTTTTGGTTATAAACACGGCCTATACATCATTTACAAACATTGGCATCCAATTGCCACTCAGATTACCCAAGATACATGTTAGGGGTTCTCTCTTAACAGAGTCTATGTAACCTGAGATAACCGATGATTGGTACTTGTCAGTAACCTTCGGGATATCTGACTTGCATAACTCCTGCCATAGGCATCCCCAGAACATTCAGTCACGATTACATTTAGTGAGGTATGAGTGGGATACGTCTCGATTGGATAAGCTGAGGCTTAGCGGATTTATTGATATATACACTGCGGCAGCTGAATTGATGATGCAATAACACTACCAGATTGGAAGGGCTACAATCCTGATGAGCATTTTATTTTCAACCCAATTGACAACCAGATACTAGCGGGATTTGTCTGATCAGATGAAGCAAAGAAGTTCGCCCCGCAGAATAGGCAGTTGTAAGCCAATATTCGAATGCGTGGGATCTCAAACCAATCTGTTATGTGAGTGCTGATCATTCAGGCACTCCTGGGCCACAGAAATTAGTTTCGGCCTAAGCCTGGTGTGTCTGAGAAATTATAACATTGACTGTTGATATTAGGCCTGGTGCATCTCCGCACATTGAGTTGTGACGGAATGGCAACTGCAACAATATGACATGCCATAGCATGCATGCAGACATGATATTTAATCTATATAGGCATAGTATTGGTTGGTCGCTGATTAAATCTATGACGCAATCATACTACAGTATTGATTAGCGGAAACCGCGTTCCAACCAACTACGGATCCGTGTTCCAAATACCGAACAATCCGTGTGCAAGATGTCTAAATTAAAGTTATGTTCTGATATCTGATATCGTGTGGGTGCGGCCTGATTCTTATCAGGAGTGTAACGCTTCAATACCTCACCAGCATGAACACGATCACCTCTGCGATTTGTGGCAATCTCTACGCAGCGCAATCAAAGTGCGGCTTCCCATAGCATGCATCCATACATGTAAGAATGTAAGTCGCAAAGCGCGTTGCTATCAAAATCATGGATGGCATAATATGGGTGCACATGCATCACATCCCGAGAAGCTTCTATAAAGAGATCACATTGTTCCAGCAATGAAAAGAACAGGCTGCAGCAGCGAAACAGTCAAAAATACATACCAGCGAAAGAAGACCTTTATTTATTTTTGTGTTTTCATGATACCTATATCTATTATTATATATAAACGACATCTATTAGCATTCTGTAGTGGCAGCCCCGCACCTTTGAGAAGTATTTCCTCAATGACAATTTCCTTTGGAAACGATAATGACATCATTTTATACGCACTGGAAAATATCATCACCTACGCCACGAAGAATCAGTACATCTTTGTGGCTCGGTGTGTTTGGTGGCCAGCATCAATTATCGGCCTCAAAGAAGGATTGAATATTCACTTCGATAAAGTAGGGATAAGATCGGAAGCAAGTCAGATACCTAGTACTACCCATTTCAGCTTGGGACACGTTCATTCCTATATGGTATCACAAATCAATTATACGGATATAACCGATTCCAAAATAGAGCGACAAGACTGTATCTGTAGGAATTGTGAAGAATTCTTGTTGGAATCCAAAGGGAAGCGAAGTGACTTTCCCAAGAAGTCACAGAAGCTCAGAAGGAAAGACTTGGCAGCAAAGCAAGTTAAGGCAAGCCATATGGTTGTTAAAACCTGGAAAACTAAAACCAAAGGAATAGAACGATCCGAGCTTCACAGAAGAAAGGCAGCAGCCTAGTGCCAGCGTTGTGTGTGGCCTAATGACAGAAACGGGAGCCATAAAACGACAGATTGATTTCAGTGGTTACGACTGGGCAAAGGGACAGTGCCTCTCCCTAAAGGAAAAGAATATCAAGCAAATAAAAGGATCTAGGGCCGTGCTTAAGTATCAATACTTCTAGCAGAAGCACCCCCCCAACAATACAAGACCAAAAATCATTGACCCGCCGTTGACTCTCATTTTCAGGATGGGGCAAGGTGCGTGTTACTCTTGTTTTTGATTATAAAGGCGGCCAATACATCAGAAAGGAAAATGACATACCAAAGTTAATATTTTACGATTAGCAGTAGGATAACTGAATGTGACCATAAATAGGCAAACCCGAAAACTGGAACTGTGGATTGGAACTGGCAGGTCTGGCCAAACCTGGAAAAAACCCACAGGTTGCCGGGTACTGGTCCATGTTTGCCCTGCCAGGATATATCAGGTTGGGTTTGTGGACAGGTTTTGAATGGAACTGGACTGTTTCTGCGGTCCGAACCCGGACCACTGGCTGGTTACCCGGATCCGTTGCTAACATTAACCGCTTTAGTTTATCACAAAGCCAACTAAAACCATACTCTGCTGTCATTTCTTACTTGTTTGTCCTTGCTCTAGTTCATGTACCACACAATGACATCGCTGGACCAGTATCTAAGGAGAATTCACAGTTCATGTAAGGTACGAACTTAACAAAATGTGAAAACCATGAATCAGGCAATGGGCATAGAAGGGTCGTGTGCAGGTGCAAGACAATCACCACAATGGGTTCAATGCAGATGCGGTATGCTCTTCGAGATCCACAGGATGTTCAAAATGAAAAAGCGATTAAATACTTTTCAAACGTCTGAAGAATGATGAGAGAAATGGTTCAGCAATGGTAGAATTACTGTGTGGAAAACATGAATTGAAGTGGGGCTTGTTCCGAGGACCAGTCGGCTTGCAATGGTATAATTAGCTAAAATAACTGTGGGGGCGCTTCTTAAGGTGGTTGGGGGATTTCATTCTGCTAACAAAACATGGATAATTGTCAACTGTATCTTTACTGGTGGAAGACGTATTCCAACATTTACAATGACATCACTCACCTCTGTCGCGACCACACAACAAGGATAGTATACGTATCAGCTGAACATCTGACAGATGATGGTTCATCAGGAAAATGTAAAATGGTTCAGAAGTCATAACTAAATGACTCAGCGTTTCTGAACAGCCACACCGATCCTTCCAGAAGATCACGAACAGGCTAAATGGAAAACGATGAGCTTCTCTGGTACTCTGAGAGTACTTTCAGGTGCTCCTCAACACTTCTGCAGTAGCAGAACAGAATACAAGGATATTCTAAAGAGTATGAAGTCGTCTTCGACATGCTATAAAATCATGCCTCAAAAGTTGGTAAAATTTCCCAGCTGCTGGAACTACGACATTCGTCTCAAAGACGATTCCGGTGCACCTGGAGCCAGACTCTGCGGGAGTCACAATATATAATGTCTGTATCAAATAGTAAAATTTGATAATCTATCTCACAGCTATACACCTGAATCAGGCATTCTAATCTAATTAATATACTGCCCAGTAGGTATCTGAATCAACATGATTATTTACAAGCCATACGCTATCGATGCCACCCGATGCAGCAATCTACCGCACCAAACGCGCCGGTCCAACTATTGCCCCAACGGGTCTAATACACATTTTATCTGTTTGTTTGACAATCCGGATGAACCCGTCCACACAAACAGGCCAACCATCAACATCTTTGTACTTTGTTCGATTCACCACCACATATTCTTGAGCTTGAGGATGTAATACCCATTAATGAGTCATCTGCCACCTCTTAGAAACAGTTAACATTGCTTTCCCGACTGGCAGGCACTACTGAAATTGGAGGATCTGATTCGGTGGAGTCCAGCTGAAGTATAATACTGGAAAAGAAGGAATCCATCCTTGGAAGGTGTTATTGAGGTCATTCTCTTCACTTTGGGTATACTGCACCCAGATGTTGTGAGCTTCAGGCATGATCCCTTCGTTGGCATTGGTATATTCTACCTTGCAATCTGTTAGGGGTTGTCTCTTACAACGATAATGATACTTGATTATTGGTAACGAGAAGCATACATATCTACGATATGCATAACACCTATGCAAGTACCAATCAAGTGGTCAGCAACATGCTCTTTAAGCGGGGGTTCTTGTTGGTCGCGCGAAATGTGGGTGTTTCGTTCACACCCGGATACTCTGCGGGACATGCGTGGTAATCACGCACGGCAGATGTTAAGTCAGAATGGGATTAAGAGAACTCTTCTCCCCTACCCGTAACGGACTAGGATCCGAGAGGCACGTTCCGGTCTGGAGAAATGTCTCGACCTTAGCATGACGTATCTGAGGGATTAATGACGTAGGCAATGCGCCTAGAGCGAGCACCACTCGTTGGCTCGAGTGGTCTGGATCGCAATGTAACCTCGTATCAGATACGAGCTTACGCGTCAGTAATCTACGTTGGTATAGTATCGGTTGGTCGCCGATTAAATCTATGATGCAATTAATTTGCTCACCTGCATAAGGGATTTAAGAGGCGATATGCATTATCATTTTGATTGGTAATTGTTCCAACTACCGACTCGTACGATTGCAAAGATGTCTGAGATAGGAAAGGGTAAGCTGATATTGCGCGATGGATGGCCTGATAGTTATCAGGAGCGTAATGCTTTCAAACCACATTGCAGAGACACAATTACCTGAGGGTGTTGTGGTAAGTTATTGTCAGGCGCAAAGGGGCGTGGCCGAGATAACACTATCACACCGAAGGAAGAGAGCGTGGGCTATAAAGAGCCAGCGTTGGTCAAAGGAATTGGGGATCATCAGCGAACAGACTAGCTTTCAGAAAACACCGAAGACGATCTTAAAATATTATTAAGAATTCTATCTATTCAAAATTACCTCCCTCATTCATACACGAGAGTAGGCCGTTTATGCCTGGACATCATTATACACCAGCCGAGTACGCACTCCAACAGAAAGTCGAGAGTTTCGGCAGATTGCTTTCCGAGTTGGAAGAGCTCTGCCTAACCCACATCTACGCTGTGGTTTTGCTTTTCTGTCGGAGCGATAATATCGAATACCTGGTGCTGAGATATCTCAACACCGGCGCTTTACCCTTCGAAGAATTTTCCGAGGAGTGGTTGTTCGACGGGGAAGTTTAATCCTCATCTATATGGGTGACGGCAATTGGCACCGGTTCGATTTGGCCGAGTTAGAAGTCGCGGCGGTGGAATTGGAACTGAGAGAACAGATAGCTCTTGCGAGACGGGCAAGAGGTTGAGTCTTTGAATAAGACGAGGAGAGAAAGAGATTAGATAGGCGGCTGTACTTAGATTCAATAAATATTGTATTAGTTATTGGGATCTAAACACCCCCGTAACAGTATAATATTTTAAGTACTCTACGCTGTTATCTGAGAAGTGGATTATAATGACAACAGCTTCGGTATATGACGCCAGAGCTACCACACCTCTATATGGAGCTCTATAAGACCGGAGCATACTTTTTTCGAAAGAGGAACCAACCAGGATTACATCTCATTTTAATCGATAAACCAAGAATTAACCTGGCCTGTGAGTTTGGAGTGCCAGAAGTGCGAAGACAACTTTGGTTGTATTTATTTGGGTCGGAGAATCTGCAACGAGCATTGCCGGAGGCAGAATTGCTTTTGCATCAGCTGCCAGTTATACAATATCGAGGAAAAAAGCCCCACGGTACTTTGCCAGAAGTGTAACTTCCTTTCGGAGTGTTACGGCTATAAGTATCTGGGAAGGGTTAACGAAAGGGATTCGTATATACTGCAAAGGCATTGCATCGACCAATGTCAGATTGTCGATTGCCTGCATAAAGACGAAACAACGGTGGAATTAAGCAGAATTATTCCGCCACCAGATTATAGTCATCTTATTCAGAATGACGGCCCCTCGCAGACGATTGACGTTCACCAGCAATGCGCTGGTTCCCAGTGGCTCGAGGGTAGAGAAACCCCGATCCTCAGCGGCAAGGCCTACCCCAGAATGGTGCCTAGAATATCAAAGAAGAATAGAAGCCGCCTGAAGGGATTACTTGCTACTAAAAGAGCAAGAAGAGCCAGAGGAAGCCCTGGAAGGACAAGGGGAAATACAGATGACAGAAGCGAATACTGACTTAGTTTAGAAACAATTATCGGAACTCGCTCAACAAATCGCCCATGTTATCGAGGCATGTAACGAGGAAAAAGATATCCTGAAAGGAGACTTTGAATCCGTGAAGAATGGGATCTTAATCATGGAAAGCCGACTCCAAACGGAAAAAACCAGGATAGATACGGAAGTACAGGGAGTCGGTGCTGTGATGAATTTTCAGCAAGCAATGCTAGAAGAATTGCGATCCGGCATACATATTTTACAGGATCAGGATAATCAAATAATAGGGGAAGCGACTGATTTGTTTACGGGAATTCGGGCAGAGCTGGAGGCTCAGTCCAAGAGAATAACCGACGGCGGTCTTAAGATTTTCGCGCAAAAAATCTCCATACAAGCCATTCAAAAATCGATGGGAATTTTATCTAAGAGAATAGATGAGATTACTACGGTAACGGCTGCTATTACGGAATCATTAAGAAATGTCCCGACGAAACGGGAATTACGTCAGCACAAAATAGCAATGGAAGAATTGTTGAATGTTATGACCGAGGTCAATACGGGCTTAACTACAGCCATGGATCAATATAAGTTTTCAGATTCAACTCCGGTAGGAGGTCAACGAACTGTTGCTGGGCCTTCGGGGACGCAACCATATATGAATCCCGAACGAGCTGCGGCCGTTCAATCCCCATCGGTATCAATTCTTAGAGACACAGAAAGCGAGTACTCATGGAATGTGAGAATTAGGGGGGGAGTAGGAAGCCGTGAAGCAGCTGGTGATGGAGCAGCCGGCGGAGCAGCTGGAGGAGCTGGTGATGGAATAGCCGGCGGAGCAGCTGGTGATGGAGCAGCCGGCGGAGCAGCTGGAGGAGCTGGTGATGGAATAGCCAGCGGAGCAGCTGGCGGAGGCGGACCTCCACTACCTCCGGATCCACCGCCATCCGATCACGGAGCAGCAGGCGGAAGAAGAATGTCTAGAAGGAGGAGGCGCATTAAAGAATTAGAATTCGCTAAGCCTATAAAAATTAAGGAACCTAAGAAATTCTTCGGAAAGGCTGGAGAGGATTTTGATACATGGTGGGTACTGGTTCAGGTTTATATTAGGGATCAGCCGGAAAGGTTTCCCGAAGATGAACGAACCATCGATTGGATTGGGTCCTTAATGGAAAGTTATGCAGCGTCGTGGCATATTCAATGCCTAAAAGGAACGCTTGCGGGGACCCATCCCAAGTCAATGACCGGGTATGTTAATGCTCTTACACTTAGGTTCGAAGATAAAGATGCCAAGGATGAGGCATATGCCGAATTGGAGCAAGTACGATATGATGGATGTATCAGGGATATGTTCACCCGAATACAGACTCATAACAATAAAGCCATGGTAACAGGAGCTGCGCTTAAGAAACTTATCCTGGAAAGGTTGCCAGCAAAAATCCTGGAACAGATGCATACCGTGGACTTGACAGGGAAAACCGATCAAGAAATCATGGCGATTATTACCAGTGCTGGCCGAACAGCGGAGAAATGGGAGGCCGCAAGAAAGAATCTCAGCCTGAAGGCTCAATTTAGGGCTAAGGATAGTGCGCCACAAAAATTCAAGTCGGTTAAGCCGGATAAGAAGGAACGACGGTTCAAGGAAAAAAGCGGTACTCGCTTCAAGAAAAAGAAGTTCAAAAAGGATCGATCCGAGCGACGACAAAACAGAAATTGCTCCAAAACGGAAGGAATAGAACCCTCAGAAGTGGAGCGAAGAAAGGCAGCCGGAGAATGCCTAAGGTGTGCATGGCCCTCGGAAAGGAAAGGAAGCCATAGGGTCAAGGATTGTATCAGACTCATTAAATTGGATAAAGGAACCGCGAGTTTTCCTAAAGCGAAGGATTATCAGAAAATGAAGATAGAAGGGTTAGAACTATTGGACGAAGATTCGCAGTCGGATAGCTCTGAGGAATCAGAGGAAGAATCGGAAGAGTCAGAGGAGGAATTGGAAGATTCGGAGGACGACTCGGAATCAGATTCCGAAGGTGAGTATTTCGACCAAGAGGAGGAAGAAGGAGAAGAACAGGAAGAGCAACAAGAGGAAGGAAATTGGTGGGATTCTCCACCACCATCAGATTAATTAATCGAGCCACATTAAGCTTGAAGGTCGCAAATTAATGTTTGAACATACCTATCTTGATAGGAAGACCTTATGTTATTATTTTTCCCTCTGAGGATGATCGGAAGATCGAAACGGCTGGCCGTAAGGGAATACGAATATTACTACAATATACCAGCCAATTATCACCATATTCCAGAATCCCTTAACCCGTTGTGGTTACGCTATTGTCGAAAGGATAGCGATGGCAAAACGCAAAGCTCCCGAACCTCTAGAGAGGTATCCCAAGAAAATTAATACATCTACCGATTTCGTTTACTATCAACCAGCTCTTCATCCAAGAATCCGATAAGTATCAGCAACAAAAATCGGCAAAACGCCAATTTATCGATTCTTCATCGATTATGATGGAAAATACTTCCCACTGCGCTGCATGCTTGATCTAGGAAGTACGTCATTCGTTATATCACCTGAAGCAGCCAAGGCCTTCTCGATACCAGTGGTTAGAAGGCTTGATCAGGTCAAGACAGGAGACATATCAGGAACAAGATTGAAGACAGAGAACATGTTCACCGTTCCATTAGGAGTATCATTCGGAAACCATCGAACGTATGACGATCAAGAACATGCCTTCGAGGTAATCAAAACGGCAGGAGATTATGATGCTTTAATACCAGCCTGGTACCTAGAAAAGCATAAGGCTAGAGGAACAACAACAAGCCATTTGCATTTTCCCGATTGTCCACCTGAGTGCTATAATCATGGAAAGATCCATCCCGAATATTCAATTACGTACAATAGGAGGATTGCGCTGAACGAAAAAGCCATTCATATAGGAGCGATAGTCATGAATAATCCTTCGTTAGCGGCGAAGTTACCGACATGTTATCATAAGTTCTTATTATTGTTCGATCCAAAGGAATCTGAAAAATTACCGGATAATAAGGGATGTGACCATCGAATTGAATTATTAGGCTCGGATGACAAATTACGAATGGGACCAATCTATCAGTTATCTCAGGAGGAGGAAAAACTGCTAGTCAAATACTTGGATACAATGATAAAAGAAGGAAAGATTCGGCCATCCAAGAGTACGGTCGGTAGTCCTATATTATTCGTACCTCAACCGAACGGTCGAGGGTTACGACTTTGTATTGATTATCGGCACCTTAATGATTATACAAAAAAGGATAGGACGCCTCTGCCAATAATGGAAGAGTTATCCGCTAGGGTTAACGGAGCAACGCATATTACCTAAGTCGATTTGAGATCAGGGTATTATCTGATAAGAATGGCCTTGGGGCATGAGAAATACACGGCTTTCCATACTAAATTTGGACTGTACGAATATTTAGTTATGCCGTTTGGACTCTGCAATGCACCAGCAACCTTTCAGAGAGAGATCAACCGGATGTTACGACCTGTGTTGGGAATCGAACTGGTTATAAAAACAGATGTACATATCGACGAGGATGAAGGAATGGTAGTAGTGGCTTATATCGATGATATATTAATAGCCACTAAGGGATCCCTTGAAAAACACCGTCGCCAGGTGTCAAAGGTATTTCAACTACTTATGGATAACAATATGTGCATCGAGATAGATAAGTGTGTTTTTGATGAGTCCGAAACCGTCTTCTTAGGGTTTATGGTCAGTGGCTCAGGACTTCGTATGGATCCCGAAAAAGCGAGAGCAATAGTCGATTGGCCTCGACCTACATCAAGGAAGGAAGTTCAGCAGCTGCTCGGCCTATGGAACTTTTATAGGAGATTTATTCACAATTTCTCAGCAATCGTTTCACCGATTACAGACTTACTTCAGCAAGATACTAAGTTTGAATGGGGGCAAGCGCAGGAAGCAGCATTTCTTAAAGTAACAATACTTTTTACGTCAGGCAAGACTCCGATCCTTAGGCATTATGATTCGGATAGACCCGCTTTATTGGAAACAGATGCTTCAGATTTCGCAATAGCAGGCATCCTGTCACAAAAGTTTGAAGATGGAAAGTTGCATCCTGTTCGATTTGTTTCCAGGAAACTTAATCCAGCCGAGCTTAATTACGACATTTATGATAAGGAAATGCTGGCCGTGGTATTTTCACTTCGAAAAAACAGACATTACCTGCAAGGAGCGGTACATCAAACCATAATTTATTTAGACCACCAAAATCTTACCTATTTCAAAACGGCGGTTTTGCTTAATAGAAGACAAGCTAGGTGGTCAGAAGAACTTAAGCAATAAAATTTCCGATTACTTTATTGGAAGGGATCCTCCAATGCTAAAGCCGATATACTTTCAAGGTGCCCGGCGTTCACCTCTAGAGAAGGGGGTACAACATCAGCAACCGAGCAACTGATAATGGACAAAGAACAATGGCTGGAAGTCGGAGCAATGGAAATTGATCTCGACTATGAATCTATTCAGATTTCCGCCATAGACATACATCAGTTGTTACCGGAAGCAAAGGAAAGGATTAAGGAAAAAGCTATGTTGGATGAAAGGTACAGGGATTTATGCAAGCAAGTAAAAAGGGATGGAAACATAGATAAAAACTTTACAATAATAAACGACTTGCTCTGCTGGAAAAATAGGATTTACGTACCAGAAGGACTCAGACAACGAATCATCCAATCGGAACACCACTCAAATGTAGCAGGTCATTTTGGAAGGGAACGAACGCTCGAGTTGTTATCCAGGAATTTCTACTGGGTTAATATGGAACGCGATATAAGGAAGTATTGCAGCGAGTGTGATATATGCCAGAGGACGAAGGCACCGAGACATGCAAAGCATGGGCTGTTACATCCTTTGGAATTGGCGTGCAAACCATGGACGCATGTCAGCACCGATTTTATTACCGACTTACCAGAGTCAGAAGGGGCTACGATAATCTTAGTGGTGGTAGATCGGTTTATAAAAATGGCTCATTTCATCCCGATCAAAAAGAAAGATTCACCAACAGTAGCTCAGGCTTACTTGGAGAATGTTTGGAAATATCATGGTTTTCCTGAGGACGTCGTTTCTGATAGGGACTCTACCTTCACTGGAAGTTTCTTTACGGATCTGTATAATTACTGGGGAATTAAGCGCAGTATGTCCACGGCATATCATCCTCAGACAGACGGGCAGACAGAACGAATTAACCAGGTAATCGAAGCATACTTGCGATCCTATTGCAATTATGAGCAAAACGATTGGGCCTCCATGTTGGCAATGGCGGAGTATGCTTACAATAACTCCAAACACGCATTAACAAAAATATCTCCCTTCTATGCAAATTACGGGTTTGAACCACGAACAACGTGGCCAACTGATATTCAATTTCGAAACCTGGCATCTGAAATGTACGGGCATTATATGAATAAAGTGCATCAGAAATTGAAACAGCGGCTGTCGGAGTCAGTGGAGATGATGCAGAAGCATTATAACAAACGAAGAAAGGTAATGGAACCATTAAAGAAAGGAGAATTGGTTATGCTTAACGGACGAAACATTCGAGCCAAACACCGGTGCAAGAAGTTGGAAGATAAGATGTTTGGACCATTCGAGGTATTATCGATCGGAGCAAATAATCGATATTGCAAACTGAAACTACCGGATCAATGGAAACTTCATCCAGTATTCAACATCGATTTGCTAGAACGATATAAAGGAACCAACCCCAAGAAACCAGTGATTGAAATCGAACCAGACGGAGAAGATTGGATAATGGAAACCATCGTGGCAAGTGGACCGTCGGATTTCAAACCGAAGCAACATGTGTTTTTGGTTAAGTGGAAAGGTTTCACTGAAGAAGAAAATACGTGGGAAACATATGAAAATGTGGCAGAGCATAATATGGGGGTATTGAAAGACTATTATGCGAGGAATCCTACGGTGGAAAAGGACGGAAAATTTGGAAGGAAAATTTTAAAGAAAAAAGTTCGGAAAAGAACTTAGAGGATATTGGATCGTAGGTGAAACTGAGGTTTTTTTTTAAGCGATTGGAATTATGATTTTGTTACGTATGGAAAAGATAGAGCACCGTTGAGGTCACCGGGCTTAGAGAAGGGGGTGATGTTAGGGGTTGTCTCTTACAGCGATAATAATACTTGATTATTGGTTACGAGAAGCATACATATCTACGATATGCATAACACCGATGCAAGTACCAATCAAGTGGTCAGCAACATGCTCTTTAAGCGGGGGTTCATGTTGGTCACGCGAAATGTGGGTGTTTCGTTCACACCCGGATACTCTGCGGGACATACGTGGTAATCCCGCACGGCAGATGTTAAGTCAGAATGCGATTAAGAGAACTCTTCTCCCCTACCCGTAACGGACTAGGATCCGAGAGGCACGTTCCGGTCTGGAGAAATGTCTCGACCTTAGCATGACGTATCTGAGGGATTAATGACGTAGGCAATGTGCCTAGAGCGAGCACCACTCGTTGGCTCGAGTGGTCTGGATCGCAATGTAACCTCGTATCAGATACGAGCTTACGCGTCAGTAATCTACGTTGGCATAGTATCGGTTGGTCGCGGATTAAATCTATGATGCAATTAATATGCTCACCTGTATGAGGGATTTAAGAGGCGATATGCATTATCATTTTGATAGGTAATTGTTCCAACTACCGACTCGTACGATTGCAAAGATGTCTGAGATAGGAAAGGGTAAGCTGATATTGCGCGATGGATGGCCTGATAGTTATCAGGAGCGTAATGCTTTCAAACCACATTGCAGAGACACAATTACCTGAGGGTGTTGTGGTAAGTTATTGTCGGGCACAAAGGGGCGTGGCCGAAATAACAATATCACACCGAAGGAAGAGAGCGTGGGCTATAAAGAGCCAGCGTTGGTCAAAGGAATTGGGGATCATCAGCAAACAGACTAGCTTTCAGAAAACACCGAAGACGATCTTAAAATATTATTAAGAATTCAATCTATTCAAAATTACCTCCCTCATTCATACACGAGACTGGGCCGTTTATGCCTGGACATCATTATACACCAGCCGAGTACGCACTGCAACAGAAAGTCGAGAGTTTCGGCAGATTGCTTTCCGAGTTGGAAGAGCTCCGCCTAACCCACATGAACGCTGTGGATTTGCTTTTCTGTCGGAGCGAGAATATCGAATACCTGGTGCTGAGATAACTCAACACGGGCGCTTTACCCTTCGAGGAATTTTCCGAGGAGTGGTTGTTCGACGGGGAAGTTTAATCCTCGTCTATATTGGTGACGGCAATTGGCACCAGTTCGATTTGGCCGAGTTAGAAGTCGCGGCGGTGGAATTGGAACTGAGAGAATAGATAGCTCTTGCGAGACAGGCAAGAGGTTGAGTCTTTGAATAAGACGAGGAGAGAAAGAGATTAGATAGGCGGCTGTACTTAGATTCAATAAATATTGTATTAGTTATTGGGATCTAAACACCCCCGTAACACAATCAAGTCCCAAACACTCAACAGAAGTAGAGTTGTGAAATGGTTGATGGTAATACAACAGCCCATTCTGGAGTTTAATAAATATACTGTGAAGGAGTTCATTCTGATCATATCTGAGCACAAGTCCACTAACGTTGTGTCCCCAGTCCTCTTCAATTTGCATGCAGAATAGCATTCCAAAGTTGGGAATTCCGAAATCTTCTGATGCATCTGTTACGGGGGTTCTTAAGCCACGTTTCAATAAAACATTTATTAACTTAAATACAGCCGCCTATCTAACTTCTTTTTCTTTCCTCGTCTTATCCTAAGACTCAACCTCTTGTCCAGTCACAACAGCGCCCTCTAAAAACAGTCCCCGTTTTCTTCCTGATAGTGTACTTGGAACGTATCGATAAGTTCCTCGAAAGGTAGTCTGCCCGTCGAAATAAACCTGCAGACGTCGTATGTGATGCCAAGAAATTCGGTCGAGTGCAAGACCCAATATTGACCAGAGATATTCCTGGTTTCCTCGTACCAGAGAAACAGCTCTCTGAATCGTTGGACGAGATGATCGTGGGCCGTATGTTTCTTCGATTGTCTCAAGGTAAACATATATCTGAAATTCACTATTGTGGAGTAGTGAAGAAATCTTGAAGTTTGTGTAGATAGAATTCTTAATAATATTTTAAGGTGTTCTTCGCTGGTAATGTCTGACTGTGGATTGCTGCTAGAGCTTGGTTCTTCTCATTGTCGGGGAGACAATGAGAGTTCTTTATAGTCTTTAGCTGGCTCATGTTTGGCCGCCATTCCTCTGACTATGACAACGGACTTGCTTGATAGCTTATCTCGGAATACTGTCCCGAGAGCCGCCACGAAATCCCTCAAGGTTATCGCGTGCATGCATGATTGGTTTCAAAGCTTTGCGCTCCTCGTATGAGGCCATGATCATGTCATGATATCAAACGCATCGTATGACAGCTCGTAACTTTACTTAGACATCTTGCTTATCGTTCGTTCAGTAGTTGGAACGTCTGACGTCATATAGACTGATCAGCGCTTTATCGCAATTTAATAATAACTTGAAGTAATTAATGCCTCACCATACCAATTTGGCTATTCGGCATTGCGTCAGAGATTTATGTTGGCGACCCACCGATACTCTGCCAACGTAGATTATGACACCCTCTCGACGATGCGATGCATGCTAACTCAAACCAATGAGCAGGGTCTCTTCAGGCCTCATATCTTCAGCCAATGTTATTAATCCCTCACGCACTGCATGCTTAGGTTCCGGACTTCCGTGAACCGGGGAGTGTGCGCATTATTCCCTATCTCTGAGTGATAAGGTGCGACGATCCCTCGTACACGCATATTGCATAACGCGTGCTGCACACCACTTAGGATGTGTTGTCCCGCTATCAAGTTATAGTAGGTGTAATGTATAATTATGCGCACTGCTGATGGTTTTTCACATCCCGGTTATGGCGACATAATTGCGTCATCTTGCGAATCCGCATGATAGGACTGCTCTCTATCATTTCATTACATACGGCTCAGATGTAGCCCCGCTACAGGCCATCTGACTGATCACATGTCTCCATTCACAAGAAGGTGTTTTGCTTCAATGACTAATGGTATCCACTTCCGAATGGTAGTCAAGAGTACTTGCTTGAATAACATGTATCATTACCGCTATCAGGAGAGAACCCCTAACAGCATCTCTGAGTGAGGTTAATTTGATACTTCTGCAGACTCCGCGGAGATGCGTTTCTCTCAAATGATATACCTGCTGTGATACAGGGTGGATAATGGGATCATCCTCAATTGTTTGGAGACGTAACAGATGGACTCTGTGTGTACTTCGCTGTTTATCAGTAGCGGACAGTAGATTGAAAAGTTTTGCACAGTCAATATTGTACCAGCCTTCGAGTGCAAGATATGACAGTGTCTCCCCCTTATAGTCAAAACCGGTACACCGGTCATTGTGCTTGAGCATCTGTCAAATGTAATTGACTTTATTTGTAGATCGATATGCATCTTTCACATTGCTGATATGTAGCCGTTCAGAAATATCAGTCGTGAAATTGTCACCGGAACCCATTCACCGAATTGACTCTGATATATGGCTCACAACATCCATCTTTGCATATCTGAGATGTATTACGCACTGTTCAATGGTTTTCCGGAGCAGCTGGATGCCCATTGTCTCCCACCAAGAGTCAAACTAGATCAAGCGGATTGAGAATTCCTTTTTGAACCACTTCTGTTCATTCGAGGTGATGCCATAAATCTCTTTCTCCAGCTGGTTAGCGACGCGCTCCGTATCAGCGAAGCTCCAGGTGGTGGCTTCTGTCTCATCATCGGATAGGCAGATCCGAAATTCCAGTCGCTTGTCGGCAGTCATGATTGCCGCCCCGTAAGCCTAGTCTTTGGTGGTAGTTTTCATTATGGCAAGTTCTTGGGTGACTTTGCTTTTGGGACCGGTTGCCCTAGTCCCGACTTCCTGCAATAGTTGTCGCTCATGACGTTGGACTAATTTATTGAAAGGCTTGCGTTTAGCAGGAGTTACCTGATTTATTTTGCACTCCAATCGCTCGATTGCCTTCTGACGATCAGCATCTGACCAAGTGGTTGCCGCTTGTTGGGCTCTGTTTAGGCGTGCTTGAAATTGCCTACATTTTATTGTGGAAACCTTTTCAGCCACATACACAAGGGCTTCCAATGCAGCACGAATCTTATAAATCTTTCGTTCCCGTAACTGATGGGATTCACTTGAGAACAGTTTATCCACTGTGGGCTTTGCAGACATCGTCATTTTCTGATCTCGAAAAATACCCTTGTTCTGATAACATTGCTTGAGTGCATCGTCTAGTGCTTTGAGGGATAGATCCGAGTGATTTTGTTGGCTAACATGTAGAGAGAATTCACATAATACCCGCATGGCTCCCATTACCATTTCATCAGAGGTGTTTTCCACCGGAGTTTTCCCAGCATACTGGGAGCAGGCAAGAATCGGAGCGCAATTCACTGCCAGTGTTCTGACCATTCCACAAATCTCTTTACCTTCCCAGGTGCCACTTTTCAATGAATTGAATGGTTTAGTGAAGTGCTGGAGGGCAGGATATCATGGCACCAATGTGAATCGATTGTCAAATTGATCCTTGACAACTCTAGCTTTCAGGTATTTGAGCAGCTAGTGCAATAAGTCTTCAACTAAACCCAGGAGCAGCCGATACAATTCATCAGATTACCAAAGCTGATAAACATTGCAGAGAGGGTATTACCAGAACTGGTTGCGGATTGGGTTGATACCTAGAGTAAGAAGAGCATCAAGATTATTGTCCTCCAGCAGCTCCGAGTAAATATGCTGGTCTCTTGAGTTATTGAGTGGTTGAAAAGATGAATGCCCCATCGGCGCACCATTAGGAATTTCACTCATCAGGCATGAGCCATAGGAGACTTGAGCAACCATGACTTGTTCTGGATAATCCCTGACCCAGGCACCCAACAGACGGTAACATTGTTGCTGGAATCCATCTGCACAATCCCATTTCAAGACAGAGCCAGTGATGTCAAAATGCCTAAGTTGAGACAGCACAGTTCCAACCACATAATGCCATACTTCGTCAATGTTTTTGGCATCTTTCGAGGGTCATGGGAACACCCCGACAAGAATCCAGGCACACGTTGTAGGTGTGCGGCAGATATCTTTTCAAATATAACCAATTGTGAGATAAAGTATCAAGACATGCTGGTGGCCCGAAAAATGGGTTAAGTAAGTCTTATCGAATGCACATCTGACTGGTACAATCATCGCTCTGGTAGGAAGTTGATCCTGTGTATTCCACCACAAATCACCCGTGTTCATCTCGCTGTAGATTTGACGACCCTCAGAGTCAGCAAGACGCACTGGTTCAAAATTGAGGTGCACCTGAAATGGGAGATGTGCTAAAAGAAACTGGATACATTTGAAAATATCTCTGTAGTATAATGTTCCGAAGATATGTGAGTGATCTTCAATCCAACTATCAGTGCCAAGCCCAAAATCAAGTTCTGAGCGGAGCTTTCGTAGGACATCTGCTGATTGGAATGATTCGATTTTGAAGTTGTCCAGTCCACCCCTGAGATGTTGATCAATCCCAGTTTTTGTTTGCTGGCTAAACGACTAAGCCTGCTGAAAGTCGTGTGCAGACCGAAATGGATGCCATGGATTCCATTGTTCTGAGTACTTGCGATGCTTGTTGTACAATCCAGTTGCTTTGCCATATGCTTTCCCCCCCGCATTTTCCACTCCAACTACCTGCCTATCCGCCTCTGTCTTGGTTGGATTAGGGGTAAAAGTGAGTTCAGGCTGCTGAGGGTCTATAGGTTCTTCGTTGGGAGTAACTTCAGGTGGTGGTGTACCCAGTACATTGTCTATGGGTAGATCATTAATTGACAGGTTGTCGATGGCCATTCAGGTGCACCAACTGTAGTCAAACCATGATGGCTCAGGGTGATTCCAGCTGGCAGGTGGTAGAATCCAGTTGGGTAATAGCCCTTCATTCATCGATATTGGGTGATATTGTTGATAGTGAGCTTCCAGTCAGTGCTCGTTGCATAATTTCTTTTTGCAGGTACAACATTTAACATGTTTCCGGCGAGTGTTGACGATATTTGAGAAACGCTCGGTGTTCGGACGAATTTTGATGATGCTTTTGGGAGTATCGTTTGTTACTGGATTTGAGCCTCAGGGATATTAGTTTGACAGCGAGCTAACTCAGGTTAGCGTATTACTTTCAAAGCTGCATCACACCCCATCAAATGTAGAGGAGGGGTAAAACAAAGTCACCTCATGATCAGTTTTCTTCACAAACTAAGATAATATCTGCTGAAAATCGTTAGCAGAGAAAGTCTCTTTTATCATCACAGCGTTCAACTTTTAATATTCTTCATCGGGAGCTACTACGATCGGCGGTATTGTTTACTACATCATCGTGGTATTGTGCAGATTTTGTCTATGCTCCAGCCTCAAGCAGCGGATAACATCAGCTGAATACAATGAATAGGTAAGTTTCGTGGTTGGCTGTATGCCCGCTCAATGATCAGCGAGAACTTGATGGACTGGTAGGATGTTTTCATCTGTAACGATCGTTGACCGGCAGGTGGATCCTGAGGAGACAACGAGGTTTGCAGAAGAAGCTCAAAAGGAAGCAATCACTGTTGCTGCTCGACTAACAGGCCTCATATTCAATGAAGTAGTAGGTTGTACAAACACATTTTCAGTGTATAATGCCTAGTCATGCTAACCTTTCACCCAGATATAGTTCTTGTTGATTTCCTGGAGATATCATGTCAAATCCCTTCTATGACCTTTACAGTCATGAACCGAACAAAGGTAGGCTTCTATCCAAGTTCCTAGTATACGAATTCGAGCATATAACAAAGAAAGGCAGGATGTATGTGATTATGATTTCTTATTCTTAGCCGGGTGTCATGGATCAAAGGTGCGGTGAAACACCACAGTTCATGACAAATGAGATGGATATAAGAGGCCTTCATTCTGCCGAAGGTCACTGCTACCTTCAAAATTCTCCACTATACTCCGCCTGATTCAAAATCACCAATTGAATTGATAATTTGTTTACCACAACCTTTTGTTCACATACAATGTCGACGAACGGATCTCCAGCGAAGATAACCAATAGGGCTCCACCGGGTGGCCTGTTTCGCTCACAACAATGACCAGATGACAATGTAGGGGTATCAGATAAAAATAGTGGAAATACACCGAGCAAAGACACTCAGTTTGGGCAACGCACAAATCAATTTCCTCCACCACTGTGGTATAGTTATCCACCTTTGCAGCCACCATTTCCAGGTGCTCCGCAATTCTGCCACCCTGTCCCATTCAACACAACACCAAGCTTGCAACCAAGCTCTGGTGGTGCAACCCAAGGATATCCGAGATATGGGCCATTGTGGCAAGGATACCACTTCCCCCAAGGAGGATATGGAGCACCTCAAATGTTCCCCCCTCAGCAAATCCCAGAACAGGGGCCGTCATCTCCAGGCGCACCTTGTGTGCCTCCAGCACCAGCTGGAAACATGCCAGTGAATCGGCCAACATCTTCCAGCTCTACTCCATACGGACAAATTCCCGGCACACCTGGGAGACCACCAATTAGCCTCCCGCAAAATGATTTTAGCCGGCTGCAGAACCGTGCAGGACAGATGTTGCAGGGATTCCAGATTTGCCTCCATTTCGAGATATTTCTTATGGCAAATTCAATGCTGATGCTGAGAGCAATGATTCGTCGGACTTGGACGGGGCCGAAGGCAAAGCCCCATTCAGCTTGAAGCACACAGAATTCTCCATGAACCAATTTGCCAAAAGTGTGGGGCAGTCCAACTTAAGTTCGTTCAACAAGTGGAAGAAATTATGGGTGGCTGGGTTTCTCGAGAAGATGCATCAGTCCCTTATCCTGGGACAGAACCGTTTGACACAGTTGCGAGATGAACCCCTGAACTGGGAGACGGCGGTTGCAGATTTTTTGGAGACTCTCGCGACCTGGCTGCCATTTGGAAATATCGATAAAGCCGAATGGATTCAGTGACAGTGGGTGGAGATGTTGTTGAAGAAATGTGCAAGTGAGGTTCGGGAGGTGAGGAAGAAGGGAAGGCGAGGCAATAGGCAACCGGCGATGGATTTGGGAGAGCACGCGGGCAAAATAGCGTGAGGTAACGTCACAGAGTTGGCAAATACAACTTTCATAGTTGTAATTCGTCGAGTGCCGAATGGCAACAATGACCAGACATCAAGGAATCAACTCCAAGCTTCGTACACAGCTGTGAGGCACTGGGAGGGGCTGATTGATTTCATCGAAAAAAATTGTTGCCCAAAAGAACCATACTGTCTGACTGCAATATACAAATTCAGCTTGATGCCGGAAGAATCGGACGAAGGGTATATGGGATTATACACACCGGGGCAAATGATGAATGACCCTCGATATGGTCAGATTTCATTCAACAGTTCTCTTTCTAATGCATTCAAGTTGAAATTGGGTCACAATGTGAAACTATTTTTGGTAGATATGAAGGCAGTGACAAGGAAGGATACAGCGGAGCACGTAATGAGACCGGCCAAGGTAATCCCTGCTAGCCTTGTCACCATTAGTTATTCCCACTGCTAATCAGTATACTTAGACATTGGAGGCATTCGATGAAAATGAACGAGTAGTGGATGAGGAGGCCGGTGGGAAAGAGGTTGATAGTATTAGTGTAAGTTCTGATCGAGTGAATAGAATTGATTATATTCCACATATTATGGGGTCCAAATGCTTGTCTGTGAAATACCTAACATCGCGATGAATTTCAGGAGCGCCAGAGTATGAGCCCATCTGCCCAACTTACCTCGGAGCAACTGAAAGAGATTATTGAGGACAAACTGAAGACTGACCAAGGTGCAAGAGAGGTTCAGGAGCAAGTGGAGGATGGCGAGGAGGTTCTCGATTTAGAAAGTACCAATTCACTATTGAGCACAGTTCTCAACACAATCAACAACGAATTTGAACACGAGTGTCTTAATGAGGCAGTCAGGCTGCTGAATACCCATCCTATTCACCAATCAACAAATTACCATATTCCATACCACAAGTATTCAATTCCAGGCCTGCCCAGAACTACGTTTCTGGCGCACCAGGTTTGGGCCATCTGGTTCATCGTGAGGAGATGGGTTTGGGATCCTGATATACCAGGAGCACTGGTGACGGATGATATGCGTCTTGGAAAGACTTTCACCTTGGTTGCAGCGGCAATGCTTTGCAAATTGGTGACTGAGAAAGTTGTAATGGGGTTGCCACTGTCCATTTTATGGGGGAATACCCTTGAAGTGTGGGTGATTTTGGTGGACAACGATATTCCCGGCATTGTTGGTAAAGAGATGGAGTGGTATCCGCACCAGAGATTGAAATCCGTGCCCCGCCGCCTGCTGGAGATCCAGACAACACCACCTCATGGGCATCATGCACATATATCGGCCCATGAACCAATCTTGGTGGTCACAATGCTAGGAGTTGCAGAGACCTTCAAGACTGTCATTGACGAGATGACACATGGAACCGATTTCAAACTCCTCAACTTTTGCAAACCGAAAATGCAAATCTCACTCACGAGGATCTGAACACCAGTCTTGATGAGCCGGAAAAGTGATGGAATATCCCCCTTGTGTCGTATGATACCTTATCATCCAGAGTGAAACCATCAAGCAATGGCCCACTCTCACACTGTTCATGGAGTTTTGGTATTTTTGATGAGTCTCATCGGTACAAGACAAAAAATCGTGTGGGCTTGAGAATTGCGACGAATGGAAGAATTGGATTCACACTTCCAGTCACTGCAACGCCGGGATTCCATTCACTCTATGACTGGTGTTATCAGACAATGTGGATGTTTTCAGGTGCGCCTGAAGATCTAGAGAACGTGACAGTGATGAAAATGCATGGCGCCGATGCACTGTATTCTGCAGTGAAGAGATTGATGCATGCCATCCGGACTAAAGACCAGGACACTCCACCGGATGTGGCACGCCGGACAATCCAAATAGCAAAGCCCTCGACAAGAAGGAGGTGGTCAGAATTGAAACTTGCGAATGGGAAACCACTTGTTCAGATATCATAGGAGAATGCACACCTTGTTGATCTTTAATGGACTGAGGACGAGCAAGCTAAACTTACAACCCTTGTGGAGAGATACACTTCACCGGGTGTTCAGGAGTGTGGAGGATACATAGATGACGGCTGGCATGGTTGTCATTGATATTGGAAGACACCGAGGATCGGAATGACGTTTCAGGACAATTGTACGATGAATGGCCTCTCGATACTTCGGTGGATTCTCCGATTTTCTGATGGCTGATCGACACATTGCTGCCAATGTTTGCCAACGAATCTGCGGAGTATCCTGAGCCTGACGAAGACGAAGCATCAAATGATGTGCTCCTGCACAAACCTCAAAGTGTTAAAGCACCTTGCCTCATGCACTTCCTCCTCAAAAGGTGGTGCTATTATGTCCTCTGCCAGGCGAAGCTCTTCATTTGAAGTGGTGGCTCACAAAGTTTTTTCCCAATAATTTGGATATATTCTAGATGTTTGCGGAAATGGGGAATGATGAGCACACAGAAATGCAGCTCAAATTCTAAGATTCGCCAAATCCCTCTGTGTTTCTAACTACTCCCAAAGTGGGTGGGACAGGCCTCAATCTCTCAGCAGCAAACCATGCAGTAATAACTCAGAAGTTCAGGGTATTGAATGAGCAGCGCCAGGCATTTGAATGGGTTGTCCAACTGGGGCAAAACAGTGTTCCACACACACACTGGACCCAATGGTTATGATAACAGAGCGAGTGATCTCCACCAGCTCTCTGGAGTAGCACGACTGGGAGTTCTGTATGGTCTGATGAACCGACCGAACATCACGACCACGATGATATACTGGATTCTGGAGTATCGGCAGGACCATACGAAATGGCTTACGGAGTATGGAGACTTCGTGCCATCAGATGGTGAGGATGAACGATAATTATCAGCGCAGTGAAATCAAGGTACGCCTCTTTAAACATTCAACCAACACAATCTCACCGACTGATGCAAAATAGGCAAATGGTATGGAGAAAAATGCGCAATTGAGGAGTCCAGGAGTATTGGTTAGAATTGGATTCCATTTCTTGTTAGATGATTATAGTGATGAATATAAGATGATGGCAATGGTAAACTGATATCTGGTAAACTGAATCATAGCCTCATTTGGATGAACCAATATGTGATGAAAAGCAGGTGCGCCAGTTTGATGGTGGACTAAGTCAAATTCTGCCGTGCCGTATATTTCTCTGTGTGAGAAACTGATGAGCTGTAGTCCCTGCTTATCTTCATCTTATATTGTCTGTGTGCGATTGTGATTCCGAAATCTGCAAACAAGATCCGTGTGTTCAGGTGCGCCTGAACTTTCCAGTTTGATTCCAATTATTTGTTGATTGTCTATTTCAGGCACACTGGATACTAGAGTCACGAAAGAATTCGGAATATTCACTGAATCATCAATGTTGAATTATTTACAGTCGATTGCACAAGAGAATTGCTGTCAACTTCTCGACCCTCCTTAGACAGATCCAGTACAGTATATCTCTAATCATCCATGAATAGAAAGACTGTGTAAGCAATATCGAGTTGATGTATCATATCCTGAGACACAGCTCGCGTATTCCGGGCTTACCCAAAGAATACAGCCGAGTATTTCCTTGCTCAGGAATGAAGTTTAGGCACACCTTGAATCCACTCTCCTGTTGAGGTTGATGGTCTCAGATTTGACACTGCACGCATATTCAATTCACTGGCCTATTTTGACAAGCCGCTACTCATTAATGACTTATGATCCCACTCCAGGATATGATCCCACTACAGGTACGCCTCTGAAACGTGTATACCCACTTCCCATTACCCTTGAACAATTCATTTTGCTCCATTCCAAGCATATTTTCTCCTTCCTGAATGCTTGGAATCTGTGGCTGCCAGCACACACAGAGTGTCATCTTTCAGATACTAAACTTTTAGGTGCAGGCGCGGCTCATCCTACTCGGCCTAAGCTAATATCTGAATCTATGCTTGATCGGTCTGTGAAGGCCACCACTGAAATGCCATAACTGTCACGCTCTGTGTCAACCTATCATTTGGAGAAAGGTGTCCACCACACGCTTACCATAGATGCACAGGCCTGGGCGATAAGTAACTACACTTAACTGAATATTGACTAAGAAGTATGTTCGGACCTTCCATTTCCAAGATCCGAAAATAGCTTCTGTCATTCGGGCTCCATAATCGAGCTGCTGCTTGGGAGAGTGCAACTCAAAAGACAGCTTCCACTAATCAATTCTGCAGATGACTGGCAAATCCCGCACACTTGTATACCACACTTCCTCGAATATGCTTAAATTCACAACGCTTCTAATGCAGACTAAACTACATCTTGACTAACTTGTATGTTTGGGCTGCCAAAAACCCGTATCTTAATATAGATTATGAACCGATTTCCATCAAGACGGCTCGAAGAGATAGAATCTGAATACCTGACCCTGCTCAACGGCTCAATTGATGTCCGGGAAGCTCTCACCCATTGCATATCTTGAAGCCTGAAGGTGATGACAAATCATAAACAGACGATATCTGATTTCCACCAATGTCCAATCCCAAGAGTGCATGAAGAACAAATTGTGATGAAAGCTCAAGTTAAGCAAAGGTAGTTTCTGAGAGTACAAGTAACTGTCTAAGTAAGGCGAGTGTACAATTCCAGCCATTACATTAGATTGAATCCTGCATGCCAATTCAATGCTCGCTGCACCTCAATTGGCTGGAACTGCATGCTGTTATTGGTCTCTCTGCTGCCAGATGAAGCCTCATGACGCATTCATCTTGTTCTTACAAGATGTTATGCACAACATCTTAATGTCAGTGACTATCTATAACCCATTCGCGAGCAATCTTGGCATTGACGACAACTGGAATCGATTAGATTACCCGTGAATCTTCATCTTACCTTTACCATTATTCCTCTATGTTGAATATCGCCTGTGTAAACCCAAATCCTCCGTCTTCTCTTACACTGACTGCATACATATTTTGAGTCAGCAGACTCGGACCGCTGAAAGTAAAGTTCTGCACACGACATTGCCTAATCGACCGCTAACTTTGCTGCAGAATCCTAAAAGAACAGAATATCATGAAAATAGGGTGTCCTTCCGACTGGTATACTGCATTCGGAGATTCATATTTATCCACTATCAGCAACACACTCAGTTTAAACCTGTGTACCTTCAACTGTTGACACTCATCAAGGTCCCAACTCTATCCTCCGTCCCAGTTCTGCAAGAATCTTCAACACACCCACAATGCTGTGCCACACGGTCACCACTCATATGCTCGAACTATAGGCATAACGAACTACCTTCAGCGGAGTCATATGCAGGGGCGATCATGACCAACCCATTTCTCAGTTTCCCATGTCCAGCCCTGAGAGGTATTTAGTGATACAACCATGTTAATGTCTCGAGTTCTTCAGGTGCGTCTGGTTAAATACTATGTATGTTGGCTTAAACCAACCTCCAATTCTTGCATCAATAGCGTACTTGGATACGAGTGCTAACATGTGGGAACTGGGGGCCTGAAGAACCCATCTAATCTGGTGCATGTGATGCTTCCTAAATCACAACAAAGAACTAGCATTAGCAATATAAATATGAACCACAGACATGTCTTCCAGACTCTTTCCAGGCACGCCTCGAATTGCATCCTGCTCAACCGGGTATTACTTCATCGCCCTGTTTTCCTGTTATTCTATTAAACTTCGTACTATATTTACCCTTATATACTTCTCTCTACATTCCCAACTTCACTTCATCAAACATGGAACCAATGGCTACCCAGGTGAGGAATCACTATTCACAGAAGAATCGTGAAGCACACCTTGAGAGAGCACTTGGATGTGCATTGCAGAAGACAGCCAATCTTCATTGCCAATCAAATGTTTGAACTTCCAACCCAGCTTTCAAGTATAGTTTTGGAGATAGCTAATGTCCAGGGTATAATTCTGATGAAGCAGGATGATGACATTACCGATCGGGAGATCAGCAATAACAAGAGTGAAGACCCTGGAGTGTCCACTTTGTCATTTGATATCGAAGAAGACGATTTGGACATCCGGCAGGAGGTTCTACATTTACATGTTAGGGGTTCTCACATAATAGAGGTAATGGTACTTGACAATTTGTCGCAGGGCTTTATGTCATACAAGATGATATACAAAATGCTAAGCCTAGACAATACAAGTGGCCAGTCTGATTGTTAGGGGTCCCCTCCTAGCAGCGTTAGTGGTTCGGTATCACGTGGCATGTTCCTTTAGCGGGGAACATGTTAAGCGCATCTTGAAGGATAAGCCAAGGGTGGCTTAGCGGAGTCTAAGGAAGACG
>Ga0307514_10001561_pt1 | contig 27150 bp, 35 predicted proteins | sample 16_EM_MG_FD_203088 | JGI IMG/M metagenome (GOLD analysis project Ga0307514, IMG submission 203088) | Populus trichocarpa ectomycorrhiza microbial communities from riparian zone in the Pacific Northwest, United States - 16_EM | ecosystem: Host-associated > Plants > Roots > Unclassified | place... | reverse complement strand
CTTTAAGGAGTGTCGACCCCTTTCAGATACACTCAGTTCAAGCAGGGGAGCCAGTCCGGACCCGACGGGCGGGTTTTTTTCCTGCAAGCCTGAGCCCTGGCGAAATGAAATGCTGAAGAGCGAGATTGTCCCTAAGGAAGGATCGTGATGTAGTTTGTGATGGACGAGGCGAAAAGATGGAACTGCAATTTTGTGCCCTGGCTGGACCCTTAATTCTGATATGTACCCTGTCGTAGGCTGAGAAGGGTCCTGGTAGGCCACCCTGTGGTCCTCGATCTGCAGCAGAACCACGTCTCTGGAACGCAGATTGGCGTGACGAACAGGCTGTTTAATGAACAGGCACCGATAGTGAGAAAGAATAGCACGATGGAGTTCAAAAAATTCAGGGTCCACTGTTTCGGGCAATAGGTACCCAAGGGTGGTGGGATTGCCAGTATAGATGAGCAGCTCGTGTCATGGACAGCATTAATCACCTAAGTAATCTCCGGCCAGCTCGGGAGTCACAAATCCAAAATCGCGATCGAACATCCATCTGTGGGTATGCAGGGCGAGGATACTATCGTTGGTGGTTGTGCCGCCAGCTCATTAGCAAATGTATATACAGAGTGTGTTGCAAACAGACCAGACTACCTACTGATACATATGTACTGTTATATCGGGGGAGTTTCTCGATTTTATTTAACGCGGGATGACTATGTTCACTTGTTCTCGTGCCCAGACTCTCTGCAATGTTCACTTTTATTTCTGCTATGGTAAAGGTGATGTTCTTCTGTTGGTTGGCCCTGACACTCTTTCCCCTCATATATTGCATTCGCGGCAAATAGTTGCCAAGCTATCCGTACGAGGTGTTTTTTTTTTTTGCTTTTTTCGCTTGTGGAGCTAAAGGGCATTGTAAACTCTGCACGACCATTCATAGAGCAGGTTGTGTTTATTTGTAGGGTTAAAAAACTTGTTCTGGTTGTCGCTGGAAGTATGTCGGTCACGTGTACCCACGCAGAGCCCCAACGTTATTCTCCAGGGTCTGAGGTGGCACACAGCGCAGACACACGTGACCGATATACCAGTCCTACGCATACCTACTAAAAGAAGCCGAGAAAGTTCCTACTCAGTACCGCGATGAATTGTCGCAGGCTGCATGCAAGCTGCACACCAGAAACTTGATGTTTGTATTGGACAGTTTGTGAACAATTGGTTAATTGCAATGACTGCAGCGTGCATGTACTATGCGACAATTCAACGCGGTACCGAGTACTACAGCTCGCCGTTCCAATTTGCTGTCACCGATATGGCATCGATATTAGCTTGTGTATAAATTAATTTATCACTTGCATGATTAGAATTCTTTATATAGTCTGGTTGGCAAGAATATGCCTGGTAGTACCAATGGCAGTTTTTGTGGCAGCCAATATAAGGTACATCAGTCGACATACTCAGTGAGCTGTTCAAGTGGGAGCTGAGGAGATCCATCGTGGAAACGATCAAATAAAGTACAAGAGACTTGGTGGGAGGAGGGGTATAGTATCACAAATTCCAGCAGGGAATTGGGAAATAATCAAGGCTCAACAGTTACTAGGTAGTGGGTAATCTGAAATGTCGTAATCCGGTCCCCAAAGATAGATTTGTATATACCGTATGAGGTTCATGGTCCAGCTAAGCGCAGGAAACGCCGGCAGCATAACCCCGGCACCTGGTGCTACTTTACTTACCGCATTATGTAGAGCGCTTCTGTAACCGGGACCTAGCAGTCTCCTGAATTGTGAAATCCTCTGTACATGTACGAGAGAGGCAGGAGTCTGATGATAGAGTACACTTAAACATGGTGGTGACATGGATCATAGGGGTGTGTTTAGTCTCTGGTTCGATGTGTTGTGTGCACCACAGTCAATGTGACCTACTTAGTCGAAGTGAAGGCAACGCCAAGCTAAACCGAGAGGGTCTGGGCACGAGATCACTAGTACGTAGTGGGCGTGGGGGTGTGAGGAAATAACAGTCTACGGCAGTAGATGTGCTGTGCCTGAAGCAAAAAAAGGTTGCTTATTCCCCTCACAGGGTGTATACCGTATGTAGAGTACAGTCTATGTGGAGTACAGACCATGTATGTACCAGTGCTGACATTCGTTCTCAGATCAGCGGTGTGACTACGGTGGATGTACTGGTACACTTGCACAGGGTTTCTCGGTACCTTGTTAATATTTTATATTTCATGGTGGGGAGGAAGAAGGTGGGGTCTTGCCGCCGCAGGGATACTTTCCTGGCCATCAGCCCCTGCTCAATGCTATAGTCTATATAGTAAGCCACCGAGTGTATTCCTACATCTTCAGGTACTTACTTTCTATTCTATAGTACTTAACCGTAGGCCTCCGCCTGAAGCTCTGCATCCTTACCGTACCCCTGTTGTAAAGATTATCAAAAGACATGCATGAGTATCCTGGGATGGAGGTGGGTGTCTCAATTATACATATATAAGTGGAATAGGCCCATCTTGCAGATTTCGATGTGTGTGATACGACTCCTGGATGCCATCATCAACCTCCCTCTCTACCGAGTCCCCCGTTAGGAACACTATGATGGAGATAAGCATACAAGAGCTAGTAGAGGAAAGTTTACGAAATGGTCACGCTGCGGACAAGCTTGATGTGAAGACGACAATCCCAAGCCCCCCAGCGATTTACGAAGATCCATATTTATCTGTGAGGGATGCGCTATGGTTTCACACGGGTATAAACGACCTGGTGAGAATCGCGCTTTATAAGATGGAAAGGGCATTCGCATACAACTCGGTTTTTTTCTTGAAAGCTGCCTTGGACCTACAGTTATATTATTTGGCGCTGGAGCTATCACTTTCTTCGTCAGTCAAACTGGATATTTCTTATGTCGAAAGGATTGCGGAGATATTGGCCGTGAGATTGGCGCGTAGGGAGAAGGACAACAATTCACCCTCACGAGAATTACAGTTACGAACATTAGTTTCAGCGCTCTCGATCCTGAGAAAACAGAAGCGAAAGTTGAAAGATGAAGCCTACACGACACTTTTGGACCGCTTGTCTCAGAGAGACCACGAGAACCATGCGAGATACATAAGTGAGAGGATGTTACCAGCTTTTGGAAGTGGGGACTGTGAATCCTCGGCTCGATATGCTTGCGACCTAGTCCGAGGTATGCCGAATGACTTTGGGTTGCATCAGTTTGAAGGATTTGGGTCCCAGGCAGTGCACTTTATGTTTGCTGAGGGGCTTGTAGTATGTTTCCCTATTACTTCTTGTGATACATTAGCTGATGTTTGTATACATAAGAACCAATCAGGAACTGGACTTACGTTGGAACACGAAACTTCATTAAAACAACTGGAAGAAATCTACGAGAGGATGACAGCCCCACCTTCTGATTGGCATGAAGATGTGCACCTTCTTGCTGAAACCGTTTCATATACCATCAACCTCGGATATCAGTCCAAGTCAGTCAGGAATGACATGTTACCACCAGCTCAGTCAGGGCCTCTCCCGGGGAATATACCTCGAATAATCATTGAACGAATACAGAGAGAACTAAGCACTACAGGTTTAGCCACAGTTGATGGAAGGCCTTTCACTTCCCGTGAAACTCAGCTTTTCGTTACTGCACTGTTAGATTTATTAGTCCAGCTTGTGACGGCGTTTCCATCATGTGAAGAAGCTATAGGAGCTTCGGAACAGCTTGCGCTCAGTATAATAACAACTTCGAAGAATCGGGAGTTAAGATTGAAAGCTGTAGGTCATTGTTAGTATTTGTTAGTGATCCAAAGGGGCTGACTTATTGCATCAGTTTGAATTGATTATCGCTTCGACCACTGGCTGTGATGAGGCTGAGTTTTTCGACGCCATGCGTGACCTGGAATCTTATATCATTAAGGTAGCAATGACGAAAGGTGGAACGGATATTGAGAGATTACGTTTTGAAAAGCGTGCGGCAATGGACAGGTACGACAAAAAAATGATACTATACACAGGGGCAATCGAAAGTCTTCATCGAAGGTTGCAAGATAGGGCCCGGGGTGGGAGGAATGTGACAGACCGCCCTCCCACAGTATTACCACCGCGGGAGCGCTTTGCTCGCACTGTTAGCCCAGCGCCTACTGGAACAGTTTTCAGCCAGAGTGTTTCTAATTCTCCCATCTCTCAATTTACCCCAATACTACGAAACGATTCTTTTTCTCATGTCTATAATATTCAGCCGTCTGCGCCCCCAACGTCAAATCTACCAGAGAGTCTCAATGGAGATCTCCAAATATCGCACGAGATGCAGCCATTTGTTCCCGAAAACTATAACCGATCTGGGACCAGTCTCTCTGATTATCCACTACCTGGTGAGGCAGATCCTACAAGTTACAGGCCTCTACCATTCCAGCGGGAAGCCGTGGAACTCTTACAGGCTCCACCACATAGAAAGAGGAAACCCCGGCTACAATTACCGATAACTGAAGAGGAGGTCATTGCACCAAACGACCATGTTGAGACTCAGCCAGGACCCTATCCACCCAAGCCTCAGAAGACCGCTAAAGAAGCTAGTTGGGGGGAGGTAGGTAAGGTCCTGTCAGATGACCTAGACGAGTTCAGGCCAAGGAGGAATAAGCCTTGGGAGATTCAGGCAGAGGGGGTGCAAGCAGATTATGAAGAACAACACGCTCAGCCTATTGAACAAGCTGCGCATCATGGTAGTAATGAGGATTGGGTTGTTGTAGGAGATTTTAAAGAGTTTAGTAATTATCCGACAAAGGCTCAGGCTGATTTAAACCAGGCTGCAGAAACTGGAAGCTTGGAAGCTGGTAAGGATATCTTGCAAGGTGGGCAAGATGGGAAGGCTTGTATACAAGGCAACTCTGGTGAGGAGTTTAGAGCTGTCAGTGAAGGGCTGGTGCTAGAAGGCGTTCAATCTCAACCTTCAATTCCTTATACTCTCCCACCTCAGCCCTATGAAGAGAAAATCCCTGTGAACTCTCCCACGGAAAATGATGGAGTCGCATGGGAGAGGGTGGAGCCAGAAGAGGAGGAGGATGGCAGGGATACCCGGTGCTCATTTGACCTACCCATACAAGGTCTCAATGACGAAGAATACTGTTTACCCAACCAGGGCGATGAGTGGGGGCGATCAGAAATCTTACCTATAGTTGCGGCGTCCGAGCTAGGAGATACATCGAAATTTGGCGCGAATCTTAGTTACTCTATCATACGTGATGGATCAGATGCACCAGAGGTTGTGGAGGTTACTCCTGCAGAGGTATATGATACTATTCCAGTCGGCAATGATGCATATCTGATCCCGAAAAAGAAACCATCTAGAGCAAGTCGACTGTTTTCATCCCTTCCTGGATCTAGTGTTAAGGGCAACAGGCTCTCCAGACTTGGGAGCTTGCGTTTCAGCACCTCATGCTCACAGCCACCTCGCATACCAACACCCACGAAGTTCGCTAGAATTGCTGGTGAGGGCCTGGAAGTTGTGCCGCTGTCACATCCTTTGGCACTTCGGAAGTCACAGACTGGCCCAGACGTCCGAAACGAGAAGATGGAGATTTTGCGACGCCATGCAAATATAACATATAAGGCAGCTCCAGCGAGTTCAAGTGAGAGCTCACCAAATGTCTCATCCGAGCCACTCTTTAGTCCTTCGGAAAACCAACCACCTTCAGGCTTTAACGTAACGGGCTACGACTCAATTGTTACTGAGAATGTTTACAAACTGACGCCCAAGTCGAATTTTCTATCTTTCTTGACACTGGATTGCAGACACGTAATATACATGTCTAGCGACGGGTTCCAAGTCTTTACGGTGCCAACACCACATGACCCTATACCAGTGAAGGCCCGTTACACCTACCGCCTAGGTGAAGCAGAGGGGCTAAAGAAAGGTAAAGTCCCGTGGGAGTATAAATCAGGGGCCGCATCTAGGCGATATATTACTACCATTACTAGGGAGAGGGTATGTGGAATAAACTAGATCGAAGTCTGTGAGTCAAGCTAATACTATTTCAGGTTCAGGTCCACGACCTCCAACAATCTTGTACAGCCATTTACACCAAGAAAACACAAGATCATGAGTATCACTCTGTAGCAGTTGCAGCGGATAAGATGGCTATTGGCATGACGCCGATCAATGGTGGAGTTGGTGAGGGAGTCATTACGATATTCAAGATGCGTAATGCAACGACGAATGCAGCCCGGAAATGGGAAGAATGGAAAATCATTCGTCTGACCATCCCCTCTATACGTCCTGGTGGTGATGATGGTGCTCCTTATTTTCTCTCATTGACTAGGGATGCCAAGGGTTTAACTGCCTGCACTAAGTCAGGTCACTTTTTTGCCTGGGATATCACTAGTCGAGATGAGCCCGTCCTCATCAGCGGTGGCCGGGTTATTACACAGGCGGGTATAGGGGCGGAGGTTTTGACTGCGTCTTTCCTATTCCCAGATATGCAACACATTCTTTGCAGCACCATGTCGATGAACGACAATAACCCAGGGTGGGTTGGGTGTTTCGCTGAGCCAACTCGCTCATCTGCTCAAAAGGTCCCACATCACCCTATCCGTCAGGTTGGGTTGAAGACTCACCACTCCGCGGTATCGCCCAATGGAAATGCGGCTGCATTCCTCTCCCGCACAGGTCGAATCAATATTGTTCCTATTGTGCATGTTGAAGGGGACTCAAATGTTACAACCCTTGCAGCTACATCTGCAGAACAAAGGCTCCAGGCATCTTTAACACCAGAGGGTTCAGGGCAGATTATGTTTACTCCTGAGGGTGACGAGCTAATCGGAGTGGATAAGAAGGGGAAAGTTGTTGTGCTTTCTTTCAAAAGGTAGAACTTCATGGTATAGCTTGGTGCTATTTGAATTATACAGCATAGGAGTATGCATGTTCTTAGGAGTCTGGTGAAGAATATTTTTAATTCTCTAATGATTTCTTTGGGGGTTGGGATATATATGCTAGCGATGTGTTTCAGGTGTTGGTTTCTTTTTTGTACAATATTCACGATTTGCAAGGGGGTCAAGGGATAAGATAAAAAGGCCTGGGAGTTATATTGGATCATTCTTTTCGGATTTTCATTCTACAGTCTAACCCTGCTATACTGGATTGGGATCTGGTGCTTCTCTAGCGTGGTGATGACTTGATGAATCTTGAGCTTAATGTTCAAACATGCGGAAATTGAACAATTTTCCTTTGTCTTATCATTGTGGGGTAGTCTGGTTGGTACATTGTGGGGCCGTGCAACAGCAAATCTAATTACTTACGTAGTTATGAGATCCAGAACACGTGACTCTTGATAAGAACCCCACTATATGAGACGTCAACTTCGGAGGAGCAGCACATTCAATCGACAAATCTAACAAGATGGGGCACCTAGCAACCATAGCTACCTGGAAAGCTCCAATTCCCCATTACCGAGCTATAGGCTGTCAGGCTAATTGTTATTTTCCATCAATTTAGCTCTTTGAACCAATGGGCGCTCGATTTCGTCGGAAACCGGGATAGGATCATTGAGAGTATCAGGCAGGCCAAAGCTTCTGGAGCTTCCCTAAGGGTCGGGCCAGAGCTGGAAGTCACGTATGTCAAGCTCTACATAATTCTTGCAGTCATGCGCTCATAGGGATGGGAATATAGAGGTTATGGATGTCTTGATCACTTTTTGGAGGGTGCGTCTATAGTTGATAAGATATAACGCCTGATTCTGACCCTCGTGCAACAGGCGACACATATCTCCACTCATGGGAAGTTCTTGCGCAAATCTTGGAACACGACGAATGTCAAGACATCTTGCTCGACATTGGAATGTCCGTCCCCTAGTGCAGCTCAGCTGTGGATATTCATGAGGCTAACTACTCTCGAAAGTTAAAGGCCCGTCATCCACCGTAGCTGCAGGTATAACTGCCGTATCATCATCCTCAACAAAAAGGTCCTCTTGATCCGTCCAAAGTTATGGCTAGCAAATGATGGGAACTATAGAGAAATGCGGTACTTCACACCATGGAGTAGGCCGCGGTATGTTGAGCAGCATTACTTGCCAAGGATAATCACAAAAATCACAGGACAGGGGACGGTTCCATTTGGGGATGCGGTTATTAGCACTCCAGACACTTGTTTTGGGGCGGAGACCTGTGAGGAGCTGTTTACGCCAAACAGGTGGGTTTGCTTAATTAGGGTGCTACGGGGTTAGAGAAAGGCTAATGGCGCTGGATGTTGAGCCCGCATATCTTCATGGGTTTGGATGGGGTGGAGATAATTACGAATTCGAGTGGGAGCCACCACCAGTTGAGAAAATTGGATCATAGGGTTGAGTTGATCCGGGAGGCCACCAAAAAGGTATATTGGCACAGGTGGTAACGTGGCATCATGCTGATATCTTCAACAGAATGGAGGAATCTATCTATATTCCAACCAACAAGGTTGCGATGGAGACCGCCTATACTACGATGGTTGCGCCATGATTGTAGTCAATGGCAAAGTCGTAGCTCAGGGCTCGCAATTCTCTCTGAAGGATGTTGTATGTATTCCACATATGACTCGAGCTCACCACCGAATGCTGAGGAAAAGATAGGAAGTTGTGACTGCAACAGTCGACCTAGAAGATGTCCGAAGCTACCGTGCAGGCCCATCCAGAGCTCTCCAGGCAGTCATTAACTCACCCTCATACCAACGCATTGAGGCTAGCAAACCTCTATCCACTGAAGGGGCGGTTGTGGACCCTATGATTAAGCCCAGCAAAGAGATTCCAGTACACTACCATACCCCTGAAGAAGAGATTGCCTTAGGGCCTGCTTGTTGGTTGTGGGATTATCTAAGGCGCTCGGGCTCTAGAGGTTTCTTCCTCCCATTGTCTGGGGGTATTGACAGTTGTGCTACTGCGATGATAGTGTACTCGATGTGTGGACTTGTCATTGCAGATATTGAGAAAGGAGATGAGCTAGTACTGAAGGATGCCCGCAAGGTGTGTCGCGAACCAGAGGGGAGCAATTGGGTACCCTTGACTACCCAAGAGCTTGCTGGACGAATCTTCCACACTTGTTTCATGGGAACAGAGAACTCCAGTGTAGAAACTCGTGGAAGAGCAAAGGAGTTGGCAGAGGCTATTGGCGCATACCATGTTGACTTAAACATGGACACCTGTGTCAAAGCTGTAGCTGACCTCTTCACTTTCGTCACGAACAGGAGGCCAAAGTTCAAGATCCATGGGGGAAGCAAGACTGAAAACCTGGCCTTACAAAATATCCAGGCTAGGCTGAGGATGGTATTATCGTACCTCTTTGCCCAGCTCCTACCATGGGTCAGGGGCACTGAAGGTGGGCTCCTAGTCCTCGGAAGTGCTAACGTCGACGAGTGGTAAGCTCCTACTTCTTCTCGTTACTTCCATGTCATTACGTTGACAGGTGAGTAGTCTGCGCGGTTATCTCACCAAGTATGACTGCTCGTCCGCAGACATAAATCCCATCGGTGGCATCTCCAAAACCGACCTCAAACGATTCATCGCCTACGCTCGCGATGAATTCCATTTCCCAATTCTCCACGACTTCCTCACAGCTGTACCCACCGCCGAGCTTGAGCCCATAACCAAGGAGTATGTTCAGAGCGATGAGGTAGATATGGGGATGACGTATGACGAACTTTCGGTCTTTGGAAAATTGAGGAAGGTGGAGAAGTGTGGACCATATAGCATGTTTACGAAGTTGTTGCATGAATGGACACCGAAGGGGTTGAGCCCATCTGAGGTAAGAATCTTGAGGAGTGGGTGATGGGGGGAAGACGAAAAAAGGCTGATTACATGGTTGGGGACATAGATTGCAACGAAAACGAAGAATTTCTTCTGGTACCATGCGGTTAACCGGCATAAGCAGACGATTTTGACGCCATCGTATCATGCGGAGAATTACAGTCCGGATGACAACCGGTAAATGCACCCCCCCAGTCCCGAGATGTATTGGTGGTATGATTACTGACTAGAGTGGGACAACAGATATGACTTGAGACCCTTCTTATACCCCTACTTCGCATGGCCATTCGCAAAAATCGACCATACGGTGAAGGACATTGAAAGGAGAGAAGAAGCGCGGAAGGAGGCTGAGAAGAAGAAGACCGTCTAGTCAAGTTGAGATAAATTTGTTGACGTATCATAAATATAGAAAAATATCCTAGGGGAGTGAGGTGCATTTATCAAAAGCACCATATGAGGATCACATTTATCACTTCATTATTCCCTCGCTTAATTCATATCCATCAGTAGTCAGGGTAGTGCAAACCCTCTGTTTTTCAAACAAGACAGGACCTGTGGGCCCCACACGCCACAAGGGTCACGGGAGGGTGTGGTTCAAGTCCATGCGCTGGTGTAATTTATTTCTTGTATCTTTTTGCGGAAATATTTAAAAGGCTTACAGTCAGTTATGCATGTCTATATGTTAGGAAAAGCGGGTTTCCAATATTTGTAGGTTAGGGTTTAGGTTACCCTGAACTTCAGGTAATCATTAAGATTACGGTATTGCCTTCGTGATACAGTAGGTAATCATTATTTTAGTCAAACTGCTCCTTGACTACTGACTGTAATAGTAGGCAGGGCAAACCCGTCAAAGCTAAATATATGTACTCCACCCACAAGCATCTAACAAGACCTACAAACGTAAACCATCTATAGCAACCCCTGCTTTTTCAAATCCAGCCACACCTGGTACGGCAAAACATTTCCCTCCTCGTCCTCCATCTCCGTGACACTTTCCTGCGTCATCTTCTCCTTCTTCTTATCTGTCTGAATCTTTTCCCACAACTTCACTGCCTCATCGATTTTCGTAATCTCCCGAAACAGAGTTGTATTAGTGATACCCAAACACCTCAGACCATGTGTATGCCTCCACTCATTGAAATGCTTATCGAACGCCCTCCGGCCCATATACACAAAGTTTCCACAAATCTCACAAGGGAACTCCACGCCCAGCCCGTGGAGCTTATAAAGCCAATATGGAATCGGCTTTCCATCCCAGGCAAGAGGAAGCTTGAGAGGATTATAAATTTTATCATCAGAGTCTGACTCCTCATCATCGCCAGCCCCCGGAGTAGCTGTTCCAGCTTCATTCGTAGATTCCCGAAGTAAAGACTCAAGCTCCATCTGTCTCTCGCGCTCAGTCAGGGATTGTTTCCGCTCAACATTAACTTTCGTGTCCTCCTGCTCCTTAGACAAGAGTCCAGAAAGTCTTGAAATGCGGAATTCCCGATGACCGATAGCTCGTTCTTTCAGTCTCATAGCAGAGATATTGTTTTTGGGTCTGTCCAAATCTATGGCGGGTTCATTGCTGTTTGCTTCGGATTCTTCCCGTATGGCGAGAGCTTTTTTGTGTTTTCGTCCGGGGAGGTGGTTATCGTAGGCTTTTTGGTTGCCGAATTGTTTCATGCAGACGTCGCAATAGACGCCGGTGTTCTTATTGAGAGGCGCTTCTTTTTGAGGGCCGGCCGTGGCGGATTTGGGGGCGGGGAAGACGGTGATTTTACCTTCTTCCCAGGCTTGGTCGAATTCCTTGTCGAAGCCTGATATTATCCCATCTAAATTCGACAGTGGTCTTGTCCGTCGGAGAAATGATTCGAGGTAATCTGAGATCCCATTTAGGTATTGAAAATACTGGTCATTCGTTTTTTGGTTCTTTGTGAATCCGTCGAATTTATCAAAAAGACTCAAGTACTGTAGATACGTGATCCTTTTAACCCCCGGTAGATTCAGGTACTCTGTATGATTTTGCGTCATATCCAAGAACCGGCCATTGAACTCCTCTCCTGTGAACATGCTATCGATATCCACCCCGTCTACATATCCCGAAGCCCCCTCCACTGCCCGGCGCTTATATGCGCGTTCGAGGTTCTCCACTGGCTCATTCGGGTATCGTCGGTGAAAGTCCTTTGTGCTCGATAGCTGTCGGTAGAACTCTTCGAATGGATCGCCGCGAGAAATTGATTCGATTTCTTTGGCCCTGGTACCATCTGCATCTTTCTGGATCTCAAGAAGCCGTTTACTTTGATCCTGGAAGCGGTCGACGAAGCGGGCGATTTGGTGGTCTCGGGAGAGGCGTTCGCGGATCTGCGGATTCAGCAGGCCGGAAAAATTAGCACTAGTTCCTCCTTCTGAAAGAGCGACTTTCGTCAACCAAAGTGCAATGAGGAGGAGTGGGGAGTATCTCGGTGGTGGGTGGGAATAGGGTCGGGAAGCTCATAGGGGAGGATAGGATAAACTTACGGCTTTCGGCTCCTCTAACAATCGGTCGGCAACCGCCTGCTCTAGCCGCTCTAAGTCCTCTGCAAGTAATCGTTCGCTTTCGAGAATCATGGTGAGTTGTCGTGTCAAGGCGAGGAAGGAATGGGTTGTTATGGTGTTCTAAATTCAAGCAGGGCTTTCTTGGTAGCGCGTTGGGCTCTGCTTAGTCAGACAAAAAAGGCTGCTTGGTTCAGGTGCTGATGTTTGCGCCTCTTCTCAACCCAGCATCACCCTTAGAAGAATATACGAGATAACGATCATGGCCGACCAGTTTGACAAAAAGACAGATGAGAAGATTGAGTTCACTACCTCGAAGGAGGTCACCGTGTAAGTAGGGCAGAACCTGGATGGAGCTGAAGGGTCATAGCTAACAGTTAATTCCCAGCGCGCCGACTTGTAAGTTCATACATGAAGGAAGGAAAGCATGAAGCTAACTGTCCCCTCCCTCAGTCGAGTCGATGCACCTGAAAGGTACCTTCACCAGCTCCTGAATGCCAAACAACATCTTGCTAACACCCCCCTTCAGAAAACCTTCTGCGTGGTATCTACGCCTATGGTTACGAGTCCCCTTCAGCTGTCCAATCCCGTGCGATCGTTCAAATATGCAAAGGCCGAGATACCATTGCACAGGCGCAGTCCGGTACCGGTAAAACAGCCACCTTCTCCATTTCCATCCTTCAAGTCATCGACACATCCGTACATGAGACACAAGCGCTTGTACTCTCCCCCACTCGTGAATTAGCAACACAGATTCAGTCCGTCGTTATGGCATTAGGCGACTACATGAACGTACAATGCCATGCATGTATCGGAGGAACCAATGTCGGGGAGGATATCCGAAAACTCGACCACGGACAACACGTTGTATCGGGTACACCGGGGCGTGTGGCGGATATGATTAGGCGGCAGAATTTGAGGACAAGACATATCAAAATGCTTGTCCTTGATGAGGCAGACGAGTTGTTGAACAAGGGTTTCCGGGAACAGATTTACGATGTGTACCGATACTTGCCACCGTCCACCCAGGTTGTAGTTGTCAGTGCTACATTGCCATATGATGTGTTGGATATGACTACCAAGTTCATGACTGATCCAGTGAGGATTCTGGTCAAGCGTGATGAGTTGACATTAGAGGGCTTGAAACAATACTTTATTGCTGTGGAGAAGGAGGATTGGAAATTTGATACCCTTTGCGACCTCTACGATACTCTCACAATCACTCAGGCCGTTATCTTTTGCAATACACGTAGAAAGGTATTCTATCTTGTGCTACCCATAAGCTGGCAAATATAGCTAATTTATTTTATACAGGTCGACTGGCTCACCGACAAGATGCGAGAAGCGAATTTCACCGTTTCCTCCATGCACGGTGACATGCCTCAAAAGGAACGAGACTCCATCATGCACGACTTTCGTCAAGGCAACTCCCGTGTGCTTATCAGTACCGACGTTTGGGCTCGTGGGATAGATGTACAGCAAGTCTCGCTGGTGATAAACTATGACTTACCAGTCAACCGTGAAAACTACATTCACAGGATTGGTCGATCTGGCCGATTCGGTCGCAAAGGGTGAGGGTTTCGGATTTTTGAGATACCTTACGCGGGCTAACACAAATCTACAGTGTCGCAATCAACTTTGTTACATCTGAGGACGTGAGGATTCTTAGGGATATGGAGTTGTACTATAGTACACAGATTGATGAGATGCCCATGAGTATGCTTACCTTACCCTCTCTTCCCATCTTCTTGCCAATTGCTAATGAATTGCCTCTGTAGACTTGGGTGATTTATTGAACTAAATGATTTTGATTCCTTCTGCGAGTCCTCCGGCATCTAATTAACTCCTTTTTCATTCTAAGTTGGTTTAACATGGTAACTCACATTCCCTTGGTTATTTACGCAAGTCATGTCATGTACCATACAGCAGTTCAGGCAAGAGGTGCATTTGCAATTTTCTTTCTCTTTTTCTGTGCTCTTCCTGGTTGCGGCGGTTCGGAAATCGGTCCAGGGAAATAAAGGTTACAATAATACAAAAAAATGCGGAGGGTAGGGGCTTGTAGCCTAGTTGGTGAGTAGAAAAAAGACAACTCCAACTAGCTGGCCTTAGTCCCATGTGTTAACTTTTGTTTCTACGAAGAGACAATTCCAGTCTTGTTTAAGTGTTCCAATATAAGTACACTTGCCTGGTGGCTTTCGGCACCGCGTGGCAGGTGACATTGTGCTTTGCCGCAACAAAATGGATATCAGGATTTCTATGGTAACTTGAGTTTCTGCTAATCAACCCGTCACAGCTTTCACGATGAATACATAGCCTTGTGCTTATAGGCCCTCACGCTTCGTTGCCTATCTAGGTGTAAGTGCATTGACCACATTGCAACGCGGAGGATGAGAAAGCCACCAATCCCTGAATGACACAGTCTGAGCCGAGATTGCTAGATCCTCCAAAGCCTTGGTAGAGAGGTGGCAATCATACGGCCTCACCACTATCAATCAAACTTCTAATCAGCAATTAGGGCGGGTGCATGCAGTAGAGTTTCGATCATTGGTGTCATTGGGAGCCATATTCTCCAATGGCAAGCCTGCAATTTCTGCCAACATCTGACAAATCTCATACTTTGTCATGCGCAGGATCTTGGGAAGAGCGGAGGAATCCTCGGAGGTAGTGTACTCTACTTGACGGCAACGCCCTTCAACACACGGGCGACATCTGCCGTATTCCTAACCCCAACCGGCATCAGCACCGGCTCACCTTATCCCTACCCAGCCCCCAACCGAAACAGCGCAACTTACGTCGGATACCTAATCGACCAATGATCCATCTCCACCCTCTGGCTCCCCACCTTATACACCGCACCCAGCAGCAACTTAACCGCACTCTCTTTATTCTCTTCCACCTCTGCATACAACACCGGCACCCTCAACACAACCGCTCCTCCATCGGGACTCGCCTCCAACACAGCCTTCTCCCGAGAGCTTAGTCTCTCCGTCGAAATTTTGCTTGCTATCTGCTTTGTATAGAGCAGCACCAGGGGTTCCATCAAATACGTACTCAGTAGATTGTAGATTAGGAAGATCCCCCGGGATTTGGTTTCCAGCAAGCATTCGATGTTGAGCTTTGACGCCTTCAGGGTCAGACTCACAGTTTTGGGGGAAGCGCTCGGCGGCGCGGTGGGTGAGGACTTTAGCCAGTGGTTAGCATACATCCGCACCTCATTACATATATCACGGGGTATCCCGCGAGGATAAGCTCACTATACCACATCCAATAACTCCAATACCTCTTCCCTATTTTGTAAAATCTACCTTCCTGATCACCGGGGGCTTTGCTTGCGAGAATCCTATCCACCCATTGTCAGTTGCCAATTCCTGTCCCCCAAGCCTCTTCAGTTCGCATACCACTGAACCTTGGTCCGCAGGCATTTCTGAGAGATTCCACGAAGGGTTTCTGCCCATCGAGAGGAAGAGTCGGCCATCATAGTAGTGTCCTTTCCTTGAATTCCGCCAAGGTGATTCCAGTATAGATAGAAGCTCCTCTGGTAGCAGCAGGCATATTTAAGGTATTAGGCTTCATGATAGGCTCCCTTCGGCCATGGAGAACTTTAGAGAAATCAGTAATATATCTAAATCATTATCAACAGTAAAGAACTCACCTCAAGGAAATCCTTCAGCACTTCTACCATTTCATTACGCATTCACCACAATCAACATAGATAATGCAGTCTGAGTTTGACAATTTTGACACAGCCTGGGAAATAACAGTTTCTAAAAGCGCGGTAGTACTACCCTAGACAGAAGGAAGTAGAGCATCCAAGACTCTTTGCAGAATGAATCTGCGGAAAGCTTCTCCACCACAGGGTGTAGAGTAGTAGGTACATGGACTGGCCATATGTGCATCATCGTGGATGGTTACTCCTTATCCTCGGACTCAACTCCAATATAATTCCCCTTCTCCGCAATATATGTAGTTGTGCCCCTTGCCCTGGGAGATAGTAGTACCTTGTAGTCGTTCAGCAAAGAGTTCTGGAAGACCCTTCCATAGATATCACCCCCAGTGATGATCTGCAAGCCAGCATAACGGCATAGCGAGTATCTAGACTCCGCCGTATGCCGTTCTCTGCTATAGTTTTCGCTGCCCTTATATAATATATAAATTTCACCATCCGATGCAATTCCTTGGTGTGATGAATAGGCTTGGGTGATATCTGATGTTGTGCCCAATTGTACGGTATATACGGAGTACTTGTTAGTTAGCATGCAACCACCAACCAGACTACCTAGTCTGGTAACACCAGATGTGGTCATGTGAAAACTGATGTTGTTGAACCAGCCCTCAACCGATTCAAGTCGATACTGTGCGTGCGATAGTGAGACCTATTCATGCAGAATGACGAACTAGTTTGCATAATCTGCTGACATAAGTAGATGAATTGCCGGGTGTCCACGAAGGGCCAAAACTTATGGTCCTATATAGGTACTACTATAGAGTTCTATCAACCCGACATTGGCAAATTTCCCAACACGAATGGGAACAGGCGAGACGACAGTACGTGCATCTCTCGAGTTACAGGAGCTTCTCCTTCGGACTGGCCAAACGAATTCACCAGGTTACTCCCTTGGATACTCACAAAACCTTGCGGCCCATCTGCTGAGCGGGGCTAGGTTCTAGATTTGTAACATGACTCTAATCATGTCGATGCACCACCCACCACCGGGGGAAGAAGCAATGACTGTACTTCAAAATTTAATCAGCTTATAAGTATAGCTCTCATCCATGGTCACGGGTGTTTTCTGCGCGCCTGTCAGACTAGTTTTCTGCCCCGAACCATTATGGCGGAGACATCTCATGTGAAGGTACAATCTATATCCACATAGCCTCTCTTACACCCAGGGGTGTTACCCTCAGAAGGTTCCCAAGAGCCCTATGCGGTGAGATATCTGGATCCTCACATTATTATGGCGGAATTTTTTTTTCGTTCCTTGATGCACTCGTGGCATCAGTCGGGGGTGCGGCTCCTCTAAATTGCGAACCTTCATGATTCACGATTCTATACAGTCACCTCACACCATGGCGGTATGGCATTGGATATGGAAGCTCTTATGCAACAACCATATCTGAGCGCCCGAAAATTGCGCTGAAACTGGGGAAATGAGCCAATACGAGTGAAAACGCTACTTCGCAGAAAGTCGGAGAAGCCGAGGGGGGCATGTTGGGGGTGCGCTGTGATACTTCATCAGACACTGGTGAAATTACCTTGGGCACAACAGATTGTGGAGGGTTATATGGTGGCAGCAAGGAAGGCCACACTCGCGAGATTGGGGAGGTATTTAAGTAGATGTGTAAGAGGGCGAGGTGAATAAGGTTTACTATACTGCGGGTTTCATATGTGTTTGGATGCTCTGAATCCAAATATCATGAAGCGTATCGGCAGGCTAGAGAGAGAGGCTCAGGTCTTTGGAGAGCCTGAGGGATTCCTTTCGGGGGTCCACGATTCGGCGCTCTGTAAGGGAACTGGATTACGATAATATTGGTTCATATGACCTGTTTTATTTGCAGAGTATGCCAAGGGGGTGGTTCAGGAAGCCATGAGGATGTGTTGGGAGTTCTTCCGAGAAGATATGGAGTCAATAATCAGAAGTTGGAAAGAATTCCTGTGACTCAGGCTGAGATTTATTCATTTATCATCTACCTGCGATGGCATCAGCTGTGGCTGTTATTGGATGAGGAGGATGAGACAACACTGTTGGAGGTTGATAGAGGGCTTCGAAACGCTAGTACATAGTTGAGGATGTTTATATTTGCCTCAAAGATTCAGGAACTGGAGGTCTCCGTGCCACAGCTTAGACTTCTCGCCTGTCAACTCATTGATTTTACCTCCCCATCTGCTAAATAGTCCTCACCATTGTGCCGAAAATTTCTCACTCTTATTTTCATAAATAAACAAATATGGCTAATGTTGATTTCCCGCTCTGCATGATTATTTTAACCAGACTAGATCAACTTGCACAGTGGCACCGCTATCGCAACGTTAAAGTACACAAACATGCTGCTACATTGGAATGTACGGAGTAAACTGCTGGCTAAAGGAGCCACGCTGTAAAGAAGTATCTACCTAGGCGCCGAAACTTCGGCTTTGGTTTTAATGGAATCCGTAAAGCTCCACTCTACCCAGCAGTTGGCCTGCTGCCACTCCTCCTGTTTAGCTTGCTCTGGTCCCATGTTAGAAGTGGCCTCCGCTAGAGGTAAACAGCCATGTACTTGCCTCTTACTCCACACCTAACCTATCAGACTACCGTTATCCATCCTCTGTTTGTTACGACAATCTTCCTGCAGCGCTCAACCTTCCAGAACTCCTAATATCTCTACCGAAATAGAACCTATCGTTTTTGTAGTGCGTTATCCCTTCAGGTTTGAACGACATAGGCCAAGCTCCGTAGTCTCGGGTTCCGGCGTACCTTCCAACGACACCAAGCATCAACTGATCCCAAAGCTCGTTTTGGGCTCCAGTCCGGCATATTTTGGATCTCTTGCACTCTGACGACACCTGTCAGGCTCAAATTGATACCAGCTGATATTGTAGGATCGCAATCATCCTGCAGTTTTGACCGTTCCGTTGTTTGCTACCATTGAGACCAGCAGTGCCTCCTGGATAGTTTCAAACTCTCCTATAAGCGTTTGAAGGTTTCCTAGTACCTATATAGGACTCTCAAGATCAAGCACACCTGAAGGATATTTGAATTCGAGGGCTAAACATCCGCTGCAGCTGCAAGTGTTATCAGCATCAAGGCCAGCTCACGACAAATAACCACCTTGGGTTTATCAGCCATTATTTTTATCTATTCCTGCGGTTTAGCGATCGTCCACCACTGCACCACCCACTTCTCGACCTATTTCGAGTTGTGAGTGTGAGCAGTACTTGACAATCCAGATAACCCACCCTACTCTTTCGTCCTGGCAGCAAGAAGACCTTTCTCAGACCTCTACTCGTCCGAGAGCGAACCCCACTCCCCAGAGCTCGAAACCAGAAATATTATTAGTACAGAGAACGTAACATCACCTGCACCGGCCGCTAGACAATCCCACCAATACCAGGAGCACGGTACCCGCCACTCCAAGCGCAGGCGTACCTCCCTATACGACGCCAGCAATCAGAGCCCCGCTCCCGCTTTCACAGTGTCTCCTGACGGTCAAAGGAGTACCATGAGACAGGAGAACGGGAATACCAGTTCCCAATCGGCAATACCCGATACAATTGAGGGCTTTAGGAACGGGGCATCTAGGAATGGGGTATCAAAAGCAAACGGTAATGGTACTGATGCGTCTGGCCGCAACGGGTTTGTGAGGCAAGAGGGCGACTCCGCTGCGTCGTCATTCGCTATGCTATCCTCACCAGCACCTCCTTCTGATTATTTCGGGCATGATAGGGAGGAGGTGACTCGCATTCTTATGCAATCTCTACGGGATCTGGGCTATTCTAGGGCAGCTATGCAATTAGAGGAAGATAGTGAATACACACTGGAAGCTCCGGAGGTATCTCATTTTAGACAAGCTGTGCTCAAGGGGGAATGGAATAAGGCCGAGAAGTTATTATTTAGCCTTGATATTGATAAAGACGCAGATACTAATGTATGTATTGACCGGTTCTTGCCGAGATGCCGTTCTGCTAACTTTACAAATCCATAGGCACTTCTATTTAACATGAGGCAACAAAAATTCCTGGAGTTGTTGGAAGTCAAGGACATTACTAAGGCACTCTCGGTACTGCGGACGGAGCTCACACCTCTCAATCAGAATGAGGATAAGTTGCACTCACTCGCCAGGTAGGTCGCCTTGTTTCGTGAGTTTATGCCATTATATAACTGACTTGTTTGATTTGAAGTTTGATGATGTGCGTTGGTCCCGAGGACCTTCGAAGGGACGCTGGCTGGGATGGTGCGGAAGGCCTGTCGCGTCAACAGCTTCTCTCAGAGCTCTCAAGTAAGTGACACTTAAAGTGTGTATCATTAGTCGACTTTGCTAAGATTTGCTTTTTGTAGAGTCTATAACACCTTCAACTATGATACCAGAGCACCGCCTAGCATCTCTTTTGCACCAAGTAAAACAGGCACAAATCTCAAAGTGCCTCTACCACAACACTGCAAATTCTCCATCATTATACTCGGACCACAGTTGCCCACGGGATCAATTCCCACTTGCAACGATCGAGATATTAACAGACCACAGTGATGAAGTCTGGTTCCTGCAATTCTCTCATGATGGCACACGCCTAGCGTCGGCCAGTCAAGACTTCAGCGTAATAGTGTGGGATACACAGGTAGGGAAAATATAATTACTTCTATATAGATCACTGTTTAGCTGATAAGTAGATGGCAGACATGGGAACCAATCCATACACTGCGGGAACATCTAAGCGCTGTCACTTATGTTCAATGGTCCCCTGACGATTCAAAATTATTGACAGCTACTGCAGAGAAGAAGGCCATGATTTGGGACTCACATGTGAGTACTTTTTACTTCCGGCTCAATACCCGCTGTTAATTGACTTTATAGTCTGGACAATGCATACTTACAATTGACGCTCACACAATACGAGTGATATGTTGTGCATGGGCTCCCGATGGGCAATCATTTGTCACCGGGAGTGACGATAAAGACCTGACTGTTTGGAATCTACAAGGAACGGCCATCCACAAATGGAGCGGCTCAAGGATATATGATCTCGCGATAACGCCTGATGGCAAGCGGCTGGTGGCGATCGATGCCGACAAAATGGTTCACGTATACAACTTCATCACACGAGAATTGGAATATGAATGCAATCTGGGCAGTGACATCACTTCTGTCGCAGTCAGCAAGGACTCGAAGTACATGATAATAAATATGGCGACGTTTCAGGAGGTCCATCTGTACGATATTGAGACGACAAGTCTTATTCAAAGATATACGGGGCAAAAACAGAAAGAGTTTGTGATCAGGAGCTGCTTTGGAGGAGCTGACGAGAATCTAGTCCTCAGCGGAAGTGAAGGTTTGTATCTTATCATTCTGGTGACACCACTTGCATAAATACCTACTGACAATCAATAGACAGCTTTGTATATGTCTGGCAGAGGGAGAACGGAAACCTGGTTGAGAAATTGCCTGGGCATTCTAGAACGGTTAACTGTGTTGCCTGGAATCCCAAGGACTCCCATGTTTTTGCGTCGGCTGGTGATGACCGCCTCATCAGAATGTAAGCCCAGTAGCTCCCGCTCCTCTAATACATGTGCACTGACTGATTTACCACCTCTACGCAGATGGTCAAAAGCATCACAATCCCAGTCTAAAGGGAAAGTCAAAGACACTGATGGCGTTCTTTGAATTTGCGTCGACTTCTATGGTCTCTGGAATATAGAACCTGTTGATTGCATTCGATATTCATTTTCTAGTTCTCATACACACATGCATTATCTCTCTTTCGGTCAAGGGTCACTATTAGGTGTCGTTTTCATTGGTGTTTCTTCTGTTTTTGTGGTGATTTGACAATGTCATTTTTAGCAAGGTCCCCATTCGGCGGGGGCCTACTTAGAGCTTGGTACGATATAATGAAGCAAAGTAGTCAAGTAGGTATTACTTACACTGGGTTGGTGACTCTGACTGTGGCCGGCCGGCGGGGCAGGCGGGGGAGTGGGAATCTGATGCGGTTTTGGTGGGTTGGGGGCATTACGGAGTTCTATCTTAGTCCTGGTAATTGACATTTAGTGTTTCTGTTTCAATTGCTCTCTGGCAAGTAGAATATGTGGCAGCAGAACATGTCTTCAAGCCTTAAGTTATAAGTATTTACAATCATACATTACTCACCCAAGTAAGTACTTAAGTTTCCGATTAACTGTGGGCGGAGTACTCACTGGACTGCTGGAATCATCCATTATCCATCCATTGACCATCGCTGTTATATGACTCTCTCCGAGAGGGGGTCGTGCCGTGCCAACCAGACTAGTTATATGATGCCGAGTAATTGATCAAATCAAGAAGCAGCAAAAAATTCTATCGTACAAAACACAAGTAACAAGGAACAAGGTGGAAAAAAAATAAGTCAAAGAAGCCGGTGATGAAGAAACAATCGAACGAGACATAACCCTAAAAATCGCAGGGAGAGATATAGAAGAGGGAACTCGGAATGGAGGAGGGGTGGGTGGGCGGGCGGGAGGCAGAGATGTTGAAGAGCGAAGGTATGCATGTATTTGAAGGGAAAAAAAAATAAAAATAAAAAAATGAGGCACAAGATGCAGAAAACGAATCCACAACAACATTAACGTGCGGTAGGCAGACAATTCAACTTCTTCATAAGTAATTAAACGGTCAACCGGCAGATCCCCCCCGTATATGCGCTGCTGAAGCAAATTCGCCCCCAAACGTCGTGTGAACATATAGATAAGATTCTAATCCCTCTAACGACCATTCTTGCATTGCATCACATCGCACAAAAACTCAACCAGATCTAGAATGATGCCTTGCAGAAGGCACTCCTCCGGACCCACCGCTACCACTTCCACTTCTCGCACGGCTTCTCTCATGCTCGCCACTTGCACTTCCACTTCTTGACCGAGACTTGTTATGTGGTCGATCCTGATGATGTCGTCTCTTTAGTTGAAAAATAGGGTAAGTCAGAAACAAGCACGCGCACGCTGAATACTGGCCAGTATATGAACCACAATAAACAGGAAATACAAAACAAAAGCAAAGAAATGTAAACCCCAGAAAGACAAGCCAACTTCACATATTATAGCATGCCTCCAACATTCATCTAACATTTTCGCCTGCCCCAATGCCCCAGACCGTCGAATACCCGCAATATAAGCTTCAGCTTGGACAGATCAACCTACCGATTTTTTTCCTTCTGAATCGTGGATCTTTAAAGCATCCATCTTGCGTTGATTATCCTGGCTTCGGATATCGTCATCCATCATCATAGGTGATCCTCCACGGGCAGTAGGTGCCGAGGCTTTCTGTTGAGTATTTCGTTCCCGTTCTTGGGCCGCTTGCTCTTCGAGCATCTTCCACATGTTTTGCCTTTGAACTAAACGTGCTGGTGCACCCTCTTGGTCCGCAGAATATTTGGAGGAACATTCGTCAAACAGAGTGGGATTGATTTCCATGAAGAGTTTCATGGCATTATACACCATACCGTGAATGGTCCTGAAGGGTTGTTAGACCATGATCTGAATCACACGCGCTAGCACCCCTTACCTGTTCCAGTGGCCCTTTGAGTTCTCGTACAGTGGTCCAAACATAATGGGCAATATGACCTCCACATTATCACTGACCAGATTGCAGAAATATTCGTTATTCCAGAAATACAGTGCTCTTTCAGCAACTTGGAAATGCGGACTAGCAACGCTCTTTGCCAATTGGACGAAAAGGGGCTCCTGAACTTTTGCGAATTCTGCAGGATCCATGACCTCAAAAATATCCTCTACCTCGTTCAAAAACATAACTTCCTTGGTGCTGTTAACCTTCGGCCAGTACTTTAATAGTCCAAGGACAACCTAGCCCATAAATGTCAGCTGGTGTCACGTGAGCAGATATTCATAAAGACTGTCCATACCTCTTCTGTGAGAGCGGCATCTTTCTCCAAAAATTGTACAATACAGTAGGCAAGCTGAGGGTGGTACATGCTCAAGCTCTTGACCTTGTGCAAGGGTAACAGTACCCTGGTCAAGAACAGCTTATGCTCCTCCTTCAGTGGTAATGCAAAGCCGTTGATAATACTACCGAGAATCTCGAGCAGTTCCGCGATACCATTAAACCTCTCAGTCTCATAAATGAATTGGAAGAAAACGTTATTGATTGATCGGCGGATGAAAGATCGTAGGTTAAGGAATTTGCCGTAAATTCGATGTAATGTGGTTTTCAAGAAATCTCGCTCTCTCGGATCCTCAGAATCAAACAATTCCAGTAGCTGCAGGGAACCCAGTTAGACACATCCACAAATAAAGCGAAAAACACACTCCATACCGATAATACGAAATGATGATCAATAAATTGCTTAGCAATATTGGTATTAAAATCCTGACTCTCAATAAATCTGAGGAAAAACTCATAGACCACTTGAATATGAGGCCAGGCAACCTCCAGGACTGGCTCATCTTCTTCGGGGTCATATGCATCTCCAACTGGATTCACTGGGGGCGGGATAGGCCTGAATAGATTTTTTGCAAACATTTCCACTACCTTAGGGTACATTGGCTCCGTGATGACCGAGCGGTTATTGGAGACATATTCCAGTAGTTCGTGCAATGCGACCCGTTTGATTTCCTTTGGTTTCATGTCGGCAGAGGCGTCATTGAAATCAAATATAACATTGCATTGTTCAAGCTTCTGGAGGAATAGCTCTTGCCGTTTCGCAGGAGGTACCTCTGTTCACCTGATCAGAATCTATATTGAAGCCAGAGTGAGAGCGAGCTCACCGTTGAAATTGGGTAACTTTTCCAATTCCCTTTTCTCAGAGATATCAAACCTCGAGCTATGCTGCCTCTTGGGTGTCTTGAGGCCTTCTGGAATGGCAACATCCCTTGGAGTAGTCTGAAGCCGGTCGAATGCGCCGGGCCTTCGGGGTTGGATCAAGTCACCGGGCATCGTCTCTGCGGCGCCAGGTGGAACAGGATGCTACCGGGGGTAATTATACGTTAGCTGGCGTCGCAACATCTCGGGCCCAGCAGGAAGGAGGAGCATACTGGGTTGGCCGAGGGGCTGATAACGACCGACGGTGCAATCAGCCGTCCGCTGAAAGAGCTTCCCGGAGCTGCATTGACTTGTTGATGCAGCTGTGAGGCTAGAGCCTGGGGTGATGATGTTGGTGGGGCCACTGGTGGTGTAGGAGCTTGAGGCATTCCACCGGGTGGACCACCCTGTGAGTGACTGCCTCTATGGTGGTCCGTACCGTGAGCCTGATCCCCATTCTCCGCTGGCCTTGAGTTACTAGCACCTGTCAGAGAAACCTGACTGGACGGCTGTGACGATGAAGCGGGTTGATCCTTGGACTCTTTTGAGTCTTTCTTCTTCGATGATGAGCTCTTTGAGTCTTTTCTCCCAGATAACTGTTCGAACCCAATTTTCCAAGTTAGCATGTTGCCTGTCTCAAAAGATACTTTGCATGTATGAGGCTGAGATATTTGGATAAACTACCCTCTGTCGTATGCCTTTCATTCTTAATCAATTCCAGCGAAGCAGTTGCCAATGCTCTTCTCGGTTGTTTATTATGTATTAACTGTGCACACACACAATCTGGCGACGATTCTCGGGAGGTAAACAGTCTTAGAGACGGGAGATGTGGATACTCTGAACTTCACGGCACATGCAGCCCGCCAATTGTGAATTTGGCGATGATTCGTTCGGAAATCAAGTGGCAGATGTAGTGCTTTGACCGATTTTGGGAACGTTATTATTGGTGATCGTGGGGTAGAGGTGTATTAGATCTGGAGGCAACAGTGGGTTAAGAGCAGTAGGATAGTTAGTCTAGATTGGGGTCCGTGTTTAACGTTGCTAGGGTGTGAGATTGATTTGTTGTTGTCGAGAGCTCGAGGAGGGGGCAGAGGCAGAGAGGTTGTAAGGGGTTAAGGTGATGGTGCATATTCAACAGCGACCCACCATAAGAATGCAGGACAAGCATAAACAGGCAAGGGCGCGGGATAGAAAATTAATTCAAAGGAAGTGCGGAAATACCACCATACTCTTGTGCGATATTGCAGACGATGAACGATGGGGCCTATGGCAAGAAATGCTCAAGTTTCGCCACTATGTGCTTCACTACCCCTCCGCCGTGTCGTAAGTGAAGTCAACGGTGTTGCGATGTGAATAGGAAATTGGAGGGCACACGTTTAGGCTAGCAGTTGCATTCATTTTTCCGCTACAATAGATACGCGTACATCATAGAACAGCATTCTTTTCTGGAAACTCATGAGAAAAACAAAATAGGAAAAGGCACTAGGGAAAAACCAACTGTCACTTCCTACTTATTCCTTTCATGTTTCTGCTTCTTTTCTTTATCGCTTCCTCACATTTACAGATATAATCTTACTATCTGAATATCTTTTAATACTCTTTTCTTTTCAGCAAGTTCTTGTATATTAATATATTATCTATTATAGTAGGTAATAAAAGATTTTTCTATCTTATAGTAAGCTAGTTAACTATGAGAAAGATAGAAAAATGAGAAAGAACTAATATAGTGATAGATAGTTAGAACCTAGTATAGAGTTGTAAGAGTCTGAAGTATAGTCATTAAAACCTAGGTGAACAAGTGCAATAAAAGGGCGTTTAAGACCTATTATATATTTGATAGCTACAAGCTTTAAGTCTTATATAGAAATCACATATCTATCTATACTAATCGACTACTACTTTCTCTTTACCAGTAGTTATGAGCTGTTGTCTTTGTCTCTTGTTATCTATATATCTTTATATCTGTACTTCAAAGTAGTAGGCTTGACTCTGAATTTCTTAGCTATCTTGGTCTTTGGTTCTATTAGGTCCTTGCAGGCATAGTTTACTGCTCTTGCCAACTGCTTAACATGCAGCTCAAGCTCCTGCTGTAATCCCCGGATTTTCTTTGACGCTTTTGGTGGCATGCTATTGATATACGTGCTGATAATTCAGCGAGGCTTAAATCGATCGTTACGTAATCCATGATAGTACCTGCCCCCAGTTCGTCACCCTATTATTCTGGGGTTGCATCAGTGTCTAAAAATTGTAAACGTGCAAAGACTTCGTCAGAACAGCCGTCGTGTACCCTTGGCGCCCTAATATACTGACCCACCACCGTTTTATGACCAATCCCTGCACGCACCCCTGCAACACCTTCTCCGGCCACAACTCATGATATTTCATGAGCATGGTGATTCTGGCTCTATACATACCTATGG
>Ga0307514_10001560_pt1 | contig 27157 bp, 23 predicted proteins | sample 16_EM_MG_FD_203088 | JGI IMG/M metagenome (GOLD analysis project Ga0307514, IMG submission 203088) | Populus trichocarpa ectomycorrhiza microbial communities from riparian zone in the Pacific Northwest, United States - 16_EM | ecosystem: Host-associated > Plants > Roots > Unclassified | place... | reverse complement strand
CCGTCCCCGCTCCGGCCGGACGGGCCCGCCGCCAGGAGCACCTTGGAGGGAGCCGCCTGACATCCGGTCTGACGTCCGGTGCCTGGGTGGCCCCGGTGCCGGACGTCGGGTCTGGCATCCGGTCCGACGTCGGGTCTGACGTCGGCCTCGGCACGGCCGCCGGGCGCGCAGTGGGCTGTGTGACAAGATACTGCGGCCAAGACCCGCCAGAAAGGGACGAATTACATGTCCAGCGTCGAGCTGACCACCAACTTCGGCCGTATCGTTCTCGAACTTCATGACGCCGAGGCCCCCAAGACCGTCGAGAACTTCCTGACGTACGTCCAGAACGGCCACTACGACGGCACGATCTTCCACCGCGTGATCGACGGCTTCATGGTGCAGGGCGGTGGATTCACCGCGGACATGGTGCAGAAGCCCACCCTGGCGCCGGTTCCGAACGAGGCCGACAACGGGCTGAAGAACACCGCGTACACCGTGGCGATGGCGCGCACCAGCGACCCGCACTCGGCGACCGCCCAGTTCTTCGTCAACGCCTCCGACAACGAGTTCCTCAACTACACGGCGAAGACGCCGAGCGGATGGGGTTACACCGTCTTCGCCCGGGTCAGCGAGGGCCAGGACGTCGTGGACCAGATCAAGAACGTGCGCACCGGCAGCAGCCGCGGCCACCAGGACGTGCCCACCCAGCCCGTGATCATCGAGTCCGCCAAGGTTCTCGGCTGACGGGACGACATCGCACACCGGGCTGCCGCCACGACCTGCGGCTGCGGGCAAGCCGCTGACGCGGTACGCAGGTCACGCGGCCGGCGGGGCACCCGGTGCGCGGTCACGCGGTGCGTTTGCGGGCCGGGTCTTCTTCGCGGTCACCGTCTTCTTCGCGGCCGGTCTTCTTCGCGGCCGTCGCCTTCGACGCGGCTTCTTCGCCGTCGACGCGGCTTTTTGCCGCCCGCCTGCTTGGGGGCCGCCTGCTTGGGGGCCGCCCGCTTGAGGGCCGCCCGCTTGAGGGCCGCCCGCTTGAGGGCCGCCCGCGCCGGCTTTCCCAGCGCATCGACCCACCAGTTGGTCCTGGTCCCCACTCGTGTCGAGAGGGGCGGCGAGCCGGTCACCAGGAACCACCGGCGCGATCTCCAGCGGCAGAGCGCCACTCTTCCTCCGAACCGTCCAGGTGGAGCACTCCGGGATGCGATCAGCGGCCCGGGGAGGTGCCATGGAAAAACAGGAGGTGGGAGGCCATGGCCCGAGCGGTCTGGAGCGGTGCACTCTCATTCGGGCTCGTCGCCCTGCCGGTGCAGCTGTTCACGGCGACGGAAAGCCACACGATCCGCTTCAACCAGCTCCAACGCGGAACGTCCGACCGAGTGCGCAACAAGCGAGTCAACGAGCGCACCGGTGAGGAAGTCCCCATGGAGGAGATCATCAAGGGCTTCGACATGGGGGACGAATACGTGGTCGTCGAGCCCGGCGAACTGGACGAGATCGCCCCTGGCCAGTCCAAGTCGATGGAGATCACCGGGTTCGTCGACCTGGACCAGGTCGAGCAGGTCTTCTTCGACAAGACCTACTACCTGGCGCCCAAGGGCAAGGAGTACGCCAAGGTCTACGCCCTGCTCCACAGCGCCCTGGCCCAGGCGAACAAGATCGGGATCGCCACCGTCGTGATGCGCAACCGCGAGTACCTGGTCGCCGTCAAGGCAGAGGGCGACGTCCTGGCATTGCACACCATGCACTGGGCGGACGAGGTCCGCGACCCTCACCGGGAGATCGGGAGTCTCCCGGAGGAGACGCAGGTCGCCGACAAGGAGCTGCAGACGGCGGTGCAGTTGGTCGAGGCGCTGAGCATCGACTGGGAGCCAGGCGAATACCACGACACCTACCAGGAGAAGGTGCTCCAGCTCGTGGAGGCCAAGCGCACGGGGCAGACAGTGGAGAAGGGTGAGCCGCCACCACGGTCCACCAACGTCATCGACCTCATGGGCGCACTGGAAGCAAGCGTCGAGCGGGCCAGAAGCGCCCGGAAGAGCGGCGCGGAGCCAACGGAAGAGGCCGCAGCGGGCCGCTCTCCGGCGAAGTTGAACCGGGCGGCTGAGAAACGCCAGGCCCGTACGGTGAAAGAGGCGGCCAAGCCTCATGGCTCAGAGCTGGAGGGCCTGACCAAGGCTGAGCTCTACCAGCGCGCTTCCGAAGCCGACATCCCCGGTCGTTCCTCGATGACCCGCGAGGAGCTGATCAAAGCCCTGACCGGCAAGAGCGGTCGACGCAGAAAACGAGTCTCCTGAGGTCGGCGAGCCACCGAGAAGCAAGACCAGGACGGGCGGGACCTCGCCCGCACACGACGGGATCGGCATGTCCACTGCGGCCGTCGAGCTGGTTCGCGGGCCGGTTCTGGTGCCGGTATCGACTGCTCGTCCGGGCCGGGGACCAGGACGTTCACCGACCCCAGGCTCTGCGCGGCCATCGTGGACCGCCTCACCCTCAACGGCGCGGTCATCCAGACCGGCACCGAGTCCTGGCCCACACCAAGGCCCAGGCCGAACGCGCCGAGGCCGGCCGACCGACCGACACACGGCCGGGGCCGCCCGACAACCAGCCAAGCCCGGAGACAGCGCGGACTGTCAAGGATGACCGCAGGTCATCGCCCCGGCGACGCCGAAGGCGCCGTGCAACGGCGCAGGCCCACCCTGATTGGGAGGTCACCTGCCCTTCGCTTGATCGGGATGCTGACCAGGCCGAATGAGATGGCGCCGCTTCGCATGGATCGCACATGCGGCACGCTTTCGATCGATTTGCGATGCCTTGTGTCCACTTCCAGATCAATGTCTGGGATTCTCGTCGTATGACGCCGATCACAGAGGTGGAGGGGCGAAGGCTCGCGCTCAGCAATCTGGAGAAGGTGCTGTATCCCGCGACCGGCTTCACCAAGGGCGAGGTGCTCCACTACTACGCGACCACCGCCGAAGTCCTGCTGCCCCATCTGCGTGACCGGCCGGTGTCCTTCCTGCGCTATCCGGACGGCCCCGGGGGCCAGATGTTCTTCACCAAGAACATCCCGCCGGGTACGCCCGACTGGGTCACCACTGCCGAGGTGCCCCGCTCCGAGGGGCCGGCCCGGATGGTGCTGGTGCAGGACCTGGCGAGTCTGATGTGGGCGGCGAACCTGGTCACCGAGTTCCACACCCCCCAGTGGCTGATCGACGCGCCCGGCGAGGCCGACCGGATCGTGTTCGACCTCGACCCCGGCGCGCCGGCGACGATCGTCGAGTGCTGCGAGGTCGCGCTCTGGCTGCGCGAGCGGCTCGCGGCGGACGGGATCGAGGCGTTCCCGAAGACCGCCGGGTCGAAGGGCCTGCATCTGCTGGCGGCGGTACGGCAGACCGCGTCCGACCAGGTGTCGGACTACGCCAAGGGGCTGGCCGTGGAGGCCGAGCGGGCGCTGCCCCGGCTGGTCGTCCACCGGATGACGCGGAGCCTCAGGCCGGGGAAGGTGTTCGTCGACTGGAGCCAGAACGCCGCCCGCAAGACCACGGCCACGCCGTACACCCTGCGCGCCCGGGCCGAGCCGCTGGTGTCGGCACCGGTGACCTGGACGGAGGTCGAGGAGTGCGGCACACCCGCACAGCTGGCCTTCCAGGCACCCGACATCGCCCCCCGTCTACAGGACCACGGAGACCTACTGGCCTCCCTCCTCGACGGCGACCGCGCCGGATCACTGCCCTGAGGTCCGGATGCAGTCCTAGCCGCCCGGGCCCCTTCCAGCCGGTCCGGTCGCCCTCCAGCCAGTCCGTGGCCCTTGCCGACGAGGTCGGCGGGGGCGCCGACGGCAACAGCGGAAGCCGCCCTGCCTCCCAGCCCGCCGGGCCACCACACATCCCGGCCGGTCCCCAACGCAGCCTGCCCGATCGCCCTCCGGTCCATCCGGCGGCCCTTACCGGCGGGGGCGGCAGCGGGCTGCCGGCAACGGCAGGGGGCTGCCCCACCTCCCAGCTGCCCCGGCGCCCTCCAGCCCGTCCGGCGGCCCTGGCCTCCGGGGGCCGCCGGAGGTGCCGAGCACCGACGGAGGGTCGGGCCCCACCATCAAGCCCACCGGGCCACCATTCAGCCCGCCCGGCGGCTCCATCCGCCCGTCCGGCGGCCCCCATCCGCTCGCCCACCGGCCCCCATCCAGCCCACCCGGCACCAACCAGCCCGTCCGGCGTTTGAGGACGAGGCCCCTTCAGGGCCGAAGCGGGGGTCTGGGGGCGGCAGCCCCCAGCAACGGCCACCCCAACAACGACCACCCCAGCCGCCCCGCACCCCAAAGGAACCCGCACCCCGAAACGGCTCACCCGCCGGAGGCCCACACGTTGCGGTCCCGAGCCACCGCGTGCAGCGCCTCCACGTCCGCCGGTTTGAGGACGCCGCCGGTGCGCGCCAGGCCGGCGAGCTCGGTGTCCGCCAGCACCCGGACCTCGCGCGGCGGGGCGGTGACCGACACATCCGTGGGTCCGACAAGCGCCAGGACCGGGTGGACCTCGGCCGTCAGGACGTAGGAGGCGCGGTCGGCGTCGGCGCGGACGCGGCGCAGCAGCGGGCGCGGTTCGCGGCGGCCCAGCGCCACCATGGGGTCGGCGACAGTGACCCGCTGTTTGCGGGCGTACAGCGCGTGGACGGCGAACAGACCGCCGGGGCCGATCACCAGATGGTGGACCCGGTCGCCGCCGGGCAGCGGGATCGAGTGCAGGGTGTGCCAGCCCGCGCGGTCCAGCCGGTCCAGGGCCTCCCCGACCGCCTGTTCGGCCGCCAGGGCCCGGCGGCGCGGGTCGGGACGCAGCCGGTGCGCGGGCCCCGGGTCCCGGTCCAGGGCGATGTGGAGCGCCTCGCCGGGGCGGTTGGGCGCCAGGTCGTCGTCGGGATGGAGGGACAGTCGGGCCAGCTCCGCGGGGGTCGGGACCTGGGGCGGGCCCACGGCCACCGCCCCGGTCAGAAAGGGCCCGAGAACGTCGAGCACATCCTGTCTGCGGTCCTCGCTGAGCAGGTTGATCCGGGCTGCCTCACGGTCGTACCAGGCGATGTTCCTGCCGTCCGTGAGGCAGACGTAGAGCCGCTCCTGACCGTGGTTCCAGGTCGGCACCACACGCAGTCCGCTCATGCGCCATCACCCCTCGACCATGGGAACAGGCGGGGTGCTCCCGTCGCAAGAAGCCGGTTAGCTTTGAGGAGGAGTTGCCCCGGGTAGGTTCTGTCGACCCATGGGTGTGAGATGGCGGGGGCTTGGGGAGGCGCTGTTGCGGACGCGCAGGAAGCAAGCAGACGTACCCGCTCCGGACAGTCCGTGGAGCGAGATCGTGCCTGGTCTGTGGATGGGCGGGCACGAGTTCAGGAGCCGGCCGGGGCAGGTCGAGTTCGCCGTCGTGCAAGGCGAGTTCGATCTTGTGCAGACCCTGCTGAGACTGCCGGGCCACGGGCCGGACCCTGGCGTCGAGCACCATGTGTGGCCGATTCCGGACGGACCCCTGGACGGCACCCAGCTCGCGGGTGTGATCCGCCTCGCGCAGGCCGCGTGCGAGGCGCTGGACGAGGGCCGCAAAGTCCTCGTCCGCTGTTATCACGGCTACAACCGCTCGGGGCTGGTCGTGGCGCACGCCCTGATCCGTCAGGGCCGCTCGGCGGAGGAGGCGATACGGCTGATACGGTCCCGGCGCTCGCCGTGGGCGCTGCACAACGAGCTGTTCGTCGAGTACCTGAAGGCGGGACTGCCGACGGCCCGGCTGCTGGAGGATCTCACCGAGTAATCGTTTCTGCTCACCCGACTCCGACGAAGCCGGCGCCCCGCCCCGCAGCAGCACCCTGCACGCCCCGCCCCGCCCTCACACCCACACCCACACCCACACCCGCACCCGCACCGCCACGTCGCCCCGCCGCCGGCGCGTGCGCCTCGCTGACACTGCCTCAGGGACGGCCTGCGGGGCCGGTCTCCCCGATGGCGCAGCGTGAGGGGCGCCGCGCGAACACCACTCCTAATGTGGCGATTAGTCGGCTTACGACCGCTTCGCTACCTCATGGAGGTAACCCATGTCCCTGCGCTCCTCCCTCACCCACCGCCTCGCCATAGCGGCCGCCGTCGGCACCCTGGCCGTCGCGGCCATGGCCACCCCCGTCGTCGCGGACGACGACTGGAGCGGCGAAGGAGGCCAGACCAGCGGCAACGACGGCAACTGGAGCCAGAACGGCAACGGCAACACCAGCAACGCGAGCAACAGCAGTTCCAGCAGCAACAGCAGCTCCAACAGCTCCAACCAACGCCTTTACCGCGGCCGGGTCACCGCGAAGACGCTGGCCCTGCGCGCCCGCCCCGACCGCGGCGGCCAGATCATCCGGTACGCCCACCGGGGCGAGATCGTCTCGATCTTCTGCAAGACCGGCGGCCAGAACGTCGACGGCAACCGTCTCTGGTACCTCCTCGCCGACGGCACCTGGGCCTGGGGCGCGGCCCGGTACATCGACAACATCGGGTCCGCGCCACGCTGGTGCTGATGGCAAAGGAAGACAACCCACGCCATTTGGGTAAGTTCCGGTCATGATCAAGGCCGGCACCACCGTGCGGACAGTGGACCCGCCCCTGCCCGCCGTACGCCTCCCCCGGCGCCGTGGCATCGAACTGGCCCTCATCGTCCTCGCCGTGACGCTGTCGGTGTACGGCTACTGCGCGGTCGGCGTCGCCAGGAACGGCACCGTCCCGCCCGGCGCCGCGGGCTACGGCGCCGGGCTCGGCGTACTGGCGCTGCTCGCGCACTGCGCGGTACGGCTGCGCGCGCCCTGCGCCGACCCGCTGCTGCTGCCGATCGGCGTGCTGCTCAACGGCCTCGGCCTGGTCCTGATCTACCGGCTCGACCTGGAGACACCCGGCGACCGGGCGGCGCCCACCCAACTGGTGTGGTCCACCCTCGGTGTGGCCCTGTTCATCGTGGTCGTGCTGCTGCTGCGCGACCACCGCGTCCTCCAGCGCTACGCGTATGTCTGCGTGGCCGCCGCCCTCGCCCTGCTCACCCTGCCGATCCTCTTCCCGGCGGTGAACGGTGCCCGCATCTGGATCCGGATCGCCGGATTCTCCATCCAGCCGGGCGAGTTCGCGAAGGTACTGCTCGCGGTGTTCTTCGCCGCGTATCTGGCGGCCAACCGCAACGCGCTCGCCTACGCCGGCCGCCAGGTCTGGCGGTTCAGCAGGATCCAGCTGCCGACCGGCCGTGTCCTCGGCCCGATCGTCGCCGTCTGGCTGGTGAGCGTCGGCGTGCTCGTTCTGGAACGCGACCTCGGGACCTCGCTGTTGTTCTTCGGCCTGTTCGTCGTCCTGCTGTACGTCGCCACCGGCCGCACCGGCTGGATCGCCGTCGGTCTGCTGCTGGCCTCGCTCGGCGCGGTCGCCGTCGGCCGACTGGAACCGCATGTGCACAGCAGGGTCGAGGACTGGCTGCATCCCTTCGCCTCGATCGAGGCGGGCCAGGGGCCGAACCAGCTCGCGCAGTCCCTGTTCGCGTTCGCGGCGGGCGGTGTCCTCGGCACCGGCCTCGGACTCGGCCACTCCGTCCTCATCGGCTTCGCCGCGAAGTCGGACTTCATCCTGGCCACGGCGGGCGAGGAGCTGGGCCTGGCGGGCCTGTTCGCGATCTTCCTGCTGTACGGCCTGCTGGTGGAGCGCGGCTTCCGGGCGGGCCTGTGCCTGAGCGACCCGTTCGGCCGGCTGCTCGCCGTCGGGCTGGCGTCGATCGTGGCGCTCCAGGTGTTCGTGATCGCGGGCGGGGTGACCGGCCTGATCCCGCTGACCGGCATGGCGATGCCGTTCCTGGCCCAGGGCGGCTCCTCGGTGGTCACCAACTGGGCGATCGTGGCCCTGCTGATCCGGGTGAGCGACTCGGCCCGCGGCCGGTCCGAGAAGGAGAACAAGAACGAGCAGCCCGGGCAGATGATCCCGTGATCCGGCACATCCGGCACGCCGCCGTCTTCTGCGCCCTGCTGCTGGTGGCGCTCCTGGTCAACGCCGCCCGTGTGCAGGTCTTCCAGGCCCGCTCCTACGACGACAACGCCGCCAACCGCCGCCCGAACATCGCCCGTTACGGCCAGCCGCGCGGCGACATCCTGGTCGGCGGCAGGCCGGTCACCGGGTCCCGGGACACCGGAGAGCAGCTCCGTTACGAACGGACGTACTCCGACGGCCCGATGTTCGCGCCCGTGACCGGCTTCGCCTCGCAGGAGTACGGGACGAGTCTCCTGGAGCACACGGAGGACGGTGTCCTGTCCGGCGCGGACCCGATGCTGTCGTCGTTCCCGCTGTGGAACGACTTCACGCGCGCCCGGAATCCGGGCGGCGACGTCGTGACGACCCTCGACCCCGCCGCGCAGCGGGCGGCGTACCGCGGACTGGCCGGACGTAAGGGCGCTGTGGCGGCGATCGAGCCGTCGAGCGGGCGGATTCTGGCGCTGGTGTCGAGCCCGTCGTACGACCCCGCGGCGCTCTCCGGGAACGACGCGGGGGTGGCCCGGTCCTGGGCCCGGCTCAACCGGGCCGCGGACAAGCCGATGCTCAACCGGGCGGTGCGGCAGACATATCCGCCGGGTTCGACCTTCAAGGTGGTCACCGCGGCCGCCGCGCTGGACGCGGGTGTGATCACGGACCTCGACGAGCCGACCCGCTCACCGGACCCCTACACCCTCCCCGGTACGACGACCAGGCTGACGAACGAGTCCGACGGCTGCGTCGACCTCTCGCTGCGGGAGGCCTTCAAGTGGTCGTGCAACACGGTGTTCGCGAAGCTCGGTGTGGACGTGGGTGTGCGGGACATGACGGCCACCGCGCAGGGGTTCGGCTTCAACGACACCAAGCTGCGGATCCCGTTCTCGGTGGCGCGGAGCACCTTCGACACGACGCTGGACAGGGCGCAGTTGGCGCTGTCGTCGATCGGCCAGTACAACACGCGGGCCACGCCGTTGCAGATGGCGATGGTCGCCGGGGCCGTGGCGAACGGGGGGCAGGTGCGGGAGCCGTATCTGGTGGAGCGGACGGTCCGGGCCGGCGGGGCGACGGTGCGCACGGCCGGGTCCCGTCCCGTACGGCAGGCGATGAAGGCGTCGACGGCGGCCCGTCTGAGGGAGCTGATGACCCAGGTGGTGACGGAGGGCACCGGCACCAACGCCGCCATCCCCGGCGCCGTCGTCGGCGGCAAGACCGGCACCGCTCAGCACGGCATCCTCAACTCCGGTACGCCGTATGCCTGGTTCGTGTCCTGGGCGCAGGGTGACACCGACATCCAGCCGAAGGTCGCGGTGGCGGTGGTGGTGGAGGACGGGTCGGTGGCCCGGGGGGACATCACGGGCGGCGGGATGGCGGCGCCGATCGCGCGGGCGGTGATGGAGGCGGTACTCACCGGACCGCACACCGAGTAGACGCGGGTCGACACATCACGCGCAAGGGATTGACGAGCTTGCTGACAGGCAGTCTCATAAGACGCGGACGATGTGACCACCGGTGACGAGGTGAAGCCATGACGACCCTGACGGAAGCCGACGCGGTCGACGGCCTGCGGGACGCGCTCGGTCTGCTCAAGGACCGCGAGCAGGTGGCCGAGCGACTGCTCGCCTCTTCCGTCAAGCACTCCTTCGACCCGGACCAGGAGCTCGACTGGGACGCGCCCTTCGAGGAGGGCAAGTGGTTCTGGCCGCCGGAGCTGGTCTCGCTCTACGACACACCGCTGTGGCGGCGGATGAGCCAGGAGCAGCGGATCCTGCTCTCCCGGCACGAGGCCGCTGCGCTCGCCTCGCTCGGCATCTGGTTCGAGATCATCCTGATGCAGCTGCTGGTACGGCACATCTACGACAAGGCGGCGACGAGTGCCCATGTGCGGTACGCGCTCACCGAGATCGAGGACGAGTGCCGGCACTCCAGGATGTTCGCCCGGCTGATCTCGCGGGGCGGCACGCCCTGGTATCCGGTGAGCAGGGCCCACCAGCACCTGGGACGGCTGTTCAAGACCATCTCCACCACGCCGGGTTCCTTCACCGCCACCCTGCTCGGCGAGGAGGTCCTCGACTGGATGCAGCGGCTGACCTTCCCCGACGAGCGGGTCCAGCCCCTGATCCGGGGTGTGACCCGCATCCACGTGGTGGAGGAGGCCCGTCATGTGCGGTACGCCCGCGAGGAGTTGCGCCGCCAGATGGCGACCGCGCCGAGGTGGTCGCAGCAGTTCACCCGTGTCACCTCCGGCGAGTTCGCGCGGGTCTTCTCCGTGGCGTTCGTGAATCCCGAGGTCTACACGAATGCGGGACTGGACCCGCGGGAGGCCCTGGCGCAGGTGCAGGCGAGCGGCCACCGCCGGGAGATCATGCAGACCGGAGCCAGACGGCTCACCGACTTCCTGGACGACATCGGGGTGCTGCGGGGCGTGGGGCGGCGACTGTGGCGGTCGTCCGGGCTGCTGGCCTAGGGGTGCCACCTCTTTGGTGAGGTATTGGCCTGTTCGTCCGAGTACCGACGCGCCGGTACCGGTTACGCTGCCCGTCATGACCCCCGCCGCCCCTACCCCCGCCTACCGCCGTCTGAGCGTCGAGGAGCGCCGCAGTCAACTCCTCGACGCCGCGCTGTCCCTCTTCGCCCACCGGGCACCCGAGGAGGTCTCGCTCGACGACGTGGCGGAGGCGGCCGGGGTCTCGCGGCCCCTGGTGTACCGGTACTTCCCGGGCGGCAAACAGCAACTCTACGAAGCCGCCCTCAGGTCCGCCGCCGAGGAACTCCGGCAGTGCTTCGACGAGCCCCGCGAGGGCCCTCTCCTCGACCGCCTCGCCCGCGCCCTGGACCGCTACCTCACCTTCGTCGACCAGCACGACGCCGGCTTCAGCGCCCTGCTCCAGGGCGGCAGCGTCGTCGAGACCTCCCGTACGACCGCCATCGTGGACGGCGTTCGACGGGCCGCGGCCGAGCACATCCTCAGCCATCTGCGGGTCACGGAGCCCGGCTCCCGGCTGCGGATGACCGTCCGGATGTGGATCACCGCGGTGGAGGCGGCCTCGCTCATCTGGCTGGACGAGGACAAGCAGCCGCCCGCCGGCGAACTTCGGGACTGGCTGGTGGAACAGTTCGTGGCGGTGCTCTCGGTGACCGCGCGCCGGGATCCGCAGACCTCGGCACTGGTCGAGGCCCTCCTGGCGGACGGCTGACACCGGCGCGGGGCCGACGGCCGACACCGGCGCAGGGCGGATGGCCGACACTGGTGCCGTGAAGAGCGAAGACACCCCGTTCGAGGGCGGCCCCATGGACGGCCGGGTCCTGCCCGTCCTGCTGGGCCCCACCGGGCACCCGCCCAAGACGTACCGCATCCCCGTCCCGGACGCCGCCGGCGGCCCGCCCACCGTGCTCGTGTACCGCAGGGTCCCGCGCGGCCACAGCAAACGCCTGGGCCTCCACCAGGGGTGGAAGTACGCGTACGACCCCGAGGGGAAGCAGGACAGCAGGCTCAGGTGGCCCTGGTCCACACCGGACTCCACACCGGACGCCACGCCGAACCTCACACCAGACGCCACGCCGGGCGGCAAGCGGGACGACACCGACGGGTGACGGCGTTGCGCCGAACCGCCCACATCCGGCGCTCGAACCTCCGGCACATGTCAATGCTCACCATGCGGAGATCCGCGGAAGGGCCGCGTACCCCGCACCGGAGGTGATGACGTGTCAGGAAGACTTCTGCGTCTCGTCAGTTCGGCGGCGGCGACGGCGATGGCGGCCGGAACCGTTCTCGCCCCGCTGCCCGCGGCGGCCGTACCCGACCCGCCCGAACCCGGCCACCGCTCCCTGTCCGAACTCCTGACGGACCTTCAGCGTCTGTACCGGGAGGCGGAGAAGGCGACCGAGACGTACAACGCCACCGAGGAAAAACTGACGAGGCAGCGCGCCGAGACCGAACGGGTGGAGAACGCGCTCGCCCGGGCCCGGCTCTCCCTGCACGACAGCCGGGGCGCGGCGGGCCGGCTGGCCCGGCAGCAGTACCAGAGCACCACCGACCTCTCCCCGTACGTCCGCCTCCTCCTCGCCCGCGACCCCGAGCACGCGCTCGAACAAGGCCATGTGATCGGCCAGTTGGCCCGGGAGCGGGCCAAGACGGTGGGCCGCCTGGTCGGCAACGAGAAGAAGGCCGACGACCTGGCCCGCGAGGCCCGCAAGGCCCTGGACACCCAACTCACCCTCGCCGCCCGGCAGCGCAAGGACCGCGACGATGTCACCACACGCCTCAGGAGCGTCGAGGGGCTGCTGTCCTCCCTCACCCCACAACAGCTCACCGCGCTCGCCGACTTCGAGAAGAACGGTGTCGACAAGGCCCAGAAGAGGCTCATGACCTCCGGCACCCTCAAGGACGACCACAAACCGTCGCCGGGCAAGGGCGACAGGGCGGTGCGGTATGCCGTACGACAGCTCGGGAAGCCGTACGAGTGGGGCGCGGAAGGTCCGAAGTCGTTCGACTGCTCGGGCCTGACGTCCGAGGCGTGGCGCAGCGCCGGGACCCCCATCCCCCGCACCAGCCAGGACCAGTGGGCCCGGCTGCCGAGGATCCCGCTGACCCGGCTGCGCCCCGGCGACCTGGTGGTCTACTTCCCCGAGGCCACGCATGTGGCGATGTACGTGGGCAAGGGCCAGGTGGTCCAGGCCCCCCGCCCGGGCACGAAGATCAAGATCTCGCCCATCGCCTCGAACCCGATCCTGGGCGCCGTACGCCCGGACGGCCCGTCACGGCCCGGGAGCGACTCGGACGGGCCCTCGGACAAGTCCTAGGAATTGGTCACCGAGGCCAGATACGCCCCGGCCTTCTCCGGCTCGTAGAAGAAGTTCTCGAAGTCCGCCGGATCGTTGAACCCGTTGGCGAACCGATCGGCGACCGGCGGCAGCTGGCCCGCCGCGCCGATCAGGTTCAGGATGTGCTCCGGCGGCGGGGCCAGCATCGCGTTGGTCCACTTGGTCACATGCTGGGCCGTGTCCCAGTACCGGTCGAAAGCACCGCGCATCCAGGTCTCGTCGAACTCCTTCTCCCCGTGGTCGAGGATGGCCGCGAGGTACGCGGCGGCGCACTTGGACGCCGAGTTGGAGCCCTGCCCGGTGATCGGGTCGTTTGCGACGACCACGTCGGCGACGCCGAGGACCAGGCCGCCGCCGGGCAGCCGGCCGACCGGGTTGCGGACGGTGGGGGCGTAGCGGCCGGCCAACACGCCACCGGCATCGGTCAGTTCGACCTTCGTGGCCCGCGCGTACTCCCAGGGGACGAACTTCTCCATGAGTTCCAGGGTCAGGGAGAGGTGCTCCGCCGGGTCCTTGACGCCCTTGAAGACGTCCAGCGGGCCGCCGGGTATGCCCTCCCAGAAGAGGATGTCCGCGCGGCCGGAGGTGGTGAAGGTCGGCATCACGAACAGCTCGCCGACCCCGGGGACCAGGTTGCAGCGGACCGCGTCGTAGTCCGGGTGCTCGGGTCGCGGCCCCAGCCCGTGGACGTACGCCACCGCCAGGGCCCGCTGCGGCTCGCTGTAGGGAGAGCGCTCCGGATCCCGGCCGAACATCTGCACGAGCTCACCCTTGCCCGCCGACACCAGCACCAGGTCGTACGCACGGGCGAAGTAGTCGAGGTCACCGACCGCCGCGCCGTGGATGACCAGTTGGCCGCCGCGCTGCGCGAACGTCTCCATCCAGCCGGCCATCTTCACCCGCTGGTCGACCGACTGCGCGTACCCGTCTAGCCTGCCCACCCAGTCGATCGCCCGCTGTGTCGGGCCCGGGTCGTGCGAGCCGGGGGCCGCCACCGAGACGCCGAGTCCTTGGATCTTCGGGGCCTGGGACTCCCAGAAGTTCAGTTGGAGATCGCGCTCGTGGTCGAGTGCCGTGTGGAACATGCACTGCGTCGACATCACCCGTCCGGAGCGGATCTCGTCCGCAGTCCGGTTGGACATCAGGGTGACCTCGTACCCGTGCGACTGGAGGCCGAGGGCTAGCTGGAGACCGGACTGGCCGGCTCCGACGACGAGTATCTTCCGCATGCGGGTGCTGCTCCTAACAGGGGACTGCTCAGGTCTACTCGGGGGTCTCGTCGAGCGCGTGGCCGACGAGGGACAGAAGGGTCTCGATCACCGAGATCCTGCGCCGAGCATCCATGATCATGACAGGTATATGCGGAGGAATCGTGAGTGCCTCGCGTACGTCGTCCGGCTCGAACCGCTCGCTGTGGTCGAAGTGGTTGACCGCGACGACGTACGGCACCCCGCAGCTCTCGAAGTAGTCCAGGGCCGGGAAGCAGTCCTTCAGACGGCGGGTGTCGGCCAGCACGACGGCGCCGATCGCGCCGCGCACCAGGTCGTCCCACATGAACCAGAACCGCTGCTGGCCCGGCGTGCCGAACAGGTAGAGCACCAGGTCGTCGTCGAGCGTGAGACGGCCGAAGTCCATGGCCACGGTGGTGGTCAGCTTCTCGGGCGTGGCGGTGAGGTCGTCGTGCTCCTCGCTCGCCTGGGTCATCAACGCCTCGGTCTGCAGGGGCGTGATCTCCGAGACGGCGGTGACCAGTGTGGTCTTGCCGACGCCGAAGCCGCCCGCCACCACGATCTTCGTCGCGATGGGAGCCCGGGTGCGGTCCGTCTGCCAGGACCTCAGGTCCTCCTCGGCCTCGACGAACGGGGAGACGACGCTACGAGCGGCGTCAGAGGCGACGGAGTCCACTCAGCACCCTTTCCAGCAGCACTCGGTCCGGCCGGCCGGTGCCGTGACCGGTCCCTGTTCCGTACACACGGATCGTTCCCTGGTCCGCGAGGTCGCTCAACAGCACCCGGACCACGCCGAGCGGCATCTTCAGCAACGCGGCGATCTCGGCCACCGTGCGCATCCGGCGGCACAGTTCGACGATGGCCCGCATCTCCGGCATGACCCGGGTGTTGAGGGAGCCGTTCGTCAGTTCCTTGCGTTCCTCGGGCGCTTCGAGCGCCGCGACGAACGTCTCCACCAGAAGGACGTGCCCGAAGCGGGTCCGGCCGCCGGTGAGTGAGTAGGGGCGCACCCGGGCGGGCTTGCGGTCCCCGCCGCGCACGGGGAGCCCCTTCGGCGTGCTGCCGGGCATGGCGCTCATCGGGCGCTCCCTGTCGGCGTCGAGTCGTTCTCCACGGATTGCCGTAGCTCGCTGCGGAGTTCGGGGGTCAGGACATGCCCGGCGCGGCCCACGAACAGTGCCATGTGGTACGCCACGACACTCATGTCGCACTCCGCGGAGCCGTGCACGCCGAGCAGCGAACCGTCGCTGATCGACATCACGAACAGGCTGCCCTCGTCCATCGCGACCATGGTGTGCTTCACCGGGCCGGACCCCATCAGCTTGGCGGCCCCGACGGTGAGGCTGCCGATGCCGGAGACGATGGTGGCGAGGTCGGCGGCGGAACCACGCGGCCCTGAGGGCTTGTCCGCACGGGGTTCCCGTACGGGGAGACCGGGGGTCTGCCCGCGCGGGCTCGTCCGGACATGGGGGAGGACGGGGTCGGTGGACAGCAGGAGCAGACCGTCGGAGGAGACGACCGCCACCGACTGGATGCCCGGCACCTCCTCGACGAGATTGGTCAGCAGAAAGTGAAGATTGCGGGCCTCACGGCTCAGTCCGAAGGTACTGGGCGCGGTCAACTGCTTGCCTCCTCGACGGTGCCCCCCGTGGCTTCGGCTTGTGCGGTTCCTGCGGCTCCCCTGGCGGGTGCCTTGTGCTGCCCCGTCTCTTCGGCGATCTCCGCCTCCACGTCGCGGTATCCGGCCTCCGCCCCCCGGCGGAAACCGCCCAGGCGGCGGCGGATGGCCTCGGCGTCGACGGACCCGCTGCGTGGGCGCGGGGTGGTCGCCGGGGCGGTGATCTTCGGGGTGCGCTTCGGGAGGCCCTTGTCGGTGACGGGGTCCTCCGGGTCGTCCTGGGCGTCCTGGGCGCGGTCGTGGCTCGGTTCCGCTTCTGCTTCTGCGGACTCGTTCCCGTCCGGACGGTCCGTGCGGACGTCCTCGTCGGCCGCGAGTGGTCCCTGTGGGGCGTTCTCGCGGGCGGCGAATGCTGGTTCGGCGAACGCTGGTTGCGGGGTCCCGGGTTCGGGGGCCTCGGGTTCGGGGGCCTCGGGTTCCGCCTGCGCCGGTACCGGAACCAGCAGCTCCATGGTGGTCTCGGCCGGGGTCTCGGGGACCACCGGATGTTCGTCCGGGCCCGTCTCCGAGTGTCGTACGGCGTTCTCCGCGAGTGCGACCAGCGGATCCTCGGCCTTCGAGCGGCCGCTGAGGACATTGGAGTTGGCCTCGGCGTTCGCGCCGGGCAGGGAGTAGGTGTGCGTGCCGCCGGCGGCCGGCGCCGACGACGCGGACGGGACGGCGGCGGACGGAGCGGCCAACAGGCCCTTCGGCAGTACGACGACCGCGGCGACCCCGCCCTGCTTCTGCTCGCGCAACTGCACCCGCACACCGTGCCGATGGGCGAGCCTGGCCACCACGTACAACCCGAGCCCGAGCCCCTCCTCGCCGTCCGGCCCGGACCGGTCGGCGGAACCGTAGGAGTCGTACGAGGTCTCGGGGGTGAAGTCGGCGAGGCGGGCGTTGAGCCTGTCCAGGCGTTCGGCGGTCATGCCGATGCCCTCGTCCTGGACGGAGATCATGACCTCGCCGCTCTCCAGGAGCCAGCCGGAGACCTCGACCGGCACATCGGGCGGGGAGAACGAGGTGGCGTTCTCCATGAGTTCGGCCAGCAGGTGGGAGAGGTCGTCCGCGGCGAATCCGGCCAGGTGCGCGTGCGGCGGGAGCGCCGCGATGCGGACCCGCTCGTACCGCTCGATCTCGCTGACCGCCGCGCGTACGACATCGATGAGCGGGACCGGGCCCGCGCTCTGCTGGACGTGTTCGGTTCCGGCGAGGACGAGGAGGTTCTCGCTGTGCCGGCGCATCACGGTGGCGAAGTGGTCGAGCTTGAAGAGTGTGGCGAGCCGCTCGGGATCCTGCTCGCGTTCCTCCAGGCCCTCGATGACGGCGAGTTGCCGCTCGACCAGGCCCAGGGTGCGCAGCGCGAGGTTCACGAAGGTGGCGGAGATGCTGGTGCGGGTCTGCTCCAACTGGGCGGCGGACTCGACCAGTTCCGCCTTGAGCTGCTCGCGGGCGTCGGCCATCTTCTGCCGCTGGCCGACCAGGTGCTTGCGGTCGGCCTCGAGGGTGGTGACGCGCTCGGCGAAGGCGGCGGCTTGTGCGTGCAGGGCGTTGACGGAGCGTACGACCTGGGCGAACTCGTCGTTGCGGCCTGTGTAGGCGACCGGTTCCTCGGCGCCGGCGTTCTCCGCCTGGGCGAGTCGGGCGGAGCCGCGGCGCAGCACGGAGAGCGGCTGGGTGAGGGTGCGGGCCATGGCGGTGGCGATGCCGACGGCCAGCAGTATCAGTGCGCCGAGAACGGCGATCCGGATCTCCAGCGCGGTGACGTCGTCGTCGCGCAGCTGGGCGAGTTCCTTGACCCGGCGGTCGTAGAGGGCGGCCTCCGCGCCGCGCATCGCGTCGATCCGGGCGGAGAGGGCGGCGTCGACCTTGCTGGTGCTGGTGCCGAGTTCGCTGTCGGAGAGGGCCGGCTGGTCGGTGAGGGCGGCGAGGTACTTCTCGGCGGAGTTGACCTCGGAGCCGGTGACCGTGGAGTCGTAGCTCGCCTTGGCCGCCGCGGGCGCGGAGTCCTGGAAGTCGGCGAGGCCGGCGTCGGAACGCAGGCGGGCCTGCTGGGCGGCGGCACTGAGGGCGTCACGCAGCTTGGTGTCGGCGGCCGAGGAGCTGGACCGCGTGGCCGGCAGGCCGGTGGCGGGGTCGATGACGCTCTGTGTGGTCGTCGGCACGTTCAGCGCGGCGAGCAGCAGCCCTCGGGCCGCGGCGGCCTGCTGGACGGCCAGGTCCAGCTCGGCGAGGGCGTACCCGCCGGAACCCGCGCGGGGCGGCATCTGGTCGGCCAGCTGCTCGGCGAGCCGGTGCAGGTCGGTGATGGCGGCGGAGTAGGCCTGGTGCGCTTCGAGCGCGCCGCTCTTGCCGGTGAGCGCTCCCCTGCGCACGGCGGCGACGGTGTCGAGGTCCTCGCGGACGGCGGCGGACGTGTCCGGGTCGGCACGCAGCTCCTCGACCTGCCGGTCGACACGGGCGCTCTGCTGCTCGCTGGGCGCCTTGGACTTGGGCCGGCCTGCCGCGATGTACGGGGTGACCTCGTCGCGTTCGTCGGCGAGCGAGTGGGCGAGGGTCAGCGCGTCCTGGGTCTGCTCGGCGAGGGTCACCAGGTCCTGGGAGTCACTGAGCTGCCCGGAGGCGGTGACCAGGGAGGGCACGCCGGCTCCCGCGATGGCCGCGGCCACGACGGTGACGGCGAGAATCAGCCGCGTGCGCACATGGGTGGGGCGGCCTTTGCCGACGGGGACGGCGGGGGTGCCGACGGCTGCCCCTGTAGGGCTGCCGGGCACGCCGGGGTGAGGGGTTCCAGGCCCGCCGGGTGTCTGCTCGACGACTTTGCCGGAGGCCGCCTGCTTGCCTGTGCGACGAGGCCGCGTCTTCTGCACCGGTGCTCGCATTCCTGACTCGTGAATACCCATGGCCCGGGTGATGACCCATCAGCCCACCTATCGGGGCCAACTGGTGCATACGCCCGGCGCGGTTCCCGACCCTCCCAGTGCCGGTGGGCGGCAGTCGCGCATCACCTGACCCGCCACCCGAAGGAGTGAACATCGGACCGGAGTTGGCGGGCAAGTTTCTCTGGCCCGTGCAGCGACCTTGCGCGGCAGGCCGGTTGGACGTCCACGACGGGCGGTGGCAATATTCGCCAGCACGCCTTCCCGGAGGAAGTCATTCCACCCCAAACCAGGCGCCTGACCTGCATGGCTGCGTGAAATCGGGGGATGATGCCAGCCTTTTGCACAGCTTGTGAAGGGCTGGTGCAGACTGGCCGAATGCGTACGGAACTTGTTTCGGAGCCCGGCGACCGGGCCCGCGCCAACGAGGACTTCGCGAGTGTCGCGCTACCGGCGTCCGGACAGGGCGGTGCGCTCGTGGTCCTGGACGGGGTGACACCGCCGAAGGGTGCGACGGGCTGTCTGCATTCCGTCCCCTGGTTCACCGCGCGACTCGGCGGGGCCCTGACCGAACTGACCGTTTCCTACCGGGATCTGCCCCTGTCGGAGATTCTCTCCCGGGCGATTCTTCGAACAAGCCGGGCCCATCAGTCCTCTTGTGACCTTTCTCACCCACGCACCCCACAGGCCACGGTGGTTCTGGCCCGCTGGTCGGCGGAGTCGGTCGAGTACCTGGTCCTCTCGGACTCGGTGCTCCTGCTGGAGTCCCCCGACGGCACGGTGACCCCCCACCTGGACGACCGTCTGACACTCCTCCCCCGCTCCGCCCGCGCCACGGACGCCCTGATCGACTCCACGATCCGCAACAAGGAGGGCGGCTTCTTCACGGCGGCGGCGGATCCGACGGTGGCGGCACGCGCGGTGACCGGGGCCGTGCCGCGCGCGGACGTCCGTGCCCTGGCCGCCCTGACGGACGGCGCGACCCGCTGGGTGGAGAAGTTCCACGAGGGCGACTGGACCGGCTGTCTCAGCTACGTCCGCAAGGAGGGGGCGCAGGCGTTGGTGGACCGCGTACGGGCGTTGGAGCGGGCGGACGCGCGGGAGCGGACGTACCTGGGCCGCAGCAAGACGCATGACGACGCGACGGTGGTGTACGCGGAGCTCTGAGGAACCGGCCCACCGGACGCGGCGGCCGGTGCGGGTGCCGATGGAACCCGCGGACCTACTTCTCCATCCCGCGGTTCAACTGGTTGAGCAGGCGCGCCAGTTCCGCGACCTCGCGCGAGTCCCAGTCCTCCAGGCGACCGGCGTACCGGGCCCTGCGCGCCGCACGCACCCTCGTCACCCGGTCGTGGCCCTCCTGGGTGAGGGCGATCAGCCAGGCGCGTCCGTCGGCGGGGTCCGGTTCCCGTGCCACCAGGCCGAGTTCCTCCAGCGCGCGCAGCTGACGGGACATCGTGGCCTTGCCGACGCCGATGTACGCGGCGAGTTCGGTGGCCCGTTGACGTCCGCACTCGTCCAGGCGTACGAGGAGGCCGTACGCCGCGGACTCCAGGTCCGGGTGGACCTCGCGGGCCATCTCGCCCTGGTTGGCACGGGCACGCCGCAGCAGAACGGTCAGTTCGCGTTCCAGCGCGAGGAAAGCGGGCTGGTCCACACCGCTCACGGCCACGCCGGATTCGACTCCGCGTCCGTCGCCGTCTCCGTCTTCGTGCACGTCGGCCCCTGCCTCGGTTTCCCGATCCTGAAAGTTTCCGCCGAGCGGCGTCGTCGCCGCAGCTCCGCCAGTATTTCGCAGGGCTGGACCAACGGCGGCGATCGACCCCTCTTCCACTCGGTGTTCTACGTGCGTAGCTTCCTTGTCAGGCGAGGACTGGCATGCCCACGCCAGCGACCCGTTTTCCCCCGACGCCCGCTCCCCCGAGCATCACCGAGCCCTCGGAGGCACGCCATGCCCGTGTACAGACCCGGATCGGTCCGCCCCCGGCGCCTCTTGCCGGCCGGGTTCCTGCTCGCCGCCCTCTCCCTCACCTCCGTCGCCCCGGCCTCCGCGGCCCCGGTCCGCGGCTCCGCCCACATGGGCATGGGGGTCGTGGCCCACGACGGTCGCGGCGGCACGCCCGCCGGCACTCGCGCCACCCAGACCGAGGGCGTGGACGTCTCCAGCCACCAGGGCGACGTCGACTGGCCGACCCTGTGGAGCAGCGGAGTCCGCTGGGCCTACGCAAAGGCCACGGAAGGCACGTACTACACGAACCCGTACTTCGCCCAGCAGTACAACGGCGCGTACACCGTGGGCATGATCCGCGGCGCCTACCACTTCGCCACCCCGGACACCACCGACGGCGCCACCCAGGCCGACTACTTCGTCGATCACGGCGGCGGCTGGTCCAAGGACGGCAGGACACTGCCCGGCGCGCTCGACATCGAGTGGAACCCGTACGGCGACTCCTGCTACGGCAGGACCCCGAGCGCGATGGTCACCTGGATCGGCGACTTCCTGGACCGGTACAAGTCGCGCACCGGCCGGGACGCCGTGATCTACACCGCCACCAGCTGGTGGACCGCGTGCACCGGCGGCTACGGCGGGTTCGCGGCCACCACCCCGCTCTGGATCGCCCGCTACGCCTCGGCGGTGGGCACACTGCCGGCCGGCTGGAGCACGTACACGATGTGGCAGTACACCTCCACCGGGCCGACGGTCGGCGACCACGACAGGTTCAACGGCGCCCTCGACCGGGTGGTCGCCCTCGCCGACGGCTGAGGTACGCGGCGCACCCAAGGCGAAGGCCCGGGTCTCCCTCACGGGACCCGGGCCTCCCCTCATCCGATCGCGTCCGTCACGCCGCGACCGGAACCTCCGGCGCGGCCCCGTTGGTCGCGGGGGCCAGCGCCAGCTCCAGGACCTGGCGGACGTCCGTGACGGCGTGGACGTCGAGCTTGTCCAGCACCTCCGCCGGGACGTCGTCCAGGTCGGCCTCGTTGCGCTTCGGGATGACGACCGTGGTGACACCCGCCCGGTGCGCGGCGAGCAGCTTCTGCTTCACCCCGCCGATGGGCAGGACACGGCCGGTCAGCGAGACCTCACCGGTCATCGCCACGTCCGTACGGACCAGGCGGCCGCTCAGCAGCGACGCCAGCGCCGTCGTCATCGTGACACCGGCGCTCGGGCCGTCCTTCGGCACCGCGCCCGCCGGGAAGTGGATGTGCACGCCCCGGTCCCTCAGGTCCGCGACCGGCAGCTCCAGTTCGGCTCCGTGCGAGCGCAGGAAGCTCAGCGCGATCTGCGCCGACTCCTTCATGACGTCGCCCAGCTGGCCCGTCAGCGTCAGACCCGCCGCGCCGGTCTCCGGGTCGGCCAGCGACGCCTCGACGAACAGCACGTCGCCGCCCGCGCCGGTGACCGCGAGCCCCGTCGCCACACCTGGCACGGCGGTCCGCCGCTCCGCCGGGTCCTGGGCGGACTCGGGCACATGGTGCGGCCGGCCGATCAGTGCGCGCAGGTCCTCGTCCGTGACGGTGAACGGCAGCTCCCGCTCGCCCAGTTCGTGCTGGGCCGCGACCTTGCGCAGCAGCCGCGCGACGGAGCGCTCCAGGTTTCGGACGCCGGCCTCGCGGGTGTACTCGCCGGCGAGCTTGCGCAGGGCGCTCTCGTCGAGGGTGACCTCGTCCTTGTTGAGGCCGGCCCGCTCCAGCTGGCGGGACAGCAGGTGGTCACGCGCGATGACGATCTTCTCGTCCTCGGTGTAGCCGTCGAGCCGGACCAGCTCCATACGGTCGAGCAGCGCCTCCGGGATCGCTTCCAGCACATTGGCCGTGGCCAGGAAGACGACGTCCGACAGGTCGAGTTCGACCTCCAGGTAGTGGTCCCGGAAGGTGTGGTTCTGCGCCGGGTCGAGCACCTCCAGCAGAGCCGCGGCCGGGTCGCCCCGGAAGTCGGACCCCACCTTGTCGATCTCGTCCAGCAGGACCACCGGGTTCATCGACCCGGCCTCCTTGATCGCGCGGACGATCCGGCCGGGCAGCGCACCGACGTACGTACGCCGGTGGCCCCTGATCTCGGCCTCGTCCCGCACACCGCCGAGCGCGACCCGCACGAACTTCCGCCCCATGGCGTGCGCGACGGACTCGCCCAGCGAGGTCTTGCCGACACCGGGCGGGCCGACGAGCGCGAGCACGGCACCGCCGCGCCGCCCGCCGATGACGCCCAGACCGCGGTCGCTGCGGCGCTTGCGCACCGCCAGGTACTCGGTGATCCGTTCCTTCACGTCCACAAGACCGGAGTGCTCGGCGTCCAGCACCGCCTTGGCGCCCTGGATGTCGTACACGTCCTCGGTCCGCTCGTTCCACGGCAGTTCGAGGACGGTGTCGAGCCAGGTCCGGATCCATGAGCCCTCGGGCGACTGGTCGCTCGACCGCTCCAGCTTGTCGACTTCCTTGAGGGCGGCCTCACGGACCTTCTCGGGCAGGTCGGCGGCCTCGACCCGGGTCCGGTAGTCGTCGGACTCCTCGCCCTCCGACTCGCCGTTGATCTCACGCAGTTCCTTGCGTACGGCTTCCAGCTGGCGGCGGAGCAGGAACTCCCGCTGCTGCTTGTCGACACCCTCCTGGACGTCCTTGGCAATGGTCTCGGCGACATCCTGCTCGGCGAGGTGGTCGCGCAGTTGCCGCACCGCCAGCTTCAGGCGGTCCACCGGGTCGGCGGTCTCGAGGAGCTCCACCTTGTGCTCGGTGGTCAGGAACGGCGAGTAGCCGGAGTTGTCGGCCAGGGTGGACACGTCGTCGATGGCCTGCACCCGGTCCACGACCTGCCAGGCACCGCGCTTGCGCAGCCATGCCGTGGCCAGCGCCTTGTACTCCTTGACCAGTTCGGTGACGTGACCGGGCAGCGGCTCGGGCACGTCCTCGTCGACGCGGATGCCCTCGACCCAGAGGGCGGCACCCGGGCCCGTGGTCCCCGCGCCGATCCTCACCCGGCTCCGGCCGCGGATCAGCGCGCCCGGGTCACCGTCGGCGAGCCGGCCGACCTGCTCGATCGTGCCGAGCACACCGGTACTCGCGTATGTCCCGTCGATGCGTGGCACCAGCAGGACCCTGGGCTTCCCGGGTTCCGAGCGGGCGGCGGCCTGGGCGGCCTCCACCGCGGCGCGTACATCGGCGTCGTTCAGGTCCAGCGGAACCACCATGCCGGGCAGCACGACCTCGCCGTCGAGCGGCAGCACGGGCAGGGTGAGCGATGTGGACGTCGAAGCCATGATCTCCCCTTCGGCAGTCAAGTTGAGCTATGCCGACTCAATGCATGTGAGCGCTGGAATGTTCCCAGCGGGGCGTTCGCTGTGAGCGATCACGTTCGGGGAGGCGGAACAAGGCGGAACCGCCGTCCCTCGACCCAACAGCCGGACGGCTCGAAAGATGCCCGTGGGCCGTGGGGAGTTACGAGGCGTTCGTGGCGGCCGGGTGGGTCCGGCGGCGGCGCGTCACCGGCCAGGTGGCCACCCCGATCGCCAGCGAGATCAGGTGCCCCCAGTTCGTCATGGGGTCCGTGAACGCGATCAGGTCCAGCACCACCATGCCGCCGAAGGCGGCCAGCAGCGGCCGGCGCAGCCACGGCGTGAGCAGCCCGGCCAGGGCACCCACACAGGTGGCGACGCCGAAGCTGACGCCGTAGTCGAGGCGGTGCAACGAGCTGGCGGGCAGGTGCCCGACCAGGACGGCGAGCCCCACGGCCCCCTCGGTCGCCAGCGTGGCGAGGACATGCCCGAGCAGAAAGACACCGGCGGTGCGCGCGCCGCCCAGCCGGCGCTCCAGGGCCGTGAGCACGAGCAGGAGACCGATCGCGTACGGCGACAGGAACCCGCCCGCGATCCACAGCGCGCTGGCCGACAGCACCGCCATGGGCCACCGCACGAGGTGGGCCACGTCGGTACTGGAGGCCTGATGCAGGGTGTGGACGACGGAGGGGGCGGCGTACCGCGTGACCAGCGAGGTGACGGCGAGCACGGCGGCGTACCCGAAGGTGAACGGCGTCCCCGTGGGCGTGGGCAGCAGCAGCCAAGGACGCGGGCGCCGGGCTGCTTCGGGGGCGGCCGGAGCTGCGGGGGCGGACCATGCGGCAGGGGCGGACCATGCGGCGGGGGTCGGCGCGGTGATCGTGGCTGCGGCGCCCGCGTTCCGCTGCCGCGGCATCGCCTCCAGCAGCCCCGGCGCATCGGACGGACCGGCGCCGGAGGACGCCTCGTGCGCCACCTCGCACGGCGAAGGAGTCATATCCGCCGTCGTGTCGGCGGCCGTCCCGGTCCGGTCCACGAGGAGGCGCTCCTTCCGTCCACCCCACCCTTCGTCGTCCCGCGCGGCACTGTCTATGACGGGCGCCACGAAAGCCGTCATTCACAGCGACTTTCCAGGAAGCCCGCCCGCGCCCCACCTCGCACGGGACCGCCGGGGCGCATCACGGTGGTGGAGCGCGCGCGGACATTCCGAAGACCGATCTGGTCGCATTCGTCAATGAGACATACGACACGTTCGACACGCTGTGCCTCGACCTCGACGACGGGCCCGCCCGGACGGTCACCGAGGGCAACCGCGGCCTCCGCTCCCCAACCGGACTCCCCAGCTACGCAAGGGTGTTGAGGCCGGGAGGGGTGCCGGCGGTACGGTCCGCCCGACCCTCTCCGGAATTCGAGGGAACCTTGCGGAATGCCGGGTTCCAACAGGTGCGTACCGAAGAGATCCCCGTTGCCCGGGGCGTTCCGAAGCTCTGGCACCTCACCGTACGACCTGGATAGCAAAGGCGCGGTGACTCCCCGTACCCTGCTTCCCTGACGCCGATCATTCAAGCGTCAAGCGCAGTCATGCGCAGACAAGGGATCACCCCACTGGTTCCGGAATTGCACACCTCAGGGGCGGGCGATGGAGCAGACACACACCTCCCACAACGGCACGACGGCAACCCAGGGCGCTCAGCGTCGGGTTCTGGTCGTCGAAGACGATCCGACGATCGTGGACGCCATCGCGACCCGCCTGCGCGCCGAGGGATTCCTCGTGCAAACGGCGGTCGACGGCCCGTCCGCCGTGGATACGGCCGAGGCCTGGCAGCCCGATCTGCTGATCCTCGACATCATGCTGCCCGGCTTCGACGGCCTGGAGGTCTGCCGACGCGTGCAGGCGGCCCGGCCGGTGCCGGTGCTCATGCTCACCGCGCGCGACGACGAGACCGACATGCTGGTCGGGCTCGGGGTCGGCGCCGACGACTACATGACCAAGCCGTTCTCGATGCGGGAGCTGGCCGCACGGGTGCACGTGCTGCTGCGCCGGGTCGAGCGGGCCGCCCTGGCCGCCGCGACTCCGCGCAGTGGCATCCTGCGGCTCGGCGAGCTGGAGATCGACCACGCGCAGCGCCGGGTACGGGTGCGCTCCGAGGACGTCCATCTCACGCCGACGGAGTTCGACCTGCTGGTCTGCCTGGCGAACACCCCCCGCGCGGTGCTCTCCCGGGAGCAGCTGCTGGCGGAGGTGTGGGACTGGGCGGACGCCTCCGGCACCCGTACGGTCGACAGCCACATCAAGGCGCTGCGCCGGAAGATCGGCGCCGAGCGGATCCGTACGGTGCACGGCGTGGGCTACGCCCTGGAGACGCCGACGCCATGAGCGAGGGGTCGGCCGGCGGGAGAGGCCCCAGGGATCCCTGGGGTGGCGTGAGCCCGTTCTCGATCAAGACCAAGCTGGGCGCGCTGGTGGTCACGTCGGTGCTCATCACCACCGGGCTGTCCATGATCGCGGTACGGACCCAGACGGAGCTGCGCTTCATCACGGTCTTCTCGATGATCGCCACACTGCTCATTACGCAGTTCGTGGCGCATTCACTCACCGCGCCGCTGGACGACATGAACACGGTGGCCCGGTCGATCGCGCACGGCGACTACACCCGCCGGGTGCGCGAGAGCCGCCGGGACGAGCTGGGCGACCTGGCCCAGACGATCAACCGCATGGCGGACGAGCTGGAGGCCCAGGAACGTCAGCGCAAGGAACTCGTGGCGAATGTCTCGCACGAGTTGCGCACACCGATCGCCGGCCTTCGGGCCGTCCTGGAGAACATCGTCGACGGTGTGACCCAGGCCGACCCGGAGACCATGCGCACGGCCCTGAAACAGACCGAGCGGCTCGGCCGGCTGGTCGAGACGCTGCTGGACCTGTCCAGGCTGGACAACGGGGTCGTACCGCTGCGGAAGCGGCGTTTCGAGGTGTGGCCATACCTGTCGGGCGTGCTGAAGGAGGCCAACATGGTCGCCTCGGCGCGCGCGGGCATCGCCTCCGGCTCCGGCAGCCACACCCGTACGGACGTCCATCTGCACCTGGACGTGTCCCCGCCGGAGCTGACCGCGCACGCGGATCCGGAGCGCATCCACCAGGTGGTGGCGAATCTCATCGACAACGCGGTCAAGCACAGCCCGCCGCACGGCCGGGTCACGGTGAAGGCGCGGCGCGGGGCCGGGCCCGAGTCCCTGGAGCTGGAGGTCCTCGACGAGGGGCCCGGCATTCCGAGGTCGGAGTGGCACCGGGTCTTCGAGCGGTTCAACCG
>Ga0307514_10001559_pt1 | contig 27167 bp, 13 predicted proteins | sample 16_EM_MG_FD_203088 | JGI IMG/M metagenome (GOLD analysis project Ga0307514, IMG submission 203088) | Populus trichocarpa ectomycorrhiza microbial communities from riparian zone in the Pacific Northwest, United States - 16_EM | ecosystem: Host-associated > Plants > Roots > Unclassified | place... | reverse complement strand
GATATTACTTGATGTCGGGGAAGAGGAGGAGGAGGAGGTTGGGGGGGCATATTGGGTACTTGATAATGCTGTGGAGAAGGTCCTGGGTCGGGTATCCGCAGCTCAATCTCAATCACCGCTATCACCAGATCAACGGCCTGAGCCTCAGCCAAACAAGCCTCCAGGGATTATATATAAACTCCTCTATACCCAATACACCCATTCTCCCTCCACTACCCACTCAACCTCCTCCCCGAACAACCTCATCACACTATCCGATCTCCCCCTAGATCTGTCCCTGCAAGGGGGAGTACTAGTAGAGGAGGTGCTGCGCGTATATGAGGATGTTCTTGGCCTTGGGAGAGGGGAGGGAGCGGAGGGGTTTTTGATGGTGGGGGAGGAGGTTAGGAGGCTGATGAGAGAGATGGAAGGCGGGGAGGAGTAAGTGTAAGTGGGGGGTAGTTGAGTGGGTTGGGGGTTTTGTTTTGTAGTTAAAGGGAGGGGCTATCGTGGATGGTGGGAAAGTTTGAAAGTGGAATAAGCATCTCGTAGTACGTATATGGACTTGGATTTGGGATATATGTGGGCGATATAATGGGGATGAATTGTGGATTGATTTGGGGTTTTGAGGAAATGGATGTCCTGCAGTTTACTAGCATGTGGTTGATGGTTTATGTGTAGCCGCTCAATTTCATGGTATTATTCGTAGTTTCCGAGGGCGTGAGGCAGGAGGTTTTCGGGTCTTCTCCTACTGTCTATTCCCGCTTCCAAAGATACCTATATTCCATGACTCTTCTCTCGAGCAGGTACAAGGTTCGAAAGCATGTTCTAGTTTTTTGTTTTGTGAATTTGCAGTTGTGTGGAAGAGATGGTCGGGAATCCTAAAGGAGTGGCCAAACGGGTATACTAAGTGACAACACGTATGAGGCCACCATCCTTTGACTCAAAGAAGCAAGCAACTATCCTGCGTCCTGTGTCATTTTGAGCGCTACAGCTTTGCATGGGATAAAATGTTGGGTCTAGGATAGGCTGAATAGTACGAAATAAGTTCGAAGATCACAATACAAAACCATGCCTCTTGGGCAAGGATAGCAGGCTGTGACTATTTGAGATTATCGAATTAACTCCTGAAGTAATAGGTGCACCAGTAATGAGTTGGTGACATAAAGAATATCTGACATACACATCCCAGCCGTCAGCTATTAGCCCAGAGAGTAAAACAATTTACGCATGTAGTTACAGGTAAAAAGGATCAGACAGCAGTTGGCAAACAAAAAGGTTCCTCAACACGATAAATTCAGAACAGGTCTGTGTTGTGAATTTTGCTTTTCATCATAAAAAGGGTAACGAAACCGGCAGCGTAAAGTGAACAAGAAACCTACATCAAGTATTAAGACCACCACTTAGAACAAATCGGAAACCTGATACATTCCTGTGGCCCCATCTCCCTCTGGCGGTGGTGAGGACGGGAAACAATCCGCCGAGATATCAGTCCTGAATGGCGAATCAGGAAAACTCGACGACGGACTTGGAAGCGGTCCTAGAAATGGTGGGGGTGGTAGCCCCCACGTGCCTCCACCCCTGTTATGCTTTAGCCCCGCAGCAAGTTTGGATGATCCAGTCTTGCTTTTGAGGAAGTCCTTAATGCTCCGTTGTTTAGGGTCTGCACAGGCAGAACCAATACCCCCCCCTGTACGCTTGAGACCCTTGAGGTGTCGTGTGACGTTGATTTCCTTCACCACCAACTCACCGTCGAGTTTGTGACATGCTTGAGGTGGTTTCGGTGTCCCTGAAGAGAGTTGTTCAGGTACGGATAGCTCCGATTGTATCTGGAGATGGGTATAGCCGGTGTTGTCCCATCTCGGTGTCTTGCCAACAGTAAACCCTGCCTTTAGTGCCTCGGGGGAGACGGTGACGATGCGGAAGCGTGCGACGAGCTCACGAAAGAGAGTGGAGAGGAGAATGCCATGGGAGACGATGGCGATGGTGATTGTGTGGGGTGAGGAGGTAATTGGAGAGTCTTGAGGACCGTGGATGAGGGGGAGGATGTACGAGTCGATGAAGGCATTGGCCCGTCGGGAGAGGGACTCGTGGGATTCAGATCTGGTGGCTTCATAGCGGCGCTCATTGGGCCCGAAGGGGGGGGGGATTTTTGAGGTGGAATTTGCGGTGTCTTTCTGATAAAAGGACTTGGGGTTGACCTTTTTTCGCTTCAGTTGAGGAGGTGTCTCCAGATAGCTTGTCCTTTCGAGACTGCCAAAGTCCCGCTCAATCAATTCCGTACAACGTGTAACGGTAAAGCACCATTCCTCCGGATAATCAAATGCATCTCGAGCAGCCTTGTAAATTGCAGTCGCAGTTTGATGTGCTCGTTCGAGTGTTGATGCGGCGATGTGTGTGATGTAATGTACGTGGTCCCTGACTAGGGAGGTAGCCAGGGCCTCCGCCTGAAGGACACCATGGTTGGTGAGAGGAGAATTTGTTGTTCCAGCACTGATTTTGGGATAGTATTTAGTTACTAGTCGAAAGGGAGCGGGGAAGGGGCAGCACACTAGTTATGGCGGACATTATCGACAGTTTCGGCGTGCCGGATGAGGAGAATGTTGCTGAGCTGTGAGTAGCTATTCCGGTGGTTGGCCTGGGGAGTGTTCTCGCTGTGCAAAATACCGCCTTCGCTATGAATAGATGTCTCTCCCGCCATCGCGATGTCGTCGATTGATTTTCCCCGTCAGTGCATGTTTGCCATCTGGAGCTAGGGCATACCCTAGGTCTTGGCCACGAATTATCTGGCCCTAGCGCCGCGCACCCACAATGCTACGCCAAATTTCCGACCACTGAATTAACGACACCAACTGTACACGATAACCGACACTATCGCCAACTAAACGACTTCATCGGAAATAGCTTCCATATAAATAGTTGTTGCAATCATGAAGCTGAATATCGTAGGTAACCTCTGTCAGTTTGGATTTGGATCTTTGGAGCTGGAAGCCCTTCACCCAGAGGTCGATGAGTGCTGACTTGAACTTTCTAGGCGTATGTATTCTCTCTCACCCCGTACCACAGAACAAAAGCTATTCAATCGAGGCTTTCTGCCGCTCAATTCAATAATTGACGTCACTTTCTCCGACAATTACAGATACCCCGCCAACGGAACCCAGAAGCTCATCGAAATCGATGACGAGCGTCGTCTCCGTGTTTTCGTCGACAAGCGCATGGGTCAGGAGGTTGCAGGTGATACCGTTGGTGATGAGTTCAAGGGATACATCTTCAGGATCACTGGAGGAAACGACAAGCAGGGTTTCCCTATGAAGCAGGGTGTCATGCACCCTACTCGTGTTCGGCTTCTGTTGTCTAAGGGGCACTCTTGCTACCGACCAAGGCGTACCGGTGAGAGGAAGAGGAAGTCCGTCAGGGGGTGCATCGTCGGCCTGGACCTCGCTGTCTTGTCCTTGGTGATCGTCAAGCAGGGCGAGAGCGACCTGCCGGGGTTGACTGATGTCAACCTTCCCAACAGATTGGGGCCAAAGAGGGCTACCAAGATCAGGCGATTCTTTGGTTTGTCCAAGGAGGATGATGTCAGTACTCGTATCCGAATCTCTGGATGGAACGGCGGAGTGTGCTAAATGGGTGGTTTCAGGTCCGAAAATTCGTTGTTCGCCGTGAGGTTCAGCCAAAGAACGCTGAGAAGAAGCCATATACCAAAGCTCCTAAGATCCAAAGACTCGTTACTCCTCAGCGTCTCCAGCATAAGCGCCACAGGATCGCTCTCAAGAGGAGGAGGGCTGAGGCCGCCAAGGATGCTGCTGTACGTTTTCTCTCCCCATACACATCATCAGAGTCACAATTTGCTAACATCGCGACTCGCCTGCCATAGGCTGATTACGCTAAGCTCCTTGCTACCCGTGTTGCCGAGGAGAAGAGCAAGCGCGAAGACATCAAGAAGAGGAGGGCCAGCTCCATGAGGAAGGCGTAAATGCACTATTGAACGCATTAGACCTCCATTCTCTCTTTTTTCTTTCCTTGTCTTATACTCATCACACTGTCGTTCGCCGCTTGCTGGTACTATTGCTACTTTGAGGAATGAAACCACAAAATCATTGACAAAAATCATTTTTCTCCGCCCCAACGAACAACCCTTCCGATACAAGAGAAAACGACTTATCTGGGATTATTTTCGATTTGTCCTTTTCCTCTTGCAATTGTTTTTCACCTTCCTTTTGTCAATCTGTTCCTTGTGTAAATGATGGAAGCCTCCTGTCTCAACAAAACTACTTTACTCCGATTTACGAGATACCAAAAGGAGGTTTTTGCTTCTCCTTTCTGGCGAAGTCATGTGGTTAGTGGCTAGCAAGCAGCAAATAGGCGGTTATGGTCATGGTGTTTAACGTTGGTTTTACCGTGGTGGGATGAGTGGAGCCGAAATCTATCACTGAGAAGCATCGTTTTCATTTCTTTAGGGTCATCGTCTTTTTATCATCATGTGCTTTTTACTCCAATTTCTTTCAAAACCTTTTTTCGTCATTCTACTCGCGGGAAAAAAAAATGGGAACTGTATTTTGACAAATCATCCGGTCGGTTATGCCCTCCTCGTAATGAAATACCTTAATGATACGTATAACTGCGTAACTTGTGAGTTGTCTGGCTATCTGTGCACGCAGCTCGGTGAATACCAAATTCAACTCTGTAAATGTGAGTTTTGTTTCGAAGTTTGCAGCCGTAGTCTTGCTAACCTCTACCAGGACTGTGCATAGCCTCGAAGCTTGCAACACATTACTCAAAAAAAAAAAAAAAAGAAACTAATATTGCTACTTGCGAAAAATGTTTTATATCTGTTTGAAATTGCAGCTCTTCGACGTATACCCCAGGAGCATATACACTCGCGGTGTCTGTTGTCATAAACATGGATTACTGAAAGGTTGTATATACTGTACATACTGTATGTTAAGAATCACAAGGCAATGGGTTGCATAAAATATGTATGACTACCAGTTTACAGTACATATCGATCAATTATTAGGGAGGGAAAACCGGAATTCTATCAATGCTAGGTTGGTTTTTTCTACCGAGATTGCTCCCTGACCATCTATAGATAGGACTAGCCCCACCTCATTATATCGTGCAAACTATGTGCATGTGCGTGTATCCGATCCCGTAGAGGAAAATATAAAAAAAACAACAAATGAGGTCACGATGAACCTCGAGAAAAAAAAATGCTTATATAACATGGTACACACGGAAGAAAGGCTTCAAAGACAGAAAAAACAAGAATAATGTGCACCAAACACAACTGTCCCAATAGTGAAATATAGGGCATCCGGGATAAATGAAAGAAAAAGCATTAAGCAAATAAAAATGCAAGCATGCAATGGGATATCAAATTTCTAAACAAAGACATAATCTACAACCTCTCAACCGCACCACGAGTTACCTATGGCTTTTCACCACAGCGTCAACGTTGATTTCTTCATATACCCATTATTTCTTATCTCTTGCAAGATTAGAATAGTGAGGATACTAAAGTCGGTACGTTGAATTGGTGAAACAATAGAAGAAAGACGTAGAGGCAGTGGTATAAGAAGTAACCAGATCAGTCCGCGGTTATGGTCTTTTTGACCTCACTCCACTTATTCTTAAGAACGTCATGCTCGTTGCTAACCTGTACAGCGGAACTCAGACGTCAGCACTTTAACCGCCGGTGGTGATGCAAATAGGTAGGGAAGATCATACCTGTGCTAGCCTCATTTTAGTTCCAACGAGCTCCTTTTCCATCTCAAGAATCTGCTCCTCCAATGACTGATTTTCCTGATGTACCTCCAACTGCCTCGCCATAAGGCGGTCTAGCTCTGCTTTGAATCTGGCCTCTACCTCCATCGGCTGGCTCTCCACCACCTTCTTTAGTTCTTCAACTTCGCGCGCCAGTTCAGCGTTTTCATCGGACAAATGACTGTTCTCCATATTCTTGACCACCATGCCATTCAACAAGTCTATATGTTCCTTATTAACCAACTCCAATTCATCTTCCAGCTTCTTCACTTTGGCAGAAAGTTGGGCATTACTATGCCTCAGGTTCTCGAGTTCAAGCTCGTTTACCCGTTTGACCCGTTCCGCTTCCGCCCATTCCACCTCATACTTAAGGAGCATTTCGCGTGTAATTTTCACGGAGCAAGCATCTTGAACCATGAGATTTGCTCTGTACACCTCTTTCTCGCCACCATTACCAAAGAACCCTGCTTCCTTAAGTAGAGTTGCACTTGGTGCACCGTCAAGGTAGACATCAAACAACTTTTCTTTCAGGAATGGCCCCAGAGCCTCAAAGTCCTTCTTCAATAGAGCTTCGGAGTTCTTTGTCATTAGGACGATGCCAAACTTCAAGACGGCGCCCTCAACACCCTCACTAAAGAGCAAATCGAAGACGCGAAGCACAAGCTGGAGTGGGAATTTGTATGTGAAAAGGGTAAGAAACCACTGGGCGGCGTAAAGAGACGACTCAATCCCCTGTCGTTTTAGATGGACTGAGAGGCGGGGCTCTACATCCTCCAGGAGGCGGTCAAACTGGTAAAGGCGCAGCTCTAAACCTTTCATCTTTTCCTGGAACATGCCACGGAGATTATATTTGCACATCAATTTGACGAAAAGACAAAATGCTTCTTCCTCAGGCATCTTGACACTCAGTTAGCGGTCTCTTCGGGTGAGGGGAATGTGCAACTTGCATTCATTAGGAGTGGGGTTGCCACGAATGTCATGCCTTGCGTGTACCCAATCTCAGGATCGAACAGCGCGTAGGCTTTACAGACATTGAGAAGCGCCTTCTGGTCAACCTTATATTTCCCGAAACTTGTTCTATCACCAAGGTCCTTCTTGATCACCTTCTCTAGCTGAGCCACGTTTTTCTTCGTCCATTCTCTGGTCAGAAGGGTTGTTCTAGAGGAACTGGTATCTGACTTCGGAGAGCCGACTTTGGGGGAGCCGAGACGAGAGGAACCGGGGGAAGATGGTGCGGCGGTCATGGGTGGCCAGTAGCTCCCAAAAAGGGATCTTGCATCGGCCGCCGTTGCTTGAGGGCCCAATGCCAAAACTTCCCGATACATCTCCTCAAGTTCAGTAGACTTTGATTGGGCCATACTCTGCCAGACAGTTCCCCGGATAGTCTGCGGAATACCCGCTTGAATGGCCTGGTTGAGTTCAGTAGGCATAGTAGATGCTACCTTATAGGGATCCTCCACAACTGCCTGCCAGAGGTCCCAGTCAATCTGGTCTTCAGTGCTCGCTGTTCCTGAGCCTGCTGCAGTAACAATCTCCGATTCGGCTGTCATTTCAGGCTGTGTGGTAGTAGGGGGTGATCGCGGACTACCTTCCCTCTCCCGGATTTTACGAAAGCTCTCCCGCAGGCTATCTGTCCCTTTCAGCAGTTCTTCCTTTTCATGTGCATCTGCCTTTGAGATGATTTCCTTGTTTGCTTCTATCCTTGCTAAGAGTAGTTCACTGTTGAGCGTGGTTGATGTTGTTGCAGTCGAGGCATTGCTCACTATAGATGCGTTCGTTGCCCTCCTGCCCTTCGGGGCCTCTTTGGGTTGAGGTGGTTCTTTTGGGGTAGCCGCTCGACTGAGCCAACTGAATGGAGAACGCCGCATGGGCGCGGGTTTTTCTTGAGACGGCGTGGGAGCAACGGGAGGTGCACTTTTCTTGGACACCAGGGCAGGTGTTGCGGGCTTTGGGGCACCGCCAGAATTAGTAGACGTAGTTTGTGATGAAGCAGTCGATGACCGAGAGAATCGAGTGATGATGGAAGCTGTAGTGGATTCCGGGGCATTTGGGGATCCTTCCTTGGATGGGGGGAGCTCGTCAATGAGAGAGACCTCATCCAAAGACGAAGTTGATATTCGTCTTTGAGATAAGGGGGATTTGACAGCTGAGGTGCTTCCAGTTTCTGCAATGTTATTCTCCAGATGGGCTGAGAAGCTCACCCGCTTGCTATCAGTGGTAATCAGTGGCTCTGAGACGGGAGACATCGAAGCACGAATCAAATCCCTTGAAGGCGGGGGCGAAGTCGATTCTGGGGCATCACTAAACGCATCGTCTGTATCCTGTTGGGGTAGTTAGTACATAGTTATTGAATCGGCGGACAAAGAAGCTGTCAAATGTACACAAAGACACTGGAAACAAGTGGTTGGAAATGCTCTTACCCTCTCATCGTTGTCATTACCTGATTTCTTATCCGCATGTTCCAGGGTTTCTGTGGTGATATCGTCTGTTTGGCCTTTGGCTTGCTCCGCCATTGTAGGCACTTATGATTGGACACGGATTGGATTGAGGCACAAAGTTTCCTGGTGAGATCAACTCAAGAGAAAAACCTGGCTCTGCCCGTCGGTATCTGCAATTGTTTCCAGAAGTGTGGATTGGACGTGTGCGTTGCAAGTGCTTGAGGTTGCCAGACTGTGGGTAGGTAGCTGGGGCCAGACCAGACTATCCAGAACCCTTGTTATCGTCTGTGATGGTGAAGCAGTTGGTAATTGAGTCGAGAAGCCAAACGAGTACTAACTTGCAGTAATTAAAGCAGTATACATCCACTCGCGTGGTTCTATTCGTGCCCCTGCGTATGTCCCAACCGTCGGCTGCAGCGTCTTGCGTATTGTGCTGCTTAGACGCTATTTTTGCTTTTCTTCTCGTGATGATCGATCAGCTGCCCCATACTGACCTAGTACCGGTAGTCCCAGGCCTACCTACTCTATACCTACTCCGTATAGACCCCAAAAAAACAAAAAACACTATACCTACGGATAGGTACTCTACAGCAGAAGATTGAGATTAGAACCTCTCAAATGGAGATGCATGTACGGATAGGTAGGTAGTCTAAAACACCAGACACCAAGTAGGATCTGGAGCCGGTGGCAACAATGGACTAAACTAGTCCCGTCAGGTTGTTAAAAAACCCATCCTACTAAACACCCATGCCAAACTCGATATCGAAGGAGTAGATCTTCCCATTCAGACGGCTATGTTGACCCACCCCAGTTTCCTGCCCAAGCATGTTTTATTTTTCTTCGAGGCGTTCCAGTGAGCAAACGAGCTCATAGGCTTAAGCTGGCGGCTCCTTCCAATGTGTCAATGGGCCATGTCCCATTCCAGACACACGGGCAAGCCAAGCTATCTGGGGAGAGCATCGATCATATATCGGTTTGTGTCCCGAGATGCGAACAAAAACATGCAAGATGTTTGGGATTGAGTAGTTGCAATTGGGTGGGTCTCGTGACCGAATCAGAAAACTAGATGATGGAATAGGATGTGGGTGTTGAAAATACCAGAGTTGGGAAATACTTACGTAGGTGTAAAAATGGAGATATTTGGTGTGCGGGCGGGGACGATTAGGTATGATGAAGAGTGGTTGCATATGAACAACAGCCTTACTAAGTAAAGTTCAAGGAAGCAGCGTCACCTTTTGTTTCCTCCCAACCTCTCCATCCTCGAACCTCCACCCCACCCCCACTTCCAGCCGTAATAAGTCTATCCCCTTTAACCTAGCTATCAAGTCAGGATATTCATACGTGTGAACCGTTGAGGAGACTGCACTCTCTAACACTGTTCATTGTGTCATTTATCCTGTTAGCCAATATTCACTAAGTAGGTCGATTATATAATTGACACACCTGAAAACCTGATCGACCGCCACCTCAGGATCTTATATTTTATACAGGAGGTCAGTATTGCTTCTTGTGGGTGAAACGTGGGGTAAAAGCTAACGGGTTTCGACCACTCCTAGCTATCACACAAAGGCTCATCACCTCACTTAAAAGATCACCAGAGACACGAAAAGCATCACCCTGGAAATTACTGGGGCCTCAAACCTCCGCTCTTGCTCCGATCAGCCTCCGTAGGGAGTATAGAGTTTCAACATGAGGATCAAAAAACTAGCTACTGCGAAACATGAAGCTACTCTAGTAAGTAGCACCCCTCCTATATCTCTGCATGTGTGGGAAGGCCTAATGACCTTGTAGTCTCCATTTCTTCGGGAATTTATCTCGAAAGCCACATCTATTCCAATATCACAGCTCCTCGATCATCTATCGACATTTCCTCCATTATGGCCCTTTCCACGTGGTGACCTGTACCATTGGATTCCCCTGCTAAACCGTTTCGATGAGATCCTCGAGGAGAATGTGAAGAAATATAGACTCAAAGAGGGGCCACAAACAATTCCGTGGGAGGAGGGAGACGAGAAACTAGTTTGTGGAGTGTTGGCTTTCAGTAGGACACTCGTTGAAGGATGTGGCAATAGAAGCCTTTATGCCAGCAGTGCTGTAAGTCTATGGAGACCCCATGAGAATTCAGTAAACGAAGCTGACGTCTCTAGTTCGTCGGTGACCTTCTGAATACAACCTCCTTCGAAGTTCTCGAGCAGGCGCTCCGTTTGGGAGCAAGGCTCGGTCAGAGGTATTACACATCACGAATACGCGGTGCAATGAACTCCTCAACCAATGCCGCTTTGCTTGCTAGCCATTACAACATCAACTTGGAAAGGGTTGCGAGAGTTGCCTTGCCCTTTGTTAGGAACATTGTTACGGGAGGTGGAATATCAGCTTCTAAGCCCATTGGAAGAACAATTGCACCACTCCTTGCTCACGATCTGAGTTCATTGGCAAGAGGAGGTGTATCCCCTCCAGAAAGCAATCTTACAGACTCTGGAAGCAAGTCGAAGAAGAATACTCCGTCCTGGGATGAGTGGGGTTCGGTTAGCTTGAGCTATTATCTCCCTCCTACACAGGCAAAGCCCGTAACTGCAATTGCAACTGCAGGCTCTATCGTTGCCCCCATCACAGCACCACCAGTTACACAAACTCCAAACAGAAGGGCAACGCACCATGGAGTAATTGCACCAAGCTCGGCACCGAGGCGAAGGTCCTCAACTGATGATGCACCAACAGACCCCTTTACATCGTCAGTACCCTCACCAAGTGGAATGCAGACGTTTGAATTGCCATATTCGAAGGTGAAATCGACTTCTATGGAGGAAATCTTGAGAAACACGTTGCCAGACCTCCCCCCAGACACCTATTATGAATTTCTCCAGCGCCTCCGAGTGGCCAAAGCACTTGTCACCTCTCCAGAAACCCGCCGCAAAATCTTGGCTATTCGAATATTGGCCATTACCAATCTTGCATATGTGTATTCCGAGACCACATTTCATACTAGGATTTTGCTGCCAGATCAAGACGAGCCTCGAAGGCTCCAGCTGGTCTACCAACTAGCGGAGCTGGTCCACAATGGAGACAATAAATCGAATCTGGGGAAGGACGGACATGGCGAAGTTCCAAGGTGGATTCAAACCCTCGCATTTGGAGCACTTGAAGCACTGGCGAAACATAAAACGAAGACAGCTGATGTTTGTGCTGCACTAAGTGTAAACGTTAATCATGGCGTCCTCCTCTACGTTATCCGCAAAATGATAGCAGAGCTAGCGGGTCCTGACCAAGACAAAGTTGAATACGACCAGGAAGCCGAGGAGTGGCGGGATGCTCTATTCTCCCTAGCGCAGTATCTTCCAAACACTTCCCATGCTGGACAACTGATGGCTGGAGCCGGCATAATACCTATACTGTGCGAGTTCCTGCAGCTTCGAACACGTAAGGCCCTTAGAAATATGCCGAGGGCAATACTGCTTCTTGATTCTTTAGTATATGGTGTCAACTACTCTGCCTTCCAGAATTTGGCCAACTCAAGGGGGCTCGACGTCATCGTGGACCTTGTTTCGGATGAAGTGCAGGCTGCGTTGAAGGAGGTCGAGGGAGGGCATGGAATACCAGATCAGTACCGCTCGGATGCTGTGGATTATAGGATATCAAACCAACGTCAACAAACGCTGAGGGCTTTGTGGAAATTCATGCATCACATGATGGGTTTAAGCGGTGCTAATACGGATCACCTTCTTCGTAATTTTATCGATTCACCAAAACTCCTTCAAGCTGTTAAGGACGTTCTCGTTGCCGCCCCAGTGTTCGGTAATGCGGTGTGGAGTGCAACCGTCAGCATATTAAGCTCTTTCATACACAATGAGCCTACAAGCTACGCAATTGTTCACGAAGCAGCGCTGAGTCAGGCTTTGCTGAGAGCGGTGGGTGGAACGGTAGAGGAGCCAACAAAAAAGACCGATGATCAGTCTCCCCAGGCGGAAGGTAGTTCACGTGACAGAGAACCGGCAACTGCTGGACCGAGCTCAGGAGAAGCCATGGAAACAGAAGCGGCGGAGCCTACTAGGTCGGATCAAACGGCAGCCTCATCAGCACACCAGAGAAAGGACAAGGAGAAAGTAAAGGACTCAGAAGAGGGACCTCGAAGAAAGGTCCTTCCCAGGGATCACCCTCCTGCCCAAGGTATCCTCCCAGCCACAGATTCAATGACTGCCATCCCAACTGCCTTTGGTGCCATTTGTCTCAATGCTGCAGGACTGGCATTATTTCAGTCATCGGGAGCCCTGGAACGCTTCTTTGAAGTCTTCGAGAGCCCAGAGCATGTACGCTGTATGGCTGATACAGAGCTATCAAGTGTCTTGGGGAATCAGTTTGACGAACTTGTGAGACACCATCCACCACTTCGGGATGATGTCATAGATGTAATTGTGGAAATGTGTCAACGAGTTATCATTCTGGGGAGGAGAGTCGCGGAAGAAACAGGGGCCGGTGCTAAGGTCTGGATGGATGATGGGAACGGTGGAACAATTGTTGCCGGTGGACGGAGGGCCATGGTAGGGGGTAATGTTACTCCGCCCTCGGAGGTTGGGAGTAGCGAGGAAGGTATGGCTGTTACAGGGAAAAAATGCGAAGAGGAGGACGTCGAGATGACAGATGCTGATCCCATGGTTCCTACTCCAGTGGCCCCCAGAGAGCAGGAACCGGACGGATTGCCAAAAGAGGAAATTGTCTATCTAGAAAATGTCGTTGAAGATGATGAAGCTCCAGCGGATGGATCCAAACAACCACCTAGCATCGCAACTTACATTGACGTCGTGGCCCGTTTTCTGGAGGCATTTTTACAGAACTCTGCTCACAGTAAGGACTTCATCAAGAGAGGTGGCCTGGATAGTCTTCTTGAAGTCTACTCTTTACCCAGTTTGCCGTACGACTTTGCTACTAAGCATGCGAACAATTCTCTTTCCAGAGCACTCCATATTCTTTGCGATAATAACCCCCAACCTGCGCTAAACGCAATTCTTAAGCACGCGCAGAAGGCTGTTGACGGGCTGGAGCCTCTTCTCAGGCATAACAAGCAGGAGGGATATTTTGCTCCATTAACTAACCAGAAGTGTAGTGTCGATATATTACCCTCACGCCTACAAGCTGGGGCACCAAGAGCTAGAGATGATGGGACTACCATGGGCGAGGATCAGGAGGCCGAGCGCCAGGCAATCGAAAACGTCCAGGCCAATGGGACGAAGCTGGTAAAGAGTTTGGTGACTGTGCACTCATTCACTGTGTTACTCTCCGATATATTTATGCAACCAATCTTCAATATCCGAACCGTGATGCCCATGTTCCAGTCAATATCAACGCACAGCGAGTACGAATCGTTCATCCCTCGACTGGGTGCTCTACACAGAATCTGTGTTTGGGAAGAGATTCTCATGCAGAAGAGCATTCCAGATACATGGAACGAAGCAACCAAAGTTAAGGGTGGAACAAGCGTACCCGCGAGTGCAGTTGCTGAGGGAGAAGCAGCAGCGGCAGCAATTGTCACGGGTACTCCCGGCGCGCTCACATCGGGTGGTGAGGTGCAACATCTATCTTCCGCAGCCGCATCCAAAGACACTCCCAAAGACCCCAAAGAAGCCGAGAGGGAGGTTGTGGAACGTGATGGCAAGACACCATACTTCAGGAATGTGAAGACATTGAGATTTTTGATCAGTCAAATTCCCTCAAGCATCACACCATTTCTTCAAGGTAAGTTTCAAATCTCCTGCCTTGACAGCATATATATTGAATTAGTGATAGGTCTTGCAAAATCCCTTTTTCCCAGGAGAAGCCCTGATATGTTCCACAAACAACACGCCTTCAAGATTGGAGAGTCTATTGCCGACGTCATGCTTCAGCACTTGACCTGGAAGAGATTAGGTAAGTTTCCTCCACTAAAACTCTGTTGACTACTGTTTCTGACATCAAGCAGAAACCGCCGACTCGACAACTGAGAAATATGGATACTGGATTGTCATGTTATCATCAATCTCATCCCTTCTTCTGGAAGGTAAGTCATTGAAGGAGTTATATATTATCATAGGGGCGCTAAGTTAGACATAGATCGTCCTCAAGCGCAAGTCATAACGACTACGCTCATCAATTTCAAGCAGTTAGGTGGTTTGACCGCCGTGACTGAAATACTTGAAACCTTCTGGCATGAGGTTGAAAGCCTTCCAACTACGCTTCAAGATGAGGGACTCTTATCGAAGGAAGATCATCAGAGAATGGTTCACGCCTATGGTGCGATCAAAATTATCCTATCAATGATTGCTAATATTACTTCCTACAAAAGTGTAATGGAGGCAACACAAACGACATATCTGCAATCGCGAGAGAGGGATAGGGACAGGCCCGACTACTTCAATCCTTCACAACTATTGGTGGAGCTCCGTTACGCCGTTATGCCCACAATTCACGCAATGTGGGAAGCTCAGTTTGTGGACAAGGCATCCTGCTCCATCGTCAAATCAATCATTGACATATTGGGCATCATCTTGAAAGCCGACGGAGAAGGTGCTGCGTTTACGAGAAAGGATACTAGTCGGCAGCCTTCTTTACTCTCTTGGCGGTCAATGGAACCAGATGAAGAAAAGCTGCAGCAGATCATGGAGATGGGGTTCCTCCGTCAGGAGGCACAATCAGCACTCCTTAGGAGCAATGGAGATCCTACGAGCGCAGCTGAATACCTAATTAATCAAAGAACATCTCGAGCACGTCAGTCACAGGAATCGGCTGCTAGCTCAAGACCACACACTGCAGATTCCAGTGCTGACTCGGAAGATGGGACTGATGTGGATGTAATTAGAGATGAATCCATGCCTACACTTGAGGATGAAGTAGCTGAGGCTCCCCTCATTCCGGCGGCCGAGCCTTCGGTACCAGCTTCAGAAGTGACCATCCACGAATCAGGGCCTGCCGAGCCTGCAACAGAGGAGCTAATACCCATGAATATCGATGACACACCAGCGGGTACCTCAGTAGCAGCACTTGCGGCTGTCATCGACCCAGGACCATCGAGGGAACCAACAACGCAGGACAAGGGAAAAACAAAAGCGGATAACAAGCCGAAGGCCGTCAATATTACAGTGGATGATTTGAACGATAAGCGAAAAACGGTCAGGGATAATCTCATTAACCGTGCACTAGATATTTTACAAGTGCATCCCGATGTTACATTTGAACTAGCAGCTCTGATAAACAATGCGTTTTGGAAGGGCCAGGAGAACGCCGAGGCCAAGAAGGAGGTTGCATCAACTATAGTACAATCTCTCATGTCTTTACAGTTAGATGAGGATTTCCGCCCTCATGGCAGAACTATATCGGCAACAGCACACCTTCTGGGACTGATCTTGCAAAACCAGGAATTCTACGAGGCGTGTTTAGACGATCTAAAGGCTCAGATCCCAGTACTCGTGGAATTCATCAAAATTTATCCCGGCGAGCCTGCGCCTTGGGTTGCCAATATCCTGTTGGTTGTGGAGAAGATCTTAGCAGAGGCATCACAGCCTCGTCAAGTCAAATTCGCCCCAGGTTCCATTAATCAACCTCCTTCGCCAATTGTTGAATTGACTGACTATACCATATCCTTTGAGGATACAAAGTCTCTATTTGAAGCCATTATAGCGATAGTCCCGCTTATAGATCACGACGATGTTTTGGCGTTAGCTGTGATGAGAGTCCTCGCCATTATTACACGTAACCGAGAGTTGGCAGTTCGCATGACGGAGACGGATTACCTCCACCGACTGTTCCATGTGTTCAAGAGACATGCAGGGCTCAATACTACTCGCGTCCAAAACTGTATGATGTATATTTTGAGGCACATAATCGAGGATAAAGAGACCATCAAATCCGTCATGAAGGCAGAAATCCGGAGCTGGTTCCAGGCTCGATCCCGACAGATAGATATTAATGCCTATATCCGCCATACGTCACACCTTGTCTTGAGGGATCCGGAAGCCTATGTCGAAGTCACCAATGAGATCTGCAAACTGACTCGATATGATTCCAATCTACGCAGTCTAAGCCAGCAAATAGCCATTAAGGATCTTGATACCCCGAAAGCCGAAGTCGAAGAACCGGAATCGAAGGAAGAGAGGAAAGAGGGGACATCTGACGCGAAAGATGAACAAAAGGGGAAAGAGCCTGAGGATAAAGAAATGGTGGACAAGCCCAAACCCACTACAGAGATGAAAGCACCAGGGGTTGAGAAACCAGATGGAGTCATACACTTTTTACTGTCCGAACTGTTATATTGGAAGGATGTAGAGGACACAGAAAAACCTGTAGTACCTAAAGACGGAGATGTGGAGATGAAAAATACAGACGTAGGGACTTCAGGCGGGTCGGCTGTTCCTGATTCTTCGACTACGGAGCCTGTGGCCGGAGGCGTTGCCCCAATTACTCAAACTCCTCCTTCAAAGCTCGAGAAACCTGAGTTCAAAGCAGAGCAGCACCCAATTTATATCTACCGCTGCTTCCTGATTCAATGCCTCACAGAACTCTTGTCTTGTTACAATCGTAGCAAGATTGAATTCATCAACTTCTCGAGAAAATCATTGCCGAGGGAAGCAATCACCCCATCCAAGCCGAGGTCTGCTGTTCTCAACTACCTCCTGTACGACCTGATCCCTATGGGATCCCTTTTACAACAGGAAGATATAGCATACAAGAAAAAGTCTACAATCTCAAATTGGGCTATTTCTGCAGTGGTTGCCCTAGCGTCTCAGACAGGTGAAAACTCCAAGGATACAGAAGAGCCTGAGCTCTTGTTTGTCCGTAAATTCGTCCTTGAAAGCATGCTCAAGGCGTTCAAAGATGCAACTACCTCTGGCGAACCCCTGGATGCTCGTTACGCTAGAGTACTTTCCCTTGCTGATTTGTTCTACAGGATGCTGGCCGTTAGGCCTAACCATGGGGGTGGTGCAAATAGCAATTTGCTATCCGAGAAGTCGCAGGAACAGATCGCTCGAATTATGTTTGAGAAGAACTTCATTGGTGCCCTTACTAATTCACTTGCAGACATTGATCTTAACTTCCCCTCAGCTCGCCGAGTCATCAAGTACATCTTGCGACCGCTCAAGGTCCTCTCCAAAACAGCTGTGGAACTGAGTGAAACATCTGATATCATGAATCTCCCTGGCGTTACTGATGAGGATGAGATATCTATTGCCTCATCTCTTAGTGATATCGATGACATGAGGGAAGAAACCCCCGATCTCTATAGGAACTCTGCTTTGGGTATTTTTGAGGGAGGTGAGATGGTTGATGATCAGAGTTATGATGAGGACGACGACGAGGATGTGATTTATGAAGACGAGATGGATTATGACGAAGAGGAGGAGGTGGTGGAGAGTGGCAGCGAAATCAGTGAGGAGGAAGATGTTCCTGATGAAGAAATGGGTGTAAGCGGTATCCTCGACCATTTATATTTGATCCGTCTGACAATAGCCACGCAGGTACAGCTTGTGTTGGAAGGTCATGAGCACCGCCATCATCACCACCATGATGAAGGGTCCGAAGATGAAGACGAAGATATGTCTGAGGATGAAATGGACGAAGATGAAGAAGGCGATGATGTTGAGATTATAGATGAACTGGCCGAGATGGGAGGAGCAGTATATGAAAACCCAGGGGAGGACGATGATTGGCAATCGGGGGGTAGTGATGGGGAAAGGGATCATGAGGAAGAGATTTTGGTTGAAGAGCCTGTGGACTCCATAATCCGGGCTCTGGGTGCGGAAGAGGTTCATGATGAGATGGATGACGAACGCGATGATGGTTTTGTGGATGATGAAGGGGAAGATGAAGATGAAGACGATGAGGACGATGAATTGGACGAAGAGGATGCCATGATACATGCCGGGATGGACGAAGAGGATGAAATTGATGCATCTACTCCATGGGGATGGGCAGGGGATCCTGGAGATGCGCCCATGATGACCAGAGCGGGACAGCCAGCTAGAGGAGGGTGGTACACACTTGGTGGTGCCCCTCGCGGAGAAATTGGTAAGTACATCGGTAGACCCCCAAATTCTCTAGTTAACATTGGTCCAGACCCTAACTTTCGGATAATGCGACTAGGAGGAGCCGGCACACGTGCTGCAGAAGACAATTCAGTCAACCCCCTCTTGCAGCGCTCGAGTAGCGAGCAGGGAGGACAGCGCCATCCACAGCGTCAGGATTTGGCTACAAACTGGGTTGAAGATGGCGCACTGGCAACTAGCAGTGCAGTATCGATGCTTAACACCTTGATGAGTTTTGTGGCTCGTGCGCATGGGGGAGCTGCCATGGGAAATTTCCGTTTCACAAATAGTTCAGCGTTATTGCCAGGAATGCACGCCGGGGGAGAGTTTGGTCCCCGCGAAATTCGCGCCATGTTTGGAAACAGGAGACCTCAACCAGAACAGCCAAGGTATCACCGAGAAGATCCTCAAACAATCGTAAATAGCTTTATTCCAATTGTAACGATTGGCCGTTGGCAAGAAGAAGCACGCCTTATCCATGGCTCAACATATGCCGAGAAGGCTGGCAAGATTGTCAACGCTTTGCTTGTGTTATTAGTACCACCTGCCCTGGAGGAGGAGAAGCTAAGGAAAGAGAGAGAGGAGAAGATCCGACAAGAGGCTCTTCGACTGGAAGAAGAGAGGAAGAAGAAGGAAGAGGAAGAGCGTGTCGCAAAAGAAAAGGCTGAAGCAGAGGAGAAGGCGAAGAAGGAAGCGGAGGAGAGAGAAGCAGCGGAGAGAGCAGCAGCCGAGGCCGCAGCGGCAGCGGAAGCAGCACGTGTAGCACAAGCAGAAGCTCAAGAAGCAGCAGCGGCGGTGGGGCAACCAGTTGATGCAATGGAAGGGGTTGAGCCAACCCAGCAACTGGGGGATGGAGGGGCGGGTCCTTCCACTGCTCAACAGCCTCGCGCAGTTGTAATGATCAGGGGACGTGAAATGGATATCACAGGAATGGATATTGACCCTGGGTTCTTGGAGGCATTACCTGAAGACCTCAGGGAAGAAGTCCTCACCAACCACATCCGAGAGCGACGGGCAGCTGCTGCAAACACAAATCAGACCAGTGAAATTAGCCGTGAATTTTTGGAAGCGCTGCCGGATGATATTCGTGATGAACTCCTCGCACAGGAAGCCAATGAGCGACGTCGCCGAGAAAGAGATCCTGCCAGATCAAGGGCTGCCGCAAATGGCCAAGCACCTTCAGGCCCCGTTGAACTTGATCTTGCCAGCTTCCTTGCAACTCTCGACCCTGGACTCCGTCAGACTGTCTTGTTGGAACAGGATGATGAATCGCTGGCTCAGCTCCCACAGGCAATCATAGCGGAGGCCAACGCTTTGCGAGGGGATCGACGGCTTCACCAGTATGCAGATCTTCCACGCATTCAGCGCGTGCGGGCTGAGGTGGATGCTGCTAAGCCATTGAAGAAAGCCGTTCGAAAAACGACTGTCCAGATGTTGGATAAGGCTGGCATTGCAACATTGTTGCGCCTTATGTTTATGCCGCAAGGGAATACTGCTCGTAGTACATTGCACGACATTTTGCTTAACGTCTGTGAGAACCGCCAGAACAGATCGGAGGTTCTCAACACTTTGCTGTCAATTCTGCAAGAAGGAAGTACGGACATGGCTGCTGTTGAACGTACATTCGCTCAGCTCTCAATTAGAGCAAGACAGACGAATTTTATCATGAAGGGACCCGCCAAACGCTCGAATACAGGACCTGCCCCTCTAATCCAATCGAGCAGTGATATATCACCACTAATGGTCGCACAGCAATGCCTTCAGGCTCTATACTGGCTAGTGAACTACAATGAGCACATACCGTCTTATTTCCTTAGTGAGCATGATATTTCAGCTGGGCTTAAGAGAGCTAACAGCAAGAAAGGCAAAGGCAAAGAAGTTACTCCCCCGAAATCAAGCAAATATGCCTTGAATACTCTTCTCAGTCTCCTCGACCGCAAGATGATTACAGAAAGTTCAAGCGTGATGGACCAGCTATCTGGATTACTGTCTGAAATTACTCGCCCTCTGACTATCCTTAAGAAGGAGAAGAAGAGACAAGAGGAGGAAAAGGCAAGCCAGGCCACTTCCAATGAAGCTGGCGCATCTACTACAGGACTGGAGGGAGCAGTGGTTGAGAGGACAATGGCAGCCAACGAGACTACTACTGTAACCGAAGACCAACAAACAGAGGGTGCCAGCAAAGAAGAAACCAAGGAGACTAAGGACGAAACTCAAAAGAAAACGCGTAACCTCGTTCCCCCTGTAGTACCTGAAGGCAATCTTAAGCTTGTTGTCAAGATTCTGGTCGCTCGTGAATGCTCTGGCAAGACCTTCCGCGAGACGCTCACCACCATGCAGAATTTGTCCGCAATACCTGGCGCTCGCGAAGTTTTCGGTAGAGAGTTGATTGAGCAAGCGAAGATTTTGGGTGATTTAATATACTCTCACCTTCAAGAGCTCGTGCAGCAAATACACGTCGCCGCCAATGGCACCGAAGTTCAGGGAATGGCTTTATCCAAGTTCTCTCCAGCAAGCTCCGACCAAGCGAAGCTTCTCCGTGTCCTCACTGCTTTGGATTATTTGTTCGACCCGAAGAGGGAAAAGAAAGATAAACCCGAGGAAGGTAAGAAAGATGAGGAAAAGACCGAGGAACGGGAGAAGTCTGAAGCAGAGATATTTGGCCGACTGTATGACAGCAAGACATTTGGTGCACTGTGGCGTAAGCTAAGTGATTGCTTGACTGCTATTCATGAGCGGGAGGACATGTTACATGTGGCTACGATACTTCTGCCACTGATTGAGGCGTTGATGGTGGTTTGCAAGAATAGTGGCATGAAGGAGGGTAACCTTAGGCAGCAGCGTGAGAAGACGCCCCGGCTTCAAAGCCCCTCTATCGAGTCGGGGATGGAGAACCTATTCTTCAGGTTCACCGAAGACCATCGCAAGATTTTGAATCAAATGGTCCGTAACAATCCTAAGCTGATGAGTGGATCGTTCTCTCTACTTGTCAATAACCCTAAGGTCTTGGACTTCGACAATAAACGCAACTACTTCAACCGGCGTTTACACTCCCGTATCGCCCACACTCGAGAACAGCCTCCTCCTCTCCAACTAAGTGTCCGCCGTGACCAGGTTTTCCTTGACTCATTCAAATCGATGTATTTCAAGTCAGCCGACGAGATCAAGTATGCTAAGCTAAGCATCCGATTCAGTGGTGAGGAGGGTGTGGATGCTGGTGGTGTCACTAGAGAGTGGTTTCAAGTCCTCGCCCGCCAGATGTTCAATCCAGACTACGCTCTTTTCACCCCTGTAGCCTCTGACCGGACTACTTTCCACCCTAACCGAACGAGTGGGATCAATGCTGAGCATCTAAGTTTCTTCAAATTCATTGGTAGGATCATTGGAAAAGCTCTTTATGAGGGGCGTGTACTCGACTGCCACTTTAGCAGAGCTGTGTATAAGGTATGTTGCCTTCAACTAGGTTTCATGGTACGTGTGTTAATATGTCATCTAGAAAATGCTTGGCAGGAATGTTTCGTTGAAGGACATGGAAACCCTTGACCTCGATTACTATAAGTCTCTGGTGTGGATGCTTGAGAACGATATCACTGATATTATTACCGAAACTTTCTCCATTGAAGCAAATGACTACGGTGTTACGAAGATCATCGATCTGATACCGAGTGGTCGGAACACCGCTGTCACGGAAGAGAATAAGCAGGAATACGTCAGAATGATGGTGGAGTATAAATTGTTGACAAGCGTGCAAGAACAGATGGAGCATTTTCTCAAAGGTATGTTTGCATGATGGCTCCATTGGTGGAGACTGGATTACTAACAGGAGTAGGTTTCCATGATATTGTTCCCGCTGATTTAGTGGCGATTTTCAACGAACAAGAACTTGAGCTTTTGATCTCTGGTCTGCCTGATATTGATGTGGATGACTGGCGAAACAATACCGAATATCACAACTATTCTGCGTCTTCTGCTCAAATCCAATGGTTTTGGCGCGCGGTGCGTTCGTTTGACAAAGAAGAGCGCGCTAAGCTCCTCCAGTTCGCTACTGGAACAAGCAAAGTCCCTCTTAACGGCTTTAAGGAGCTGGAGGGCATGAATGGATTTTCCAAGTTCAATATCCATAGAGACTATGGTAGTAAGGATCGCCTACCCAGCAGCCATACCTGCTTCAACCGTAAGTCCACCATGATTTCTGGTTAGGTTCTAGCGCCGCTGCTAATATCTATCTAGAGATTGATTTACCCGAGTATGATAGCTACGAAATATTGAGGCACAATCTCTTTACTGCTATAACTCAGGGTGCAGATCACTTTGGTTTTGCATAAACGCTGGCAGTTACCATGCCCAGGCCGGATCAGAATTATAATGGGTTACGGAATTCGGAGATGTATAGGATTTCCTTCGCTTTTTCTTGGGGATTTTTTGTAACATGCGGGCTGCTGTTGGTCGCCTTTTTACTTTGTTGGTGCTCTCTGCTTTACTATTTTCGGTCTGAGCTAGGGTCGCATTGGAAGGGTCTTTCTGCTTTTATGTTGGTTTTGCGTTTGTCTGGCACGAGAGGTGATATTATAGGGTGTACAGGGGACAGGCGAAGGGCTATTTTGTGAGGGAGGGAATCGAAGTGAAAGTGCAGATTTGCTTCTATTTTCAGAGTTCGTGAGTAGGCTTTCGTACTGTTTGAGGAGGACATGCTCAGCACCTAGGGCTAAAAGGTGGCTCAATTTGATTTCAGGGTGGCTTAATAAACTTTAAATTTCTGTGTTGATGGCAACTTCCCATGGACGACACTCGCAGTCGTAACATAATAATGCACTCTGTTTTGGAATTCATTACTCGTATTTAGTCTGTCGAGGCTCTGAGCTTCCTGGAGTGGAAACTTGCCTGGATTATGTGACTATCGGGCTATTCTCTGCCCTGTATTTACGTCTAGGACTAGATACCGCAAGAAGAAAGGGAAAACACAGTCTCTCGCAGGTTCCCACTTGTGGATGTACCGTATACTAGTGGTGTCTAGGCAAACCTGGCACCCAGTCATTACATTTTATCCTATATAGTGGAAATACTCTCTAACAACACTACTGCATCATCGATAGAGGTTGAGAAAAGAGAAAAGATAAATCTTTCAACAGGTCACATGCATGGATTATGGACAGATATCTGGATCATAACTACTCTGTTGATTCCTGCCATTTTCGTCACTTAGTGCACCTGTCAATCCCGAAACCTTAACTTCTACCTGTGCACAACTAAACTAACTCGTGAACAACTTTTCCTACTTGTGGGAGGATTAGTATACAGAGAGTAAGATATTCTTTGGAAGAGCTATCTACAGCAGTTCACAACAAAAGTCTTTTACACCTGGCTATTTGGGAATAGTAGATATATATATCAGGAAAAAATATATTTGGTCACTTGGGCTTCAGAAGCCGAGGATGCTCTGGACACATTCTGCCAGTTAAAGAGACAGTCCTTTGGACAGCTGGCTTCTAGAGACACTCAGGAGACACAAGAGACACCTGGGAGACACTTGAGAGACACAGAAAAGATACAGGTCTATGCGGGATGCCCAGGATACTCAAAAGACACGCATTTAGGACTGGCTTTTAGAGACACTAGCAAGGCATTATGAAGCCACTTTTTTTTTTCTAATATATATATACAAACTGTACTGCACCAGTTTTCCCAACCCAAATTAGGTAGTGGGTGACTGACTTGAATATCCCGCAGGCATTCTGGGGACTTGAGAGTAACTTAGACTCTGAAATGGAGACTGAGCCCCATACCACCCCCAAGGCCTGCCCCCCACCTCCTCCAATGCAGCCCCAAACTGTCTGATACACTCTCACAAACTCTCTAGACTGCAGCCAAGTATTACAAACCCTTACCGGAATGTGGGTGGAGAGACTGGTATTGGAAGTGAGAGTCGTGCCAGGTACTAGCACGAGTATCAAGACAGAGAGGGATTAAGACTCGTATAGTATGTGAGTCTTCAGGGAGTGGGTATAAGGGAACGGGGCGAGACCCACTGCGTCAAGGTAGGGACAAGTGACTTGAGTGAAATCAGAGTCTAGGGTTCGAAGACAGCTGAGCGAGGTGGTTTGTGCTACAGTAGATAGAATATATTCATGAACAACTAGATACAGAAGTGTATACAAGTTGTTGCGTGGAGAAGAAAGAAAGAGAATACAATCCAGCAGGAATCTAACGTCCTGATATACGCTTTCCCAGCGCACTAAAACCCAAGACCCAGTATGAGATTACATATTAAGAAGAACAGGATAGAACGAGATAGAAGCAGGTAGAATGTAATAGAAGAATATTGTGTAGGTGAAGACTGTAGAACTAGACAATAGTTTCTTAGTGCAGTGAGGTCATGAACTTCCTAGAAGATTCTAGTAGGTTTCAGGTTCTGAGTTGCGACAGCCGGAATGTGGTCGGTTATTATGCAAGTTGGGTCGGGAATCAGGTACGAGTTCGTTAGTCCGAGAATACAATCCACAGGAATAACATAAGCAGGCACAGGTCCTACTGAGTTATGACGAGGTCGAGATGCACGCGGAAGTGTGATGGTAATTGCGTGGGTTGCCAGTACAGAACCGGTGCAGGCAGGTCTTAGGTTAGATTCTGGCAGGCACTAGGGTCAGGGTCAGGGTTTGTAATAGTAGTCCCTCCTCTAGGGATGAGCTCCTACGAATCATGGTCAAGTTTATCATTATCGATGACAATAGGGTTAAGATAGGTTCCACTCATTTTGGTAGAGTATGGGGTCAGGGCTTTGCGAGGTAGCTAGTGTGGAATTGTTTGACCATACTAGGAGTATTCGCAAACAGGTCAACAGGTTCCCAAGTAAGCTCATCGAAGCCTACCCAGCGAGCAAGATATTTAAGGGTTCGACTACGAAAACGAGAGTCTACAATCTCATCAACTTCCCACTCAGGTTCATCGTCGACAATGATCGGGAGTGCTACAGGTTGTTCTGGTCCTGGCAGAGACTCCGTAGTAGTAGGCTCAAGTAGGAAGACATAGAAGACTGGGTGAACTTTTATGGAGGGGGGTAAGTAAGGCTTATAAGCATGAGAAGAAACTTTTTGCAGGATTCGGAATTTTCCCAAGTGCTTAAAGTCGAGGTTCGTGGACGGGCGAGTTGTCTTGATGTTGTGGCGGAGCAACCATACTTCGTCCCGTACTTCTAGTTTGGGTGAGGGAATCTGGGATTTATTTGCTTGTTTGGAGTAGGTTGCTTAAGACCAGGTTATCTTGGATCGTAGGTAGGAATTGAGCTCAGAAAGGCGATCAGCATATTCCTTGCTCACAGAAGGTGCTGGAAGCTTGGCAATAGGGTTCGGGTTGATTTGGTAACATGGGTTGTTACCATACATAGCTTGGAAAGGCATAATTCCAAGGGTGGTGCACAGGGTATTATTGTAGCAGAATTCTGCCATAGATATGAGTTCAGACCAGTTATCTTGCTGGTAATTGCAGTATCCTCATAGTTATTGCTCTATAATTGTATTAACCCACTCAGTTTGGCCATCAGTTTGTGAGTGGAAAGCCATAGAAACATTTTGCTGTAGGCCAAGCAGGTCTGTGAGTGTGCGGGTGAATGAGGAGATGAACTGGGTACCACAGTCAGAGACGATTGAATCGGGTAGTCTATCCAAACAGAAGATGTTATCTAAGAACAGGCAAGCAATTCCTTTCGAATTGACCTTAGTTGTAGTTGGGATATAATGTGCCATTTTGGACAGGCAGTCTACAACCACAAGTAAAGTATCGAATCCATTCAAGATGGGGAGTCCGGTAATGAGATCGAGTGAAATTGATGACCACTTTCTGAATAGGACCTATAAAGGCTTCAGAAGGCCATATGGGGCATGGCATGCAGGCTTGATTCTGGTGCAAGTATTATAGTTTCATATATACTGCACAATAGTTCGACACATTTTTGGCTACCAGTAATCTCGGGATACAAGGTCGTAGGTCACTGCACATCCAGGGTGTCCAGCTGCAGGGTGGTCATGGCAGTTTTTCAGGATTCAGAGGTAAAGGTCAAGTGAGTCAGGCATGTATACAAGCTTGTTGACAAGAAGTAGTCTGTTTTCATATTGGCATTCTCTAAGAGGTACGGTTTTGTGGAGCTTGATACTATCCTGTAAGGCTTGCAGGATTTCCTGGCCGAGTCTGTCATATTCGAGAGTATCTATGATATCACCATCATGGCAGGTTGAGGCAGCAGAAAGTGAAAATTTTGCCGCGGGAATCAAGGCTTGTACAGGACGAACATGATTATCCCCCTCTTCAGGGAGATCTCCAGATTGACGGATGAGGGTATTAGCTTTGCCATTATCTGTCCCAGGTCGGAAGAGGATCTTGAAGTCATACTGGGCGATTTCCTGAGCCCATCTATATCAGCAGAAATCCGGGTTTGCGTTATGACCTCGCTGAACTCATAACGGCAGATGACCTAACACTACGTTGTAATGCACACCCTGTACTATGTAGCATTTTCCAACACTATGGCATTCATAACGCAACCTCTCGGTTGACTCCCTCTCTGTGCTATCGGACACAGTACGCTCCTTTGCCAACGCTCCTCCTCTTACATCTCCGTTATTACATCTACTCTCTCCGCATGTTCTTTCTCAACGTCCGCACTTACACATCGTCTTTGCCAACATCTTTACCCCTTGCCTGTCTCTGGCAACGTCCTGCTTCTCACACTACTATCTATAATTCCGTTGCTCTTGTCATAGCTTTGCCAACACTTTGCCTATCTCTCTCCTGCTCACAACGTTCCACTCCATGTCATGACTTTGCCAACGCTTAGCCTTTCTCTCTCTCTCTTATAATGTCCTGTTCTCTGGCATGGCTTTGCCAGCGCTTACCCTTTCTCTCTGTCTCTCACAACGTCCTGCTCCCTGTCATGGCTTTGCCAACG